>Ga0310324_10061_pt1 | contig 13150 bp, 13 predicted proteins | sample LakSupSRFTotalB5_FD_195538 | JGI IMG/M metagenome (GOLD analysis project Ga0310324, IMG submission 195538) | Enriched freshwater cyanobacterial communities from Lake Superior, Ontario, Canada - SU02.SRF.Total.B5 (v2) (version 2) | ecosystem: Environmental > Aquatic > Freshwater > Lake | place... | reverse complement strand
GGCTTTTATCCACCTCAGCATCAAGGGCATCGCTATTGCCATCACGGGCATGGCTAAGGATTGCCCTGCTTGCCAAATTGCTGGTCATCACCACCACGGTGTGGCGGAAATCAACGCTACGGCCCTGGGAATCGCTCAACCTGCCGTCGTCTAACACCTGCAGCAGCAGGTTGAACACATCGGGATGGGCCTTCTCCACTTCATCCAGCAACACCACCGCATAGGGCCGTTGCCGCACCGCTTCTGTGAGTTGGCCGCCCTCCTCGTAACCCACATATCCCGGCGGTGCACCGATTAAGCGAGCTACCGCATTGCGCTCCATAAATTCACTCATATCGAGCCGCACTAGGGCATCTTCCTGATCAAATAAACAAGCGGCCAACGTGCGGGCTAATTCGGTTTTACCAACACCTGTGGGGCCCATAAATAAAAAGGAACCCACCGGCCGGCGCGGATCCTTCATCCCCGCCCTAGCGCGCCTGATCGCCGCCGCCACTGCTGCTACCGCATCGGGCTGCCCCAATACCTTTTCGCTTAGCCGCAGTTCCAGCTCTAACAATTTCTGCCGCTCACCAGCTAATAAACGCTGAATCGGGATACCGGTGCTGCGGGCCACCAGATCAGCGATATCACCTTCCTGCACCTGATCGCGCAGCAAGCGTCCCCCCTGCTGGATCACTTGCTCTAAAGCCTGGCGACGCCTTTGCACATCGTGCTCCAGCTCCACCTGCAGGCGGGCCATCTCCTCCCAATTAGTAAGCCGTTCTGCTTCATTTATGCCGTGGCGTAGATCTTCTTCTCGCTGCTGCAATTGGCGTAATTCCTGCAGCTGTTCCCGTTCCTGCTGCCATTGATCCTGCAAACTTTCAAGCCGATCTAAAGCTTCATTGCGGCGTTGCTGCTGCTGCGCTCGCTCTGCTGCGGGGGCCTGCTCCGCCGCCAACAAGCCCCGCTCCACCCGCCGCAATTCCGCCTCCGCCTGTTCCACTAGAGCGGGTTTAGAGGTGGCTTCCATTTTTAATTCCGCTGCCGCTTCATCGATCAAATCGATTGCTTTATCCGGCAAACAACGATCGCTGATGTAGCGATCTGCCAGGCGCACTGCCGCCTCTAGGGCCCCATCGCTAAGGCTCACGCCATGGTGCAATTCGTAGCGCTCACGCACCCCACGCAAAATCTCAAGCGATACCTCAAGCGTTGGCTCTTTGATTACCAATTGCTGAAAACGCCGATTAAGCACCGGATCTTTTTCCAAGGTGCGGCGATATTCCTCAATCGTGGTGGCACCAATACAACGCAATTCACCGCGAGCTAGAGCAGGTTTCAGCACACTGCCGGCATCAGCGCCAGAACGATCGTTATTAACGAGGGTGTGCAGTTCATCGATAAATAACACCACCCCTTCAGGGCCTTCATCGGCGGCAGCGATGTCGTTTAACACCAACCGCAGCCTCTCTTCAAATTGGCCTCGATATTTAGCGCCGGCGATCAAAGCACCAAGATCCAAAGAGATCAAACGCCGCCCTTTAAGGGAATCCGGCACCTCACCTGCCACGATTCGCTGCGCCAACAATTCAGCGATAGCGGTTTTACCTACCCCCGGTTCACCGATTAACACCGGATTGTTTTTACTGCGGCGCGAAAGCACCTGAATCAAGCGACGAATTTCAGCATCACGGCCAATTACCGGATCCAATTCACCATTACGAGCTAATGCAGTGAGATCGCGGCCGAATTGATCTAAAGCTGATTGTTCTGGCGCAAGGTTTTCTGGAGACAGTTGCTCGGGCGCTAATTGTTTACTTGAAAAATCATCTTGTTTATTTGAAAAATCATCAGTGGCTGCATTGGCTTGGTTTTGCTGTTCTTGAGCAGGCCTTGCCGCTGCCGCACTCGAGCTACTTCCCAGCAGATTTGCCCCAAGGCGCGCTTCTGTTTGCAACACCTGCCAGAGGTGCGCGGCATCAATGCTGCTAGCGCCTACCCGTTCACGTTCTGCGTCAGCGCGATCAAGCAACAACTCAAGGGCATCCCCCACATAGAGAGTGTTGCTGCTGCGGGTGGGCTGTTGGGCGCAGAAATCATCAAGGCCATCAAGCAGCAAAGCTTGGTTAATGCCAAAAGGAGCGATTAATTCAAGGCAGCGGGGTTCCTGCAGCAATGCCTGCAACAAATGTTCCACATCCAGTTCGCCATGGCGCCAACGGCGGGCTTGATCCTGAGCTGCCAGCAGCAAATCCCAAGCCAGATCCGTGAAGCGTTCCGGAGCGGTGGTGAGGCTAAAAGAAGCTTCTGGAGCGCGCATTAAATCAGATTTTCTGCTGGATCAATTCGATCTTGTAGCCATCGGGATCTTCCACAAAAGCGATCACGGTGGTGCCGTGTTTCATGGGCCCTGGCTCCCGCACTATTTTGCCCCCCTGGGCGCGGATCATTTCGCAAGTTGCAGCGATGTTCTCCACGTCAAGGGCAATATGGCCATAACCAGCCCCAATTTCGTAGCTGCTGATATCCCAGTTGTGGGTGAGTTCCAACACAGTTTCTGCGCTCTCGAGCCCGTAACCAACAAAAGCCAAAGTAAAGCGGCCGCTGGGATAATCCTTACGCCGCAACAGATTCATCCCTAAAACTTCGGTATAAAAGCGGATCGAGCGTTCTAATTCGCCCACCCGCAACATCATGTGAAGTAAACGCATTTTGTTATGTGCCAGTAGCTGCGCTCATTGTGACGCTCGAATCTGCATAATGACCCCGCTTAGCAAGATCTTTGTGTTCGATTCTCTAGACCTTGTAATCGACACGGTGGTGGCACGGGAAGTGCTTGATTCCCGCGGCACCCCAACGGTGGAGGCTGAAGTTTTACTGGAGGGTGGCGCCAGCGGCCGGGCAATGGTGCCAAGCGGTGCCAGCACCGGCGCCCATGAAGCCCATGAATTACGCGATGGCGACCGTTCGCGTTATTTCGGTAAAGGCGTTAGCCAAGCCGTTACCAATGTGGAAGAACGGATCGCCCCTGCCCTATGCGGCCTAATGGCCCTTGATCAAGGGGCCGTTGATGCTGCGATGGCTGAGCTTGATGGCAGCGACAACAAATCTTCCCTTGGGGCCAATGCGGTATTGGCCGTGAGCCTGGCCGTGGCTCGGGCTGCAGCAAACGGGGTGGGTTTACCTCTTTACCGCTATCTCGGGGGCCCTTCCGCCACCCTGCTGCCGGTGCCATTGATGAATGTGATCAATGGTGGTGCCCATGCCACCAATAACTTGGATTTTCAAGAGTTCATGGTGGTGCCCCATGGGGCAGATAGCTTCCGGGAAGCCCTGCGTATGGGCGCCGAAGTATTCCATACATTGAAGGGCTTATTACATGATCAGGGCCTATCAACCTCAGTGGGTGATGAGGGTGGATTTGCGCCAAATCTAGAAAATAATGATGCGGCGGCTACACTTTTAATGCAGGCAATTGAGAAGGCTGGTTATAAACCAGGCGATCAAATTTCCCTTGCCCTTGATGTGGCAAGCACCGAATTTTTTAGTAACGGCAGATATAGCTTTGGCGGCAGTAGCTACAGCAGCGCTGAGATGGTTGATCAACTTGCTCAGCTGGTAAGCCGCTATCCAATCGTTTCAGTTGAGGATGGCATCGCTGAAGATGATTGGGACGGTTGGAAATTACTTACCGATCGCCTCGGCAGCAATGTGCAACTAGTGGGGGATGATCTATTTGTTACTAATACTTCCCGTTTGCAGCGCGGAATTGATCTTGGTATTGCAAATTCAATCCTGATCAAGGTGAATCAAATCGGTTCACTCACCGAAACGTTGCAAGCGATCGATCTTGCAAATCGCGCCGGTTATACCAGCGTAATTAGCCATCGCAGTGGTGAAACAGAAGACACCACCATCGCTGATTTAGCGGTGGCAACAAAGGCAGGCCAAATCAAAACCGGCTCATTAAGCCGCTCGGAACGGATTGCTAAATACAATCAACTTCTGCGTATTGAAGATGAATTAGGTGGCCAGGCCAGCTACGCCGGCCGCGAAGGCAGAGGCCCACGAGGCAGGCGCTAATTAATAAATAGGGTTTAGCTAAGGCGATCAAGCCTTAGCTCCCTGTTCAATCTTCCCTGTAGCCGCCACCAGCCAAATGCCACTGGCAAGCTGCCTAAACCTGGCAGCAAGGCAAATCCAGGGCGGCTGCCGGCAGCCAATACCGCGGCAGCAATAGCTAACGCCCCTAGCAATACACATTGACCATTCAACTGCTGACTAATAGCCAGCCGGCGCAATAGCCGGTCGCTTTCGCCCGCCCGCACCTGCAGCTGCAAATCGCCTTGCTCGAGCCGCGCTAAACCCTCATCAAGGCGTTTCGGCAATCCCAAAGCGCGGCTGCTGGCCTTAGCGGCCTGACGCGAAAGGTCGTTAAACAATTCAGAGGGGCCAGATCCACTAGATGTCATTAACGGCAGCAGATAGGGCTTGGCAATCGATACCAAACTAAAGCCAGGATCAAGGCTGCGGCCAACCCCTTCAAAAGTAGATAGGGCCCGCAACACGAAGATCAGCTCCACCGGTAAGCGAAACGGTTGCCCGTAAACCAGGTCGTAGAGATCACCTGAAATTCGCTGCAAGATCTCTCCACTAAATGGTGGAGTGAGCGCTTCTTCAAGCATCACCCGCACCAAACGCCGCACCGGGCCGGTATCGATGCCAGCTTCTATTACCCCTGCAGTTTGTAATTCCTGCACCAATGCGCCGGCATCTCGCAATGCAGCGGCCCGCACCATTGCCCCTAAACGGCGCCGCAATCGAGGTGATATCTGCCCCATCATGCCGAAGTCGTAATAGATCAAGCCGCCATCGGCAGCTACCGCCAAATTGCCTGGATGGGGATCAGCATGAAAAAAGCCAAATCGCACTAACTGCTGCAAATAACTGGTGGCACCAAGTTCTGCTACTGCTTTTGGATCGATGCCTTGAGCTATTAATTGATCGCGATCGGTGATCTTGATTCCGGGCAGGTAATCAAGGCAAAGCACCCGCTGGCTTGATAACTCCCACACCACCGCTGGAATTCGAATCGCGGGATCATCAAGAAATTGCTGCCGAAACCGGGCGGCATGTTCCGCCTCAATGCGGAAATCAAGCTCTCGCAACAACACCCGCTGGCATTCCCGCGCCATCGCCACCCAATCCCTACCGCGGCCCCAGCTGGGATGGCGTTGCAATAAGGCTGCCACCTGGCCCATCACCACTAAATCAAGGCGAAATAAAAACTCCAAGCCGGGCCGCTGCACCTTCAGCACCACATCACGGCCACTGCGCAGGCGGGCCCGATGCACTTGGGCGAGGCTGGCGGATCCCAATGGTTCAGGGTCTATTTCAACAATTTCCTGGCAGCGGGGGCCCAATTCCTGCTCAAGCCGCTGTTCCACCTGGCTAAAAGCAAACGCGGGTACGCGATCTTGCAAACGCGCTAATTCCTGCACCCAAGCTGCAGGTAATAAATCAGGCCGTGCCGATAACAATTGACCCAGCTTGATAAAAGCCGCCCCCAGCTCCAAAAGGGCTTCCACCAACCAGCTAGCCAGCTGCGCTTGACGCTGCAATATGCGCGCTTCTGTTCTGCCGCCTGGGTAGCAAAAGCTCTGGCCATCCCACCAAAGGCGTGCCAGCAAAAGCAACACCACGCGCCAGATCCGCAGGGAACGCCAAAAACTGCGGATTGCCAACATCAAGCCATACCCTCGAGCTCACGGCTGAAGGCCGCCACCTGTTTACGTAAACCATCTACCTGCTCCTGCAGGCCGGAATCAGCTGCTACAGCTGTTTCTGAGCTTTGGTATGGGTTGCCATCAAGACGCTGGGCTTCATCTTGCACCTCCTCCCAAAAAAGCTGCAGATCAGTGCGCAATTTTTGAGGGGCATCTTGAGCTAGAAGGCTCAGCTGCGCTACGGCATCAATGGCACTACTGCTAGCTCTCGCCGCTAGCCGGTTTAAAGCAGCTTGTAAAAGCGTATCGGGGGTGCTCATTGCCCGGGTAATGGCGGAGCTTCAACTGTGCCAGATCCTGAAGGAGATGGGGGCTCTGGGGGAGTGGCTGGTTCAGCAAAGAGATCAACCCGGTCCAACCCGTAACGCATCCTCAAAGCTTCTAAGCCCGTGCCAGGAAAACTTTTCACTTCAAATCTTTCACCGAGCCGCACCAAGTTTGCAAAACGACCATCCAAAAGCCGCATGGTGATCGCAAAAGCCAAACCGAAGCTAAAACCCAAAAGCAAAGGCGCTGTGGGGTTCCATGGATTCGGCCGTTTAGGAGTTGCCATCTACAGGTTGCAATTCAACTGTTGGGATCGCTAATCGCAACAGGATCGGTGCCAAGAAGGTGGTGCCGATCACCATTATCAAAATCGCAGCCTCTAGTGAAGGTGTAAGCAAGCCGGCAGTAGTACCTAAACCAAGAAATATCAAACCCACTTCTCCCCGGGGCATCATCCCTAAACCCACCACTAAACGGTTTGTAGGCACGGCGCTGATGAAGGTCCAACCCGCTGCCAATTTGCCCAACACCGCAACAGCAAATAAAAATGCCGCCACCACCAAACCTGCCCGGTTTGCTGGATTGCTTGGATCCAGCACCGAAAGATCCATGGCAGTGCCGATCAACACAAAAAAGATCGTGGCAAATAAAGAAACCAATGGTTTTAGTGTTTCTTGAATTTCCTTGGTGTGGCGTGAACGGCTAAGGATCAAGCCAGCGGCAAAAGCACCTAAAGCTGCTTCTAAACCGATGGCTGTAGCAGCAAAACAACACAAACAAAGCACTAAAAAGGAGGCCACCACTATTTCGCCGGGGGCTTTGAGGCGATCAACAACAAAGTCGAAGGGGCGGGCGGCAGTGCGGCTTAAGGCAATAGCTGCCACCACAAACACCACCGCAGCGGTAACCAATTGCAGGATCGGGCCAAGGCTCAAGCCACCATCACTGGCAAGGGCTACCACCACTGCCAGCACCACGATGCCAATGATGTCGTCTAGCACTGCAGCACCAATCACGATCTGCCCTTCCCGTGATCGCAACATGCCCAGTTCACCAAAAACACTGGCGGTAATCCCGATGCTGGTGGCTGTCATCGATGCACCAGCAAATACCGCCGGCACAAGATCCACATGAAATAACGCCATTAGGCCAGCAGTGCCAAGGGCAAACGGCAGGATTACCCCAGCTAATGCAACGCTGCTGGCCTGCATACCCACAGCAATCAGTTCATCTAATTCGCTTTCCAAACCGGTAAGGAAAAGAAGCGAATAAAGGCCAATGCTTGCTACCGCTTGCAGAAAGGGGTATGTGCTATTTGAAATCTGATCTATTTGCGCAGCGCTCACCTCCCCTAGTTGGCCGGTGAGATTTAGCAACCAAGGCGCTGTGGATACGCCACTTTCTGGTGGCACCAACAAATGCAAGCCCGAAACGCCGATTAGAACGCCCGCCAGCAATTCACCAAGAATGGTGGGTAATTGCAAACGCACCATCAGCTCCCCCAGCAGCCTTGCTGCCACGAGGATCAACAAGAAACGACCCGCCACCACAAGGGTTGTGGCCTCCACCACAGCATGGGTATTAGAGAACAGCAGTATCACTGAGGCATGGTTTTTGCAGTGCCCCAAGTATCCGATAGAGGGGCAATAAAAAAAGGCTTTGACCACTCTTAATTGTTCTTTTCGTTGCCATCGCTACGGTCGAGGTACGACATTGTTTAGCTATGAGCCAGCAACCCACGGAATTCAGCATGCCCACCCCGAGCAGCTACGCCGATCCGCAACGTAGTGGCCTGTCTGCTGGGGATTTATTCGCAGGTATTACCGAGCATTTGTTTTTCACCCTGGGCAAGCTTGCAAGCAATGCCAGCCCTCACGATCTCTACATGGCTTTGAGCTATGCAGTGCGGGATCGATTAATGACCCGCTTTTTGGCAGGCAAGGAGGCTCTAGCAAGCAATCCAAGCAAAACCGTCGCCTACCTATCAGCAGAATTCCTAATCGGTCCGCAACTGGGCAACAACCTTGTGATGCTGGGCATTGAAAACGAGGCGGCAGAGGCAATTGCCCGTTTTAACCAAAGCGATATTGCCAAAATCCTTGACGTAGAAGAAGAACCGGGCCTTGGCAACGGCGGCCTTGGCAGATTGGCGGCTTGCTACATGGAATCACTGGCCAGCCTTGAAGTGCCTGCAGTGGGTTATGGCATCCGTTATGAATTCGGTATTTTCGATCAATTAATCCGTGATGGCTGGCAGGTAGAAATCACTGATAAATGGCTCAAAGGTGGCTGGCCATGGGAATTAACGCATCCAGATCAAGCCGTATTTGTTGGATTCGGTGGCCGCACTGAAGGTTATACAAACGAAAAGGGGCAATACCGGGCCCGTTGGATTCCAGCGGAACATGCAATTGGCGTTCCCCACGATGTGCCAGTGCTGGGCTACAAAGTAAATACATGCGATCGCCTGCGATTGTGGCGCGCTACCGCAAGTGAATCCTTTGATTTTTATGCATTCAATATTGGTGATTACTACGGAGCAGTAGAAGAAAAGGTGGGTTCTGAAACCCTTTCAAAAGTGCTTTATCCCAATGATGGCACTGATGAAGGCAGACGCTTACGCCTCAAACAACAACATTTCTTTGTTAGCTGCAGCCTGCAAGACATGCTGCGTAATTTAGAAAAACGCGGCATTCCAGCCACCGAATTCCCGCAGCATTGGGCAGTGCAATTAAACGACACCCACCCTGCAATCGCAGTGGCGGAACTGATGCGGCTTCTGCTCGATGAAAAAAATCTTGAATGGGATGTGGCCTGGGATATCACCAGCCGTTCCTTGGCATACACAAACCACACACTCTTACCAGAAGCGCTTGAGAAATGGGGCTTGCACTTATTTGCAAGCTTGCTGCCAAGGCATTTGGAGCTTATTTATGAAATCAACCGTCGCTTCCTTCAAGAGGTGCGTTTAAAATATCCCGGTGATAACAACATCCTGCGTAAATTATCAATCATTGATGAAGATGGCGAAAAAGCTGTGCGAATGGCGCATCTGGCAACAGTTGGCGCCCATCACGTGAATGGTGTGGCACGGCTGCACTCAGATCTAGTTAAAAGCAGCCTGATGCCTGAATTTGCAGCGCTGTGGCCCGAAAAATTCATGAACGTTACCAATGGAGTAACACCAAGGCGCTGGATGGCCCTATGCAACCCACCTTTACGTAAATTGCTGAATGATGCAATTGGCGATGGTTGGCTGCATAATTTAGATGAATTAAAACAGTTAGAGCGCTATCAACATGATGATGGCTTCTTGCAAAATTGGGAGCACACCAAACTAGGCGTTAAACGCACATTAGCCAATTACATTCATGACCACACAGGTGTATTAGTTGATCCCGCCTCCCTATTTGATGTGCAGGTAAAAAGGATCCATGAATATAAACGCCAACACTTAAATGCTTTACAGGTAATTGCTCAATATATACGCATTAAAGATGGTCTTGGCGAAGGTATTGCACCACGCACAGTGCTATTTGGCGGCAAGGCAGCACCTGGTTACTACATGGCAAAGTTAATCATTCGATTTATTAATGGCATTGCTGAAACCATCAATTCAGATCCTGATATGGATGGTCGTTTGCGGGTTGTATTTTTACCAGATTACAATGTAAAACTAGGAGAGAGGGTATATCCTGCCTCTGATTTATCCGAGCAGATTTCCACTGCAGGTAAAGAGGCTTCAGGCACTGGCAATATGAAATTTGCTATGAACGGTGCCTTAACGATTGGCACCCTTGATGGTGCCAATGTAGAAATCCGCGAACAGGTGGGAGAAGACAACTTCTTCTTATTTGGCCGCACCACACCGGAGATAGAGGAACTGGGCAAGCAAGGTTATCGCCCATGGGAAGTTCTTGAAACATTACCTGAATTACAACAGGTAATAAATGTGATTGAGCAGGGGCATTTTAGCAATGGAGATACAGAACTTTTCCGCCCCCTAATCGATAACCTACGCGGACAAGATCCCTTCTTCTTATTTGCAGATTTCGCATCCTATATGGAAAGCCAAAACCAAGTAAGCGATGCCTGGGCAGATCGCCAACGCTGGAATCGCATGAGCCTATTGAATACAGCAAGAATGGGTTACTTCTCCTCTGATCGCTCAATCAAAGAATATTGCCAACATATTTGGAAAGCAGATGCCTTCCCCGTAAAGATCAATCCAATAGTTAGCAATACAACTGAAGCCTGATTAATTTAAATCAGGGCTTTGATGTAATAAACGATTTAAACGCAAGCGATCTGCATTGAGGGGATCGGGGGCTAGCTCACCGGCTAGCTCCTGAAACTTTTGCTCAACCGCTTCTGGTACGCGCACATCAAATATTCTTTCCATAAACACTTCAATTGAAAAAAGATGGGCATTCACATTTTCAAGATCAGCTAGGGCTTGTTGCAGGCTTTCATCTTCTGGCGGTGCTTCAACATCTGCTTGCTGCTCTGGCGGCTTTTGCAAATCTTCCAACACCCTGCCGGCCAAGGTGCGAAAAGCTTGGAGAGCAGCCCAATTCAACTCTTGCTGCTGCTTAAGGCTTGGATTTTCACGTATTAGCCGATCGTGTTCCCGGTAAAACCGCAGACAATCAGGGCATTGGCAGGGCTCTTCAGGCACCATGCTCCCTTCTTCACCAGATCTCATCATGCCATCAGGCGGCTAATCGCCCATCGTCGTCTTCATATTCTGCCTCGAATGAACCGGCTGCAATGGGAAGTGGGATTTCAATTGAGCTCACCACCTGGATTGCATCCTGGAGCCGCATGGCATCAGCAAACCATCCCATCGCTTGTTCAACATCACCACGACGCTCAGCATCAGTGGCTTGATCTTCATGGGCTTCTGCAAGGAGTGCTAACCAGCAAAGGCTGCGGGCTTGCACTACAGATAGATCCAATTCAGCGGGCGAATTTCCGGCGATACGTTCACTTTCCTGCTGTACTAGCAAACGCAAACGCAAATCATGGAGCTGAGTCATGACTCCTTGTTGGCCGCCCCTACGCTAGCGGCAGCGGCAAGATTGCAACATACCACCACCTGTAGAGCTGGCCATGCGGCAAACCCGCCTACGTTCTACGGGGCTGGCGAAGCAATTGCAGCCCAGAAACCACCAATATCAAGGTAAGAATACCTAGCAAAATTGAATAATAGGGTTGTAAGTTGATCGGCCCAAACTTACCTGCGTGGATCTTTAACAACCAAAAGGCATCAATGCCCCGCTCTAGCAAAAGGCTATAGATCGAACCGCTGGCGGCTGTAATCAATAGCGGCATAGCAGCTATCGGAACTAAAAAACGATGCAAATTGCGCGGCTTCATTCCTTCCGCAACTCCTGATGCAGGTGGGATTCATTACCGCAAGGCATCCAAGCACCATTGTTTTGGTGGGTGCCTTTGCAGCCGAGTTCGAGAGCCCGCTTTTCAGCTTCTGCCTGGGTTTTATAGATACCTTTGGCATGAGCTAAGAGCGGAGCAGGGGCAAGAAGTGAAGCGGGGGCAATGATTAGAATCAAAAAGATCGCAATTAAGTTCATAAATAAATTAAAAAATGATTAAAATGAAAATAACTTGTCAAATTGATAATACTCAGGCTTATTTAGCCCGTCATGTTGCAACATTCCGCGCAATTCAACTATCTCGTGGCTTTGGCCAATAATAATTTCCCTAGCCAAGCGTTTGATAGTGGAATTATTAGATTTTTTTAATGCGTCATGGGCCATTTGCAGCGCGCCGCCATGGTGCTGGAGCATGCCTTCAAGGAACCAGCTCACACGATTTGAGCGAGTAGGGGTATTTGTGATCATCCTCATAGCTTCAATATGGGCAGCGCTCATACGGGTAAGTGCTTTCAATGAATCGGGATCACCACCATTGGCGAGCATTACGGGGTAAACAGGCGCTTCTGGAAACCACGCTTTGCGCCACTGCCCCATCGACTTGATTTCCTGGGCCTGATCTCTCCAGATTGTTTTTGCAAGGGCTCCCACCCCAGGTACCCCTATATCAAATACATACTCGCTCATTAACAATGCGCCCGTGTGGTGCTGCTGCATTGCATCTAACCAGCGCAAATCGTAAGTGGCACCGGCAGGACCCACCTCGTGATTGTGGGCACTGTGATCAAGATTCTTGGGATCAACATTTTTTTGTTCAACATTCTTTGCTGGAGAATGATGCTGGTGGTGTTGATGCTGGTTTTGCTGCGCGTTTAATTGATTAGGAAAAAATATATTAACAAAAACAAGCAAAGAGAGTGCGTGCCAAGAAAAGCGCATAGAAAGATGTATTATTGGTATATTCTCATCATAGCTCTATTGGATTCATGCTGCTAAATCTCAAGGAAAGAATTCAATCTTTACGGATGCTGGCTGGCTTAGCAAAATTTTTAAAGCACCCAGATAGCCTTGATAGTGTTTTTTCGATTGCAAGTAGCGTTCAAAACAGCCCTATGGCTACACAAATGGGGCGTCACCTACTTGCCCAACCAGGTCTTAAAGCGATGCTGCAAGAAAATTGGCGGCCAGCCACAATTGATCTCGATGCCCTTGAATCATTACCGGAAGAAAGCCTTGGCCACACTTACGCAAAGCAATTAAAAGCCCAAGGTATAACACCAGCTTCGCTAATTGATCCATCACCAATAAAGAATGAAAGAGATTTTATTATTCATCGTTTGCGTGAAACCCACGACATCATGCACGTTTTAACTGGATTTGGTATCGATGGCGCTAGCGAATTGGGCCTGCAAGCATTTAACCTCGCTCAAAATCGCTCGCCATTAGCGGTGATGCTGATCTTTGGTGGAATGCTTAATTGTTTGCAAAAAGATACCCCTTTAGAGCCACTACTTAAAGCTCTCAGCCGCGGTTTTGAACTAGGGCTTGCAGCAAAATGTGTAATTAGTTACAAGCTAGAAGATAACTGGGAGCGCCCATTAAGCGAATGGCGCCAAGAACTAAATATAAATATAATAAATATTAATTAACTATTTGATAATTACTGGGTAGATTATTGGGAAATTGCCTCTTGGCTTGCTTGCAACGGGGCTGGCG
>Ga0310324_10052_pt1 | contig 13915 bp, 17 predicted proteins | sample LakSupSRFTotalB5_FD_195538 | JGI IMG/M metagenome (GOLD analysis project Ga0310324, IMG submission 195538) | Enriched freshwater cyanobacterial communities from Lake Superior, Ontario, Canada - SU02.SRF.Total.B5 (v2) (version 2) | ecosystem: Environmental > Aquatic > Freshwater > Lake | place... | reverse complement strand
CTGCTGAGGCAGTAGTTGCCAGAGGAATAAAAACCCAGCGGACAACCAGCACCACTTTTCTCAATGGCGCCACGGGTGTTACCACCAGAGCTCGGCACGCAGTCGCCGCCAGAGCTGTAGTAGCCAAGTGGGCAACTACCAACCTTGGGCAGCGGTTGCACCGGCTGCTGAGCCAATGCTGAACTGCAGACACCGGCCAGCAGGGAGGCTGACGCCGCCAATGAAAGCAACAGGGATTGGGCCATGGTGACGATCAACGCCAAAGGGGAGCAGCTGGCTGGGTGAACCCACCACGATTGATAGGCGCTGAGCGCGGCTGCTCGCCAAGGCCGCCTGAGCCAGTTATACCCCTGGGCAGCCGGCTCATCCTGGCTGCCCTCCAAATCGCAAAGGGGGCAAAGCCCCCCTGCCCCCCCTAGCCCCCTGCCCTACTAGGGCCTGGGGCCGGCGGGTTTGCGGGCGTAGCTGGCTAGGTACAACTCGCTTGCAGACATCGACTGCAGGTTGGTGGCCTGGCCGTTGCCATCAAATTCGGCAATCACCGCCGTTGGTCCCAGGCCGCCCCGCTGGTTGAACAGGAAACCCAGCACCGGGTGGGTGCGCAGGGTTTCGACATGGCTGGCGGCATCGAGGTTGCCGTGATCGCCCAGCAGCACGTTGCCCTTGGAGTCGATCGGTTCCAGCACATCGCGGCCATTGCTGCCGCTGGTGAGGCGGAACTCGGAACCCACCTGCTTTTGGAAGATCTCAAAAAACGAGCCCCGGTTATCGCCGCCAGCGCGGCCCTCGGCATCGAGGAACAACCGCTCCAGCAGCCGTTCCTTGCGCAGGTTCAGCACTTCGGCCTGGGCTTCGTCCCGTTCCTTGGCGGCGGCCCGCACCTTGCGCTGGGCGGCGGCTTCTAGCTGGCGTTCGCGGCTGGCTAGTTCCCGCTCTAGTTCGACCTTTTGCCGTTCGGCGTCCTGGAGACGCTCGTATTCGTCGGGGTTGATCTTGGAGAACTCCTGCAGCTGGCGCTTGAGCACCCGGATGTCGTGCTCCAGCTGGTTGGTCTTGCGCCGCTCGGCCTTAAGGGCCTCTGGCACCTCGGAGCCCTTGTGCTCGGGGGGATCGATGGGCAGATCGTCGTCGGCCTCCAGGTCGTCGTCCTGGTCACCGGCTGGATCGGCCCCATCAAGGGGGTCAGCATCGGGGCCCTGGTCCTGATTGGGCCATTGCTGCGGTTGGTCGTAACGCTGCAGGGGCTGGCCAGCAGGATCAGCTGCGCCAAGGGCGCTGGATTTGGAAAAGCGGTTCATCGGTCCACCCATCACGGCTGTGGTTGCTGCAGGTCCCCCATCCGGGCTGGACCTACGGGGGCTATTGCCAGGGAGGAGCAACTAGCAGTCGGTAGCTACAACTCCGCCAGGCCACCAACCCCCCGCTGGGGCGGCAGCAGCACCCAGCCCCCCACCGGCAGCGGATCGCCCTCTTCCACCTGGGGCACCTGCAGTGCCATGCCAACCGCCAAGGCATCCGCCACACCGATCGCCGGCAGCTGGATCACAACGCCCGGCGCCAACGGCGCCGATCCTGGATAGGGCGCCAGCTGGGTACTTAACAGGCGCAAGCACTCACCGTTTCTTGCTCGCGGCTAGCCAGATTGGCCAGCGTGTCGCCATCAGCTACCAGGTAGGGAACCGACTCCATCAAGGCGGGATTGTCCTGGCGCAGGGCTCCGGTGCTGGTGCCGTATCGGCCCGCCAGCCGGTAGATCGAATCACCGGTCACTGCCGCAATAGATTTGAGGTCCTGCAGCTCCGGGTTCACCTCGCGCAGGGCCTCAACAGGGTCCCATGGCCAAAGGCATCCACCAGGTCCTTGCTGCCCTTCGGGAACCGCGGCAATTCCTCCACCAAGGGGGCAGCTGGGCATCAAGCCAAAGCTTCATCCCACCAGAACTGGGTGATCGATCTCCCTTGCTGCATAGGCCAATGCTGCCTTGAGGTCCTCCTCCTCCAGATCCGGGAAATCAGCCAGGATTTGGGCGCTGCTCTCACCAGCGGCATAAAGCTCAAGGATGTCCAGCACGCGAATTCGCATCCCTCGGATGCAGGGCTTGCCACCGCACTGCTCTGAGTTATGGGTGATACGGCTGCTCATTAGCCAACCTTAAGGCGGTTCAACCCAGCTGGGACTTCTCTTGCCGTGGTCCGCTACCCAGCCGCACCGGCCGCTGGGCTGTGTCGATCAGCAAGTTCTGCAGCAACTCCCGGCTGGAGATCAGCAGGTGAGCCAGGAGCGCTGCTGTCACCTTGGGCTCGCCGACCCGATCGCCCCGGCATCGGGCCAAGACAGTTCTGAGCTCGCCCAGCTCCCGATCGATGTTGGCCGCCATCTCAGCAGTGCTTTCTCGCTGCATCGAACCGAGTCGACAACGTTCCATCCCACCACTCTGCAGACCCTCAGCACCGCTGCTGACACGCGCCTGGGCGAAGGCCTAGACGTTGTTTCCAGGGAGGCGCTGCAACCCACCCAATCCAGCAAGCCCTCAAGGGCTGCACAAGTCCGCTTGTGTTTAGTGGTTCGGCTGACGCCTCACTAGACGGGATAGGGCGGCCCCTTGACCACAGCCGCCTTGGTGTTTGGGTCCTGCGCACAGCCCCCATGGCCTCGATCGTTCGCAAACAATCCCTCTCCCGCTACAGCTCAGGGCTACTTGATGAGCTCAGCTACTGCTGCCAGCTGGCGGCCAAGCCCCGCCTGCGGTTAGCCGCTTTGGCTGATGAAATCCTGATGGATCGCATCAGGGTGCTGCCCGAGCCCGAGCTTGATCCCGAGATCCTCGCCCTTCTGCCCTATTAGGGGTAGCCGCTTGGGCTGGGGGCCAGCAGGCCACTGGCCCTTAGTCAACTTTCACGCAGTGGTGGGTGCCTTAACTCAGATAGACATAAAACCGCCCTGGCTCACCAAACAGGGTTTCGTTGCTGGGGCTGCGGCGGCGATAGCCGTGGCAGGCGGGGTCGTCTTGGGAATACGCCTCCGTTTACACAATCACTGCCCACAGCAGGTCGCCATCGGGTTGGCGTTTCACCAGCAGGCTGCCGATGAGCTCGGGGTCAACCTGCTTTGCGGGGCGGCAGAAGAAGGTGAAGATCAGATGCTGGGCGAGTGGCGTGGTGGCTATGGTGGTGGTTTTAGGGATTGGAAATGAATAGGCTCAACCAATAACTTTCTACAACTCACGAACATCACGAATATGAGCCGCAGTGCGCAACCAAACCCATAGCTCAAATACTAAGACTTCGACAAGCACGAAATTCTCTACAAGACCAGTCACACCTTCATTGCTCAAGCCAGAAGCCATACCAGCTAGAATCGCAGCAATCGATCCAAGTATTACCAAAGGCAGAAAGACAAACAGAAATCCCCTCACACCCACAACCCAGTAGATAGATACAAACTTGTCCGAAAATTTCTCCCCAGAAGCCCCGCCATTAGCCAAGTAACACTTGCGCAGCATCACGACAGCTATCACCGAAGACATTAACCAGTAGAGATAGTCCCAAGGAGAAGGCAGCTCCGATATAGGAAAGATAGCCAGTTGGAATAAGAGTGTCGCCGCAAGCCAATACCCAAATACATCAGCTTGCTTCAGAGAACCCCCGTGTGACAGCTCGGACTTCAAAGCTTGAATTCCCAAGAATTTCACAAATAACTGTCAGACTTTATAGAGAATAGCCTAGATATCCTGAATGTCAAATCTGGGCGGCGAAGCGTCGACTTTTGCCACTACTACAGGGACACTCAAGCGACCCAGGCGGTTGACAAACGCATGTCTGCCATCAATCCGCAGCCGCACCTTGAGGCTGCCAATGTTGTTGCGTAGCGAGGGTGGTTTCTTCAAGGGGTGCCGCTGCTGCTGACATCAGGGCTGCGGCTCCACCACCGAATTCATTCAACTACTCCATCTCAGCTTGTAGCTCTTCTTAGCCGTTGGCAGAGTGCCGAGAAGAAAAATGGGGAAAATCCTTTGCAGCGGCTTGGATATTGGCTGGGAGTCCCAGTGCGACCACTGGAATCTCAAGCCCAACCTGAGCTCCTTGCAGTCAAGGCTCGCTTGACGCTGATCTGCCGGAGATCCAGCAGCGGCTGGTCTTGTTGGTGACGCTGGCAAGAGCAAGGGACCCCGCCTGCTGTCGCCATGGCCGAGCCGATCAGCGCCGAGCTCTTCCTAGACCGCTGGCAGAACTATCGCGACCAGTCCCAGCAGGTGGCTGTCCGGGCGCTGCATGCCGCCATCGCTGCCCTGGCGAAGCCCAGGCACCGGGGCGGTTCACCAGCTCCTGCAGCGTGGCGCGGGCCAAGGCCGAACTGGACAAGGGTTTGGCCTGGCCTTTGGGATCCTGCCTCCGGCACCGTTAGTTCCCAAGCGGTTGAGTGTGTTTCCTGGCCCAGTTCCTCCTCTATGGCGTAGGAATCGGACTTTGCGTCCAACTGCTGGATCAGCGCTATGCCCAGCAGCGCTCCAAGGGCCGGATGGGCCCTGATCGCCAAACCCCTGACCCCGTAAGGGGTCTCCGCGCCGGGCCGCTCCAGTGTCTGACTAGGCAAGCCCATAGCCTGCTGGGCCACGCGGCGTAAGGGAATATGAAGCCGCTTCGAGTTGGGGGAGAGGCCAGCTCATTGTGGCCAAGGGTCGACAACATCCTTGCCTTTTCTGCCCATGAAAGCGCCGTTGACTGAGCAAGAAGATGAGAGGCTTGAGGCCCTTCGTGACTACAAAATCCTCGACACTCCCGATGAGAGGGAGTACGACGATCTTGTAGCTCTGGCGTCCCAGATCTGTAACGTTCCCATCGCCTTGATCAGCCTAATTGACAGCAACAGGCAGTGGTTCAAAGCAAAAGTTGGCCTAGAAGCCCGCGAAACGAGCCGTGACGTTTCCTTCTGCGCCCACGCCATCCTCAACGACCACATGTTGGTGATCCAGGACGCCCTGGCCGATGCGCGTTTTGCTACCAACCCCCTGGTCACTTGCGCCCCCAATATCCGTTTCTATGCCGGCATGCCACTGCTTACCCCAGCGGGTCTGGCCTTGGGCACCCTCTGCGTGATCGACCATGAACCAAGAGAGCTCGCCGCCCCTCAGATCAGGGCCTTAGAAAGCCTGGCCCACCAGGTGGTGACCCAGATGGAATTAAGGCGAGTGTCTGCCCGGCTGGCCCAGGCCTTGGAGAAAATCGCTCTAATCGAGGAGCTGATCCCTATCTGTTCCTACTGCAAGGCGATTCGCAACGACGCCGGCTTTTGGTCGAGCGTGGAGACCTTCATCAAGCAGCACGCTGATGTGGCCTTCACCCATGGGGTGTGCGATGGCTGTATCGAGAAGCATTTTCCCGAGGTGGCTGAATTGTGGCGAGAGCAGGACGCCGGCTCTTAAACGACCGAGCTAATTGGGGGGATCTGGTTTTTCTGGACAGGTCTCTGGGTTGGATTGCTCATCTTTGGACAGTTTGAGGGGCCTGCGTATCTCCTATCGACCTGTTCACGAAATCGGGGTAAGCCCACCTTGAGCCATCCAATCATTTGGAAACGCTGGTTCCGCAGGCAACAACAGGGCAGCGGGATGGCAGGAGGGTGCTGCTGGTTGTGCACAATCAGGTACATGGACCTCCACGCCGATCTCAACCAGCGCGTTGCGCTCGACTCCGCTGCCCTGCCTTGGCTGCCGTCACCGATGGCGGGGGTGGAGCGCCGGATGCTGGATCGCTGTGGCGCTGAGGTGGCCCGGGCCACCTCGATTGTGCGCTACGCGCCGGGGAGTCGCTTCGAGCGGCACAGCCATGGCGGCGGCGAGGAAATCCTCGTGCTCGAGGGCACCTTCTCCGACGAGCAGGGCGACTACCAAGCCGGCAGCTACCTGCGCAATCCTGCCGGCACAAGCCACGCCCCTTTCAGCGCGGAAGGCTGCACGATCCTGGTCAAGCTGCAGCAGATGCATCCGGCTGATCAGCAGTGCCTAGTGATCAACACCAGCCAGGAAGCCTGGCTGCCCGGTCTTGTCAGGGGACTGGAGGTGATGCCGCTGCATGCATTCGGCTCCGAGCACGTGGCCTTGGTGCGCTGGGCACCGGGCACCGTGTTTCAGCCCCATGGCCACCCAAGCGGGGAGGAGATCCTGGTGCTGGATGGGATCTTTGAGGACGAACACGGCACCTATCCGGCTGGCAGCTGGCTGCGCAATCCGCCCGGCAGCGTTCACCGTCCCTCGAGTGCGGCGGGCTGCACGATCTGGGTCAAGACCGGCCATTTGCCGGCCAGCCAGGGACCCGATGGCTCAGAAGCCTGAGCTGGTCTCAGCATCAACGCCTTCTCCACCGCTACCTGGCCACGCCCAAGCCCTGGTTGAGGTCCCCCGCCCCATCCAGCGCCTTCAGCCCCCGCCGGTGGATCTCGCGGGCGTAGTCGGTCCAGGTGCCCTGGCCCCAGTAGCGAAAGCAACTTGTTTCCAGTAGTAACAGGTGCAGCAGCGCCTTTTGATAGGGCTCGCTTTGGGTGACGGCGGGATCGTCTGCCACCAGGTCGTCAAAGTGCTGGTGGAATCGGGCGCTGAGGCTGATGATCGGCTCCAGCACATTGGCGTAACCCTCCACCCAGCTCAGGTTGTTGGTCCAGGAGGCTCCGGCCATGGAGAGCGGCGGATCCTGCTGCTGGAGGTCAACGATCGCCGCTGCCACCGTTTCAGGGGTAGGCGCATCACCTAGGTGTTGCCACAGCCTGTGTTGATGCACAGCCTGGATGACTGGCAGATCATTTTCTTGCACCCCGGCGGCCTCCAAGAACTCGAGATATTCCGTGCCATTCATGGCCACTGTCCCTGATTGGCCACCCTCCTGCTGGGCGATTCTGTGGTGGGCCTGCAGGAAAGCAGGCGGGAATTCATTCATCATTACGCCACCATTTTCGCCGTCGGCGATCTGGGTCACGATCGCGGGCACTGATCGTCCCCCCAGCTCTTGCCGACCAAGACCCAGGGCTTCGTAGTACGGCTGCATCTGGCCCACCAGCTTGGTGTCGGAGCCCTGGGTTTTGATTAATGCCACGATCGTGACCGTTTCCCCCTTTGAGTTGCGTGCCTGTAGAAGGTTTGGAACCACCTTCTGGTCCTGGCGCAGGCTGCTGCCATCGAGATTTTCAACGCTGTGTTCCTGCACCAGCAGCCAGCGGTAGCCGCACTCCTTGAGGGCCTTTACGAATTCATAAAGGGTGTCTGGGTGGTTGGGGAGGTGCATCTCCGGTGGCGAGAATCCCTTCACCCTCTGCAGGGCCTCCAGGCCGAACAGGGCGGCGAAGTGGTGCTGCCAGGCAAGGATTTGTAGCTTCAGATCGGGAATGGGGGTGGAGGGGGCCACCGCATGGCTCCAGAATGTTCCCAACCACTCCACATAGGGTCGCAAGTTGGCATCACAGGCGAGCCGTTGCAGCGCCTCGAGAATGTCCTCGTGCCCCATTTGCTTCAACCCCCAGAGCAGGTTGCCGGAGTAATCCAGCATGATCCGGGGTTGGCACCCGTCTGCGATGAGCTGGGTCAGGAGATCGGCCATCCGCATGTAGCAGTTGGCAAAGGCCCCTGCGTTGTGGTTATCGCCCTCGCCGGAATGCTCGAACATGAATTGCAGATGGCCGATCAGCTCTCCATCGACCCCGGCGGGAATCGTTGGCTGATGCATGTGCAAGGCGCAGGCAAAGACAGAGTTGCAGGCAAAGGCAGAGTTGATCGACGCCAGGTTGATCGACGCCAGATCGAGCTGGGCGTTCCTCAGAAACACCGGCTGGTGCTGCTGCACTAGGGCCAGGATCTCGGCTTCCCGGCCGGCGATCGGCGGCAAATCATGGTTGCCCATCTGGGACGTTTCGCGGCTTGCTTCTGAGCCTGGAGCATGGCCTGAGCACCCTGGCCATCCCAGCCCCTGCCAACCAGGGCTGCCCCGGGGTCCCCCTGTGCGCGAGTTCGCAAATAGGTCGAGGCCTAGGTTGTCCCTGATGTCGTCCTGTCTAGAAGTAGAAGAGGCCTGTGGCAGGTGGATCCATGGTGAGTTTTCTGGTTCCGCGGGAGCATTCCCCCGGTGAAAGGCGAGTGGCCGCCACACCCGAAACCGTACGGCGGCTCATGGGGAAGGGGGTGAGCGTGACGGTGCAGCAGGGAGCCGGCGTGAAGGCTGGTTTTCGAGATGAAGATTTTCAAGCCGTCGGGGCCGAACTGGCCCCGGAGGATGGCCTGCCCTGGGAAGAAGTGGACGGGGTGCTGTGCGTACAGGCGCCACCGATCGAGAGCCTGCAGCGCCTGCGGCAGGGCGCCCTGCTGGTGGGGTTGCTCTCGCCCTATGGCGCCACCCAGCTGACTGAAACCCTCAATGGACGCGAGGCCTCGGCCATTGCCCTCGAGCTGCTGCCACGGATCAGCCGCGCCCAGAGCATGGACGTGCTTTCCTCCCAGGCCAACATCGCCGGCTACAAAGCGGTGCTGCTGGCCGCCGCCGCGCTCGATCGTTACGTGCCGATGCTGATGACGGCCGCCGGCACCATCCAGCCCTCCCGGGTGCTGGTGCTCGGCGCTGGTGTGGCCGGACTGCAGGCCCTCGCCACCGCCAAGCGGCTTGGCGGCGTGGTGTACGTCTCTGATGTTCGACCCATCGTCAAAGAACAGGTGGAATCCCTGGGCGGCCGTTTCATCGACCCACCCGAAATGGACGACAAGCCAGCTGAGGAGGGGGGCTATGCGAAGGTTGCTAGTGAGGCTTTCCTGTCGGCCCAACGCCAACAGCTGGCCGACCAGCTTGCCCTCGCCGACATGGTGATTTGCACCGCCCTAGTGCCGGGACGCACCGCGCCGCGGCTGATCAGTGAGGACATGCTTGATGGCATGCGGCCCGGCGCCGTGGTGGTCGATCTGGCCGTCGCCCAGGGTGGCAATTGCTTTGGCACCGTGGCCGGCACGACGGTCGAGCGCCGGGGGGTGCAACTGATCGGCGCCGATGCCCTCCCTTCCAGCGTTCCTAACCACGCCAGCGCCCTCTATGCCCGCAACGTGGCGGCCCTAATCGAGCATGTGTTGGACGGGGAGGGGCTGAAGCTCGACCCCACCGACCCCATTCTCGAGGGCTGCCTGCTCACCCACGGCGGCGTCTGCCGGCGTGAGGATGTCGTCTACCCCAACGGTTCCCGCAACGGAGGTTCCTGATGAGTGCCCTTTCCCAAGCCCTGTGGGTGCTGCTGCTCGGCAGCCTGTTGGGTCTAGAGCTAATTGGCAAGGTGCCTCCCACCTTGCATACACCCCTGATGTCCGGTGCCAACGCCATCAGCGGCATCACCGTGCTCGCCTCCCTCACCCTCATCCAAAAGGCCGGTGACAACCAGGCCCTGCTGCTGATCGGAGCCCTCTCCCTGGGCTTTGCCCTCTTCAACGTGGTTGGTGGCTTCCTGGTCACCGACCGCATGCTTGCCATGTTCCGCCGCAAGGGAGACAACTGATGTCCACAAATTTGTTGAGCGATGCCATCGATCTGGTGGCCGTGCTGCTCTTGGGCCTCGGCATCAAGGGCCTCTCCAAGGTGCGCTCCGCCCGGGGCGCCAACCAGTTAGCGGCCGTGGCCATTGCCCTGGCGGTGCTGGGCCTGCTGATCGAGATCCGTCCGGGGCCAATGGCCTGGTTGTGGATCGCCGCCGGCAGCGCTGCCGGCGGCCTGGCCGGGGTGATCACCGCCCTGCGGGTGCCGATGACGGCCATGCCCGAAGTGGTGGCCCTGTTTAACGGCTGTGGCGGCTTGGCCTCGTTGCTGGTGGCTGTTGGTGTGGCCCTGTTCGACTCGGATGGCGCCGACATGGTGGCGTTGGTGTCGATCGACATCTCGGTCTTTGTGGGAGCTATCACCTTCAGCGGCTCCATCGTGGCGATGGCTAAATTGCAGGGTTGGCTCAACACCCCCGCCTGGACCCAGAGTTCGCTGCGCCATGTAGTTAACATTTTTCTGGCGGTGGCGGCCTTGGTGGGGGCCGTGCTGCTGCCAGGGGATCCCACCGGCCTGCCGCTGTGGTTGGTAGTGATCAGCTCCAGCCTGCTTGGTGTTGGTGTCACCCTGCCGATCGGCGGCGCCGACATGCCGGTGGTCATTTCCTTGCTCAATTCCTACTCAGGGGTGGCTGCTGCCGCCGCCGGTTTCGTCGTCGGCAGCCAGCTTCTAATCGTTGCCGGCGCCATGGTGGGTGCGGCCGGCCTGATTCTCACCCAGGTGATGTGCACCGCCATGAATCGCTCATTGCTGTCGGTGCTCTTCGGTGGTGCCCTCGGCTCCGGTAACCAGGCCAGTGGCGGTGCTGCTGGTGCCGAGCAGGGCTACAGCCGCATCACCAGTTGCAGCCCCGAGGAATGCGCCATGGCCCTCGAACAGGCCGAGCGGGTGGTGTTTGTGCCGGGTTACGGCCTGGCCGTAGCCCAGGCCCAGCACGCCCTGCGGGAGCTCTCCAAGCTGCTCGAAAACCATGGTGTCGAGGTCAGCTATGCCATCCATCCGGTGGCGGGACGCATGCCCGGCCACATGAATGTGCTGCTAGCTGAGGCGGATGTGCCCTACGAGCAGTTGGTCGAGATGGATGCGATCAACCCCGAATTCCCCCGCACCGACGTGGTGATCGTGCTTGGAGCCAATGATGTCGTCAATCCCGACGCCAAGACAGACAGCTCCAGCCCCCTGTACGGCATGCCGGTTCTCGAGGTAGACCAGGCCCGCCAGGTGTTCGTGGTCAAGCGCAGCCTCAGCGCCGGCTACGCCGGCATCCCCAATGCCCTATTCGAACTGCCGCAGACTGCCATGGTCTTCGGTGATGCCAAAGCGGTGCTCAACGGCCTGCTCTCGGAGCTCCGCAGCATGGGCGTTGGCAAGGTGAAGCAGGTGTCATGAGCAAGGCTTGACTACGGGTAGGTCAAGGAACACCTTGCAACCCTTAGGACACACTTATATTACATCTGACTGCCTGAAATAAAGCCGGCCATCAACTAATTGCGGCCAGGATAAGGAGCAGGGCGAACCACACTTCAATGCCCCCTCCAGCTATCCTGCCTGGACACTGATGGATGGCCTACAAATCGCTCGCGCTCGTCACATGAGGTAGTATGAGCCATATTTAGAAGCTTAGCTTCCACAAGAAACAATTTAAAAACCCATGATTAAGCCCCTCAAAAAGTAAATTGTTAGCTCGAACCATCCCATGAGCCCCTTGTTTAACAGGGCCCGATCGCGTGCCCTTCATACCTCAGATGTGACTACAAAATTAGTCTATTTGACGCAAGCTTGGGGTTGGCTTGGAGTTGCAGAGCAAGAGGCCTTAATCCACTAGTAAGCGGTCAGGGCTTGGCAGCCTTCTGTTGCTTCTCCGGCTTGGGTGCAACTACTGCCGGTGCTGGTGCCGGCAGAGGTAAGGCATTAGCGCAGAGACTGACCACCATTCGCTCCTCCGGCCCAGGCTCAGGAAGGCGCCAGGGAGACCACACCTGGGGTTCAGCGACGGGCAGGGTGCTGAGCTTCAAGGCAGTGCAAGCAACGGCAACACTGGCCGTTCCACAACCCGTAACTGTCGTCGTTCTCGAGCCGGTGGGCTGGGGACGCCATTGATCCCAGCGATAGGTGCAGCTCCCGAAGGTCCGGCTATCACCATCGCGTAGGCGCTTGATCCTTTGGAGCAGTTCAGCCTGGGCGGCGGTGAGAGGCGGGGCGGTTGCTGGCGGTTCGGCAGGGATTGCGGCGAGCACTGCAGCAAGCAGGAAGGCGGGCATGGTTGCTCGGTGTTGATGGGTCAGATTTAAGTCCACGGCAACACCAACAAGTCGGCGGCCCATGGGGCTGCATTGGCAGAACTCAAGGCATCAGGGCACTTATCAGCTCCTGCAGCGTGGAGCGGGCCAAGGCAGAACTGGACAAGGGCTTTGGCCTAACCATTTCGATCCTGCACCACGGCTCCCTTAGTGCCCCAAGCGGTTGAGGGCATTTTCCTGGCCCAGTTCATCGCCTATGGCGTCAGGGTTGGTCACTGCGCCCAGGCCAATGCCATTGCAGCAGCTCGGGAGGCCTGGGCCGCATTTTAGACTAGTTTTGAGGGCATAATCTCGATCAGGACTAGTTGCCGCCACCAAACTTGCCAACTGAGTTGACCCGCTGACAGCAAGCTTCCGGATTAGGTGGCGACATCAGCCGAGAAAGCCTTTAAGATGTTCAAACCTTGATTGCATTAGCCAACAACAATGGCTTACTTAAGCTGGCAAAAGTTAATCGGATCTGTACTTGTCTTCTCTACCACGACACTCCCAATCGCCGCTAATGCGGCAGCAATACTCACCCTAGAGCGTACCGAAGGCACCTATCGCAATGGTGATCCGGTATGGCTTCTCAAGCTCATGGATGGCCCCAAGCAGGTTGCCAGTTGGAAAGCAGCCTCGGGATCCAGTCATCGCCAACAGCTGGATCGGCGTTGGTCGCCAGGGAACGGCTCGCCCTTGCCAACAGGAACCTATCGGCTTGGCACACCCGAGCCCCATGGCCAGGACCTCTGGATTGACTTACAGCCCAAGTTTGCCACCAGCCGTTCAGAACTGGGCATTCACAATTGCTTTCCAGGCGTCGGTTGTATTTGTATTCCAGATCGCCAAGCTCTTAATAGCTTGGCGACAGCAATTCGGAGCTGGCAAATTAGAAGTTTAAAAGTAATTAATTAGGCCCATGGCAGCCACTTCCGATCCAAAAAGCTCCTGAGCACTGTTGCTAACCCTTAGCCGCTCATCAGGCGACCGCCATCGAGGCGCCGGATTGCGACAACCCCGGGCCTGGGCGGCCTGCCAGGCACGCCAGAGGGCCAGTTAGAGCCGAGCGGCACCCAACGCAGCTGCTCAAAACGTTGACCGTTGCGGTTCACCAGGCTGTGGGACTGGCCTTCTACCTTCTTGCCCTGGCGCACCCCATGGCCCTCGCCGGGATGCTGCACCGCCAGGAACAGGGTGCGGAACTCGCTATCGAAGCAGGGGCCACACAGTTCAGATTCCACCGGACCAATCGCAAAGCAGAGGGCCTGGCCTGCCCATGCACCGGTTCGCGGCAAAACCCAGCAGCTGTTGTTGCCGAACACATCGAGGCCTTCCCCGCCCGGATGATCGCTGACGAGCCAGAGGTTGCCGTCCGGGTCGAAGGCCAGGTTGTCGGGATGGCTGAAGCCGAGCCCACCCTCCCAAGGCAAGCCGCCCAAGGCCACCATCCGCCAGCGGAAGCCAGACCCCCGGCCGCTGCCGCCGTCGCTGAGGCGCATCACCCAGCCGTGGGGCCAAAGCGATTCGCCCTTGGGACCGCGGAAGATCGCCGGATCACTGCAACCGCCCCCATCCCGGCCTGCCGCCGTGAAGGCGATCAACAGGTCGCCGTTGGTCGGATCGATGTCGGTGTCCTCTGGTCGCGGACAGGCGGTGGCACCGGCAGCATTGGCGGCCAGGTGGGCATCGATCAGGATCGCCCCCTGCTGCCGCTGCTGCGCCTCCGAATCGGTGCCGCCCAAGGGGTAGAGATCGCCCAGGGTCCTAAAGCGACTGCCGTAGGACTGCACCTCGGCATCGCTTTGGAGCGCCTCACTGCCGCTGAGCTTGCGGTTGCTATGGGGTAGCAGGGTTGGTTGGCTCAAGCCAAAGCGCTCGTAGTGGCTGGGGGCTTGGGGTTGCACCAACGTGCTGGGCTCCAGGGCGATCCAGCTGCCGCTGCCATCGGCGTTGAAGCGGGCCACCTCAAGGCGCCCCGCACCAAACAGCTGCGAATTGGTGCGATCAGCCGGGTCGCCCACGAGCCCCTCACTCACAAAGCGGTACACATGCCCGCCATGGCGATCGCAGCCTGAGTACACC
>Ga0310324_10045_pt1 | contig 15175 bp, 14 predicted proteins | sample LakSupSRFTotalB5_FD_195538 | JGI IMG/M metagenome (GOLD analysis project Ga0310324, IMG submission 195538) | Enriched freshwater cyanobacterial communities from Lake Superior, Ontario, Canada - SU02.SRF.Total.B5 (v2) (version 2) | ecosystem: Environmental > Aquatic > Freshwater > Lake | place... | reverse complement strand
AAGCAAGGTGGCATTGAAAGCATTGATGCCATCAAGGCCTTCATGAGCGAGGAAGCATTCAAAGGTTTCCTTAAGGGCAACTGCCAAAAATATTTGTTTCGCTATGAGAAGAAAAATGGCATTGAGGACTTGCGTAAATGCCAGTGGTACTTGGACCGTCTTGTGCAGGAATTAAAAAAAGAAGAGGATTCATTTCACCCTGTCAAGGATATTGCGGCAAGATTTGAATTGCAAGACGTTCGTCAAGGGTCTCCCGTTACGCTTGAAGGATTTCGTTTGGATTAAGCAGCGTACATAGTCAAAAGGGGCAATCGAGCCCCTTTTTTATTGTCCTCATGAATGGGCAAGGTGCGTTGCGTTGCTTCACACCATGCCTCCCAATTACACAAATCAGTGTGTGCGCTCACAAAACTATTGGCATACACCCACGCCAGCAGCACTTCTTCCCTTTCTTCCGACCAAAATTGCGTGGGCCTCCACCATTCAAATACTGGCAAACTTCCCTTGCTTGCATTACACACTAAGCATGAAGGAATGGAATTCCATTTTGCAAAATGCGGCCCTCCTTTACTCTTTGGCACAATATGATCAATTGTTAATTTCTCGTTCCATTGCCCGCAATAAGCGCAAGCGCAATGACCAAAAGGCCCTTTAGTAGCAAAGTCTTCAAAGATGCTTTTACGAAATCGACGTTTGGCCTCACCAGGCCGCAGTTCTGACAATGAATGAAGAAGCTCGTTCGGCCCGTTCATCATTCCAATATCAGCAACAAACTGTCTGCCCATAGTTTAGCCACCAAAAGCTAGCCCGATGGCGGTGTAGAATAAGGAAAAGAAATGCTTGAGATCATGAAGGCCTGGCAAGAGGGTTTTGCTAATTTTGCGGCCACCTTGACCGCTGGAATGTTGCTCGCTAGTGGTGCCACGCTTGTTACCGTAAGTAGTCAGCAAATGAAAGTGTCGGCACAAATTGAAAGCATCACTGAAAAATTAAGCAGCCTCACGGAAAGCATGAAAGGGCTCGAAGGACGAGTGCGAAATTTGGAAATAAAGCGCTAAGCTAGGGGCAAATGCTTTTTTAGCCATGACTCCTGCGGAACTTATGCTCATCGGCGGCATCATCGTTGGCGCCATTGAAACCATCATTGCAGCTCTTCCCATTAAGCCCAACAGCACTGTTGAGCTTGTTATTGCCATCCTTAAAGCTATCTTCAAAACCAGCAAGTAATCATGGCTGAGCCCGTTCGCCTGTCTGAATTGTTCAAATATTACCAGCATGGACTGCCGTATCAAGATGCAGCAGTGAAGATGCTTGAAGAGAAGCTCATGGCGGCCTATCCCGATCTCATGTCAAGAGATCAGGAATGGTTCAAAGTGTGGAGTCAGGCAGGTAAGCAGGCAACTTCTAAGAATTTGGTGCTTAACGTGCCATACGAATCACAGCGAGATAATAAAAGCGGAACGGGCTTCAGGGAATGCTTTAGTAGCAGTGCTGCTATGGTGGCAAAATTCCATGGGAAAGTGGGCAATGACGATGAATACAATTCCATCCGCGCTCGCTTTGGTGATAGCACTGATGTTTCCGCCCAACTTCAAGCGCTTAGGCTTCTTGGCCTTCACGCCGAATTTGAGCAAAAGCTAAGCATTGCCGATCTCGACAGAGAGACAAGCAGTGGCCGTCCAGTGCTCACGGGATGGCTGCACCATGGATCCTACCAGGCACCATCTGGAGGCGGCCACTGGAGCGTTGTAGTGGGCACTGACGCAACGTCCGTCATCCACAATGATCCCTACGGCATGGCTGATGTGGTGAATGGTGGTTACAAAAGTGCTCAAGGTGGCAAGTACGTTCACTACAGCAAGCAATACTGGCTGCCTCGTTGGCTAGTGGAAGGGGCTAGTTCTGGTTGGGGAGTGTTGGTTCGTAAATGACAGGCGCTGCGCTGATCAATGCCTTGCTTTATGAGCTTGCGAAATGGCTCATTGAGCGCAAACCAGCCCTTGCCTTTTCCCCATTGATGATCCGTTTGCTTGCATGGTGCAAGCCCGATTGGGAGCAATGGAAAACGGAGCAGACGATGAAGAACGTAGACAGCCAAGCCGCATCATTAGTGAAGCAATGGGCAAAAGAAGAGGACAAGGCCAAGTCAGAACAACTGCTTGAAAAAGCAAAAGCACTATTCCCTAGCGCAACTGTTACCATTGTTCCTGATGCAGTGGTACCATCAGTGATGATCATCCACGAGGCTGACGACAATGCTAGTGATGAAGTGAAGGCATTAGGAGGAGAAATGCGTATTATGTCATCGCTGCATGGCTTTTTACAATAAGGCTGGCACCAAGTCAGTATTTCTCTTGATAGCTTCCACTAATGTCTTTTCCTCCAGAAGCGTATTGTTAATTGACAGCAGGAGAGTTGTTGTGTCTAAAGCAAGAATATTATTGCCACTGTTCAGTGAGATGTTGTATTCATATTGAACGCTGGCCGTAGTTTCAGAGTATAGAATTGTTTGGAAAAGTACGCTGTTAACAGTTGCGCCATACAAGAATCGGTAAGGGCTGGTCGTTATGCTCATTCGTAAGTTGTCGCGGTTATTGCGATCTGATTCAGTGGAATACAAATCAATGTTTGACACACCAATAAAGACAAGTTCACTGTTCAAGTTGGCCATTCTAATTTTTGTATCCGTTGATAATGTAGCTGCACCTAACGTAAAGTTGCCAGTGGAATAGTAAATGTTTTCACCAACAAGCCCACTTGTTTTGAGTGTCAGCGTAGTGGTACCCGCCATCACAGAAGCAGCGCTCGGGTTAAGCGTTACGTTGCTGGATAAGAAGTCAATGGCTCCAGGTGATTTTACTGCGGCTATCGAATTGGCAATGCCAGGGTTAGTGGTGTTGTAATAAGATATGTAGTCGTAGATTTCTTGGGCAGTGGTTAGTGCGGTGTATGCTTCAACTACTTCTAAGGGCTCTATAACATTGGTATCGGGGATAAGATTTATGGCAAAGGTGAAGGAAGCAGTTGCTGGCGTGAATGTTCCAGTGGCAGTAATAAAACCAAACCGCGCCACTTTGTACAAAAACGTACCAGTGCCGCCCGTAGTGTTAATCCCGTAGCTAGTTCCAGAGGAAGGAACATATTCAATTTGAGAACCGGAGCCATTGGCAATGTAAACTTGAGAGCCGTTTGTCAATCCAGTGAAAGTAAGCGAAGTTACAAGCACTGAGGTTACGTTAGCTCCAACAGTGCCAATAGTTGTGTTGCTCCTATTAACCTGAATTGCACCTGTTCCGCTATTGCTAACAGTGCCTGTGATTGTGCAGTTGGTCAGCGTAATTGTGACTGAGCTATTGGTGTTGAACGTCAAATTGCCGGTGATCGTTACGCTTGTCAATGCGGTGGGTGTTGCTTGCGATACGTTGCCAACGAGTGTTGTGTTCGTTACGGGCGTTGTCATCGTAAATGACACTGCGCTCATGCTTGTAAACTTTGCGCCGGATGTTAATGCAGCGGATTTAACCGTAGCCACACCACTCGCAAAAGCAAACGCACTTGCTGCACCGTTGTTGATTGTGACGCTGTTAGAGCCGAAAGCTAGCGCCGTGCCGTTGGCTACCGCGATGACAGAATAAGCACTTGCTGTAGGCCCTGCGACGACAGCCGAGTAGGTCGCAGCGTCATAAACATTATCAAGTGTTGTGCATGATGCTAGAGCCGCTACAGAGGATTCTGACAGCGTGACGTTGGCGTCTACAACTGAGTTCACCTGCGCCAGTCTCTGGAATCCATAAATCCAATTATCGGTAATCCAAGGGAAGTGATAGATGCCATCAAGGTAGGCAGTACCGCCACCAGCACCTGCGAAGGTAACGGTTGCAGTAATAGTGCCAGTTGAAGTGGGTGTCAAAGTTATGTCGAACTGTTCCCATAGATTTACCGTTGAACTAGATGTGAAGGAACCTGACACTCCTGCGCCCGAGAAGGAAATCGAAGGTGGGGTCGATGTTCCGTAAGTTGTATCGTGGCGAAGGCGTCCAATGATTCGCTGACTTATTCCGTTTACACCTTCAAAGGTGAATGTGTATGAACCTGTTGGTTGACTATTAAGTAAAGAAAGAGCAATTGCGCTAAGACCTCTGCTTACAACTGCGCTTTGACCAATTGCTCTGGTTGGGGTGTTATATCTACGATTAACATTTAATGCGTTACCAATGTTATATAAATTAACTCTGTGCGAACTGGGCGTTTGCAGGAACATAGCGAACTTATCTATGCTATCAAATGTTGGATTAAAGAATGTAATATCTCCGCTTCCAGCACCAGCACTTTGCACATAATAAGTGCTATTGGAATTAATATCTAAATTCTCAAAAGTTGCGTTGACCGCACCGTTGGCAAGAATGGCAGAACCGGAAGAAGCAGTCGCAACTCTAATTCGAGTATTCGTAAAGTTTGAAGCACCCAAACCTACTTGAATTGCACCAGAGAGAACATTAAATCTGTTGCTATCTCCAGTTATAGAGAAAGCGCCAGAAAGACCAAGAGTACCAGCATTTCCATTTGCAACATATTGATATAAAACATTGTTGTTCAAGGTTGCAGTACAAAGGTTAATACTAGCAAACGAAGCACCAGAGCCAACAGTTGCAGTATGATAAAAAAGGTTGTTATTTGCAGATGAAATACCAGATAATGTGTTGCCTTGAAATAGAATTGTTGAGTTATATGTTTCTGCTAAAAATACGCAAGAATCAACAACAGGCATATTTGTCATTGGAGAACTTGAGTTAAACATATTGATAAAGCCAATGTTGGCAACGGTCGCGTTTCTAAATTCAGTCTTTGTTGTTGTACTTTCTGTTGTTGGTGCTTGTCTTATTTGCACGTTTGTTCCTAAAGATTGACTTCTAAAAATCACATTGCAAGTTCTATTGCTTACCGCCAATCCTGATACCCTTGCATTTGTAATAGCAGACACCCCAATAGTTGTACCCGATATTGAGGTAATAGTAACAATTTCGGTTTGTGTAGTAACTAGGTTAGTTGGTTGTTCTAATATAAGTTGGTCGCCAACTACCCAACCACTAGCACTTGTAACTTGTATAGATGTAGCACCTGCCGAAACAGTAGCAGTTAAAAAAGCATTACGAGTTTTAGGCGCACCGCAAAACTGCATTTTAGAAGCATTACTAGTTATATCAAATTGATACTTATTTGCCACTACGGTTGCAGAAGCATTAATAACTAACTCTGCTGTGATGCCTTGCGGTATTGGGTCGGTTGAAGTTCCGTAATCAAACCCCCCATTGACATTGTTAATTTGTATAAATGCCCTAATTGTCAAAGATGAATTAACTGTCCTTGAAGCCTTTACTGTTCCTGTAATCAAAAACCTAGTTGTTGTATCACCACCCGTCACATAAGTGCCATCCACCGTGACCACATGCGTGGCAGCGATCGTCACCGTATCGGCAGTGCCAGGTACCACACCACCTGTCCACGTTGAAGTGGCCGACCACAGTCCCGTTTGCGCTGATGTAATTGCCGCCATTTAGATGACCTCCTCGCCAATTGACACCAACAGGCCATTGTTGTAATTGAATGTTTTCTCAATCACAAGGTTATCCTGCGTAAAGATGGTTTGAGCCAATTGGCTTCCATTCCAAATAAGCTCTTTGTTGTAGCCATTATCCCATTCTACATAGACAAGCTTACCCCCATTGTCGTAAGTGAAGGTTGGATTCATCAATACGCTAACGGTTTGCAGCTCAGACGCCATCACCCTGACAACTGGCTCCACCGAAGCAAGAACACTGGTGGTATTATTCTCTTCCGTTATGACAACATTGACAGTGCTTGCAGAAATATTGACAGCAGCAGGAGCAGCCTCCGTCAGCACTAAATTAACGTCTTGATTGCTAACCGTTAGCTGTTCTTCTGAATTAGCAATGGAGATGAGGCTACTATTTTCATTAACAATAATATCAGCCATGGCAAATCACACCGTTGTATAGCTCTTGTTGGAATACACCGCACCTTCAATGTAGAAAGTCTTGAGCCCGCCAGGATCAATCACCAACACGTCATAACGAGCAGTCGATGGAAGCAGAAGAGTTTGATTGTCAGTGAGCGACATGGAAACAATTCCAGATGCTCGATTGGTATAGGCAATGGAAAAGGCAGCATATTGCGTAGTCTTCTCTTCGTTCCACACTTGAGAAGCAACAGTACATCCAGTGAGGTTGACGCCTACAAACTGAATGGTCACTTCATAATCAGCACCTTGCTGTATGCCAGTCAAATCATAAGTGGCTGGAGTGACGCTCATGCTTATCAAGCAAAGTCATTGCTCCTTGTAGTCTAATCACCCTTTTGATAATTGGTGGTATCAAGCCATTGGCCTTGGTGAATAGGCCTCGTCATATTCAGTGCCAATGGAAAGCATTGCCTCGCTTACATTCTGAGGGGCAAAGCCGCAAGCCATCATGAATTGATAAAAGGCGCGGCAAAGTGCTTCTGGACTTTCTCCGCTGTAGGTGTGATCAATTTGCTGATATGAACAGCAGTCTCTTAATACTTCGTCGCAATTGAAACGATGGGAAAAAGAAAAGGAATTGACGGACGCCATAGCAAAGAAAAAGGCCAGCCCGTAGGCTAGCCCTGCATCATGCGATTGTCAATCAACCTCGACCTTGCCCTCTTGAAAGTTTACGACCGTGGCTTGGCTTGGAATGCTTTCCATCGCCTTGCTTCGTAAGTTTCGGGGCTGCTGCTTGATGCTCGCGCTTAAGGGCTCCGCTGCCGCCTTTGCTCTTGACTGTCATGAGAAAAAGAAGAACGCTATCAGCTTACAGCAGCAGCCCAGGGAACGCCAGCAGCTCTTGTAGGAGCCGCCTGTTCATCCAATTGATTCTGGAGGGCCTCTTCAATTTGCTCCACTTTCTCTTCGGTGAGAGCATCTTTCACCCATTGGACAACAATGGCCTCGGTAAGGTCAGAATATGGAATGAGGGAATCAGGACGTTCAAGACCAATGCTGCCATAAGCTCCAGCGGAATAAGCAGCGCTTTTGGCGGAAACAGTGTAGTGGGCGGTAAAAACAAAACCATCGGTGGTCTCCCTTTCGAGAGTACCAACGGCCCAAGAGAAAACAGTTGTCATGATCAGAATGAAAGCATTGTTAGCTTAGCAGAGGAATGGTGAGACACAGTAACGGCGTTGACTACGCTGCTTCCAGAGCAGATAACCGTGTCTCCAGGGCTTCAATCTTGGCGATGGCTTCCTGCAACGCAGCCGTCAGCAGGGGCACCAGCTTAGATTGGTCGATGCCTTGGTAGACGGGATTGCCGTCTTCATCCACGGCATCTTTTTCACCAGTGACGCACTCGGGGACGACGGCCTGTGCTTCGTGGGCGAGAAAACCATCGCAACGGCTACCAGTTTCCTCCCATGCAAAATTAACAGGTCGAAGTTGCTGTACGCGGCTGCTTGCATTTTCAATTGGCACAACATCTCGCTTGAGTCTGTAATCAGAGGACGTATTGAATGCGGTTGCAGTTGCAGTTGTTGTAATGTTTCCGCGAACGTTGCCTGATTTATAAAAGTACATCATGACCGCATCGGTTGCGGATCCTGTGTCGCGTAGCGTCAGGCCAAACTGACTTGCTGAATTGAAATCCGTAGTGCAGACACTTGCGGAATACGTGCTTGTCGTGTTTATTAAAATGTTGCCAGCATTCGTAATCCTCATCCGTTCCGTAGGACTAGCCGCGCCATCTGCCGTAGTGGAGAACACTAGGCGGCCTGGATTATCAGTCGTATCCCCACCGTCAGTCCATGTTCCATCAGCTTCAGCAATAATATAAGCCGCATCTTTGTAACCCGCTCCGTCATGTCCAGAAAAAGCAATAACGCCTAGCTGATCTCCATTTGATACTTCCGTGGGAGAACCTTGAGTGCCACGGCTTTTTGTTAAGAACAGTGCAGCAGCACTGGCGTTATCGCTTGATCTCTGTAACTCAAGAGCTAGTCCTGTTGAATCATTTCTTGACTGAATTAAGCACCCATTGCCAGAGGTACTAGACGTGCCAACTAAGAGCCTGCGTTGGTCGTCAATTCTGATAGCTTCCGTTGCTCCATTGACCTCAAAAGCCATTGAAGTAGCTGTGCCGGCTCCGTGGTTGTGGTAAACACGAATAGCGCCGCCACTAGCCCCGCCACCATTGTTAAGGTAATTACCAATTACAACAGCACTAGATGACGCTGAAATTGTGGAAGTATTAAATGATGCAACATAATTACTTCCACTGACAACTTGAAGAGCATTGGCTGGCCCAGTAGTGCCAATCCCTACGCGGCCTGATGAATCAACCGTAAGCTTTACGCTACCAGTACCGCCATTTGATGTGGCCGTATAAACTCTAAATGTACCTTGTGTTGAAGCGTCTGGGCCATAGACGGAAACATTGCCTACGCCAGAAGTTTGATCTAGGTAGATGCCTGTGCCTGCTGTTGTTTGAACACCTGTAACTCGAAGTGCGCCTGTAGTGTGTAGGCTTTCCGTAGGCCCAGTGGTCCCCAGACCTACGCGGTTATTAGCAGCATCAACGTAGAACGTATTGCTGTCGATGTTGACGTTACCGCTTGCATCAAAGACGATGCGTGAGGTGCCACCAGTGCTGATGGCTAATTGATCTGTGCCGGGGCTGTAGATGCCTGGCTTGTAGGTGGTGCCAGTGCCAACTTGAATGCCGTTAGCGGTGACAGTACCAGAGGGAACAATCAATGCCCCCGTCATGGTGTCACCAGCCTTCAGCACGTTGCTGGATGCCGCTCCAGTCAGTGCTGCGGTGATGGTGCCTGCAATGAAATTACCGCTTGCATCACGCGCTACGATGGCGCTTGCTGTGTTGGTGCTGGCGGCTGTGGTGGCTGAGTTGCTGACCTTAAGAGCCGTTGCAATGGTGGCAAGTTTGGTGTCTACGATTGCCGCAGAAGCATTAATGTCGGCATTAAGGATTGTGCCATCAAGAATCATCGTACTGGTAACAGTACCAGTGTCGCCAGTTGTTACTACAGTGCCCGTAATATTGGGAAAGGTAATAGTTCTGTCTGCCGTTGGATCAACCACGGCCAAGGTTGTCTCGAAACCATCGGCAGTGGCGCCTTCAAACGTAAAGCTACCAGTGGAGCCAATTTCTAAGTTGCCAGTGACAATACCACCAGATTTAGGCAATGCAGCATTAGCCAAGTCATAAGCAGTCTTGACGGCAGTAGATGAAGCAATGCCAGATGCCGAAGTGGTAGAAATAGAGTCCGAAACTTTGCTTTGCAAGCTTGCGGCAGTAACAGCACGAGCGGCATCAACACCTGCTTGAGTTTCAGCATTGGTAGCTAGTTCCACCAAACCTTGAACAGTATCGCTGGACAATGGAGTGGCATTCACCCATGCGCTACCATTCCAAATCTTCCAGCCAGCAGGAGTGAGACTAATATCCAACCATGCTTCACCAAAGCTGTTGCCAGTGGAGCCGCCAACTGCAGGGCTGCTGTTAGGCGCTGTCGCCCCATAATGAGCAGGGCCAGCCTTGACAATATTACCTGCGCTGTCCTTGAAGAAAATTCCAGGAGTGCCGCTAGCAGTGTTGAGAGCAATCTGTCCATCTGCAATGGCAGAAGTGGGACGTTTGGACGCAGTGCTGCTGCGAATGGACTGACGAATGGAAGGCATTCCCTTAACTCCACAAGGACGGGATTATCAAACTATTATAGCTGCTCAATATTCCCCTTCATCAAAAACACTGTCAGCGGCATCTGCCATTTCGCCAATATCACGCCATGCAGCATAGAAATTGGCAGCAGCAACTTTGACTAACACTTGAAAAGGTAGCCCTCCAGGCGGCACTTCAACACCGCTGTAATTAAAGCGGTCAGTGTAAGCCATGGCTTAATAAGTTCCTTCGTCTACAGTGCCAATTGTCATTGCTCCAGTGCTGTTGTCCACCAACACTTCGCTAGTTTCAAGAACCACTCCCACTTGCACCGTGCTAGCAATTTGCGCTCTTCCCCATAGCAATGTCAAAGCTCCCCTCACGTCAGCCACGCCTGTCATATCAGGAGCAAAGTAAGTGCCATCGCTCAACACTTGGTAGTCACTAACGCTCACTGCACCACTAACCACACCAACTTTTGTCCAATTGGAGCCGGTGCCTTGTGATAACACCCAGTCACCAACGGCAAGCGCAAATACAGGCGCTGGTGTTACGCCTGTCCCAGAAGTGGTGCAAATGAGATAGACGGCAGCATTTAATTGCGATGGGGCAGAAAGCGCTTGGCCAACAGTCAAGCCAGCTTCCACTCCATATTGGTTCAAAGAAACAACCAAATTGGTGGTTGCATTATATGTGCCGCCAAATCGTAGGTTATATTGTGTGGCAGCACCAAAACCTAAGTTAAGCCAATAACCATTGATACTAGGCGAAACAGTACCCACCCATATGTAAGCAGCCCTGTCACTAGGGTTGATCCACCATTGGCCAGCAAATTCTGGCACTGGCTGCGTTTCACTGACTTGCGCAATGCCATTATCCGCTAGCTGACTTGCTGAAACACTATTAGCTGCAAGAAATGAACCATTAAAAGTACCACTCGTGATTTTGCTTGCATCCAAGTTTGGAATGTCGGCAGCAGATAGAACAGTGCCATTACTAACGTGGCCTTGTGCATCAACAACAACTTTTGTATAAGTGGCTGCAGTGACTGAATTAGAGTGATTTAACACGCCAACACCAGTGACGCTTAAGCCCGTGCCAGGCTGAACGGCACCATTGGCAATTGAAGTGGCAATGGGAAGATCGGTGGCAGTTAATGATCGAAAAGTAGGCGTGGTTGCACTGCCAGAAATAGGACCAACCAACACTGCATTAGCGCTTTGAGCTTCCATTACGCTGGTAATGACAGCACTAAAATTATCAGGATACGCAACAGTAAAGCTTAATGGTGTTGTATCACTGAAGGTAATAGTTTGCAGGCCAGCAGTACGTTGCCATGCACTACCATCCCATATATAAGTGAAGCCAGTATTACTATTTAACCATTGCTGTCCAGTAAAATCGCCCACCCCGGAAGGTGCATTTCCGCTAACAACAGTTGCAGAGCTATTGGCAAGTTTAGTGCCAGTTACGGCATCGTTGGCAATGGTCGCAGCAAACGTGCCAGTGCCAGTACCAGTTACATCACCAGTGAGAGTAATCGTTTGGTCGCCAGTGTTGGTGTTGCTACTGGTGCCGCTAAATGTACCATTTTGAGTGGCCAGCGTGCCAAGTCCAAGATTAGTGCGAGCATTGGCAGCAGTGGATGCTCCAGTGCCGCCATCCGCCACTGCAAGGTCCGTAATGCCAGCAATGCTGCCTCCAGTGATTGCCACTGCACTTGCAGCTTGAGTGGCAATGGAACCAAGGCCCAGTGTAGCTCGTTGCGTTGTTGCATCTGCATCATCAAGAAGTGCCCGCCCTGCTGTTGTCAGACTACTGGTGGCATAAGTATTTGATGCAGTGGTATAAATTAATTGGTCAGCATTTGTCCCTAGGCTTCCAATGCTTTCCAGGCCTGCATAGTATTGCTGTACATTACTTCCAATGGAGAGGCCAAGATTAGTGCGAGCGCCAGATGCAGTGGACGAACCCGTGCCGCCATCTGCCACTGCAAGGTCCGTGATGCCAGTAATTGTTCCGCCAGCAATAGTAGCATTAGTAAAAGAGGCACTGGTTGCAGTGACGCCAGAGAGAGTAGCCGATCCTCCTGTGATAGTTACCGTGCCAAGAGAAGAGCTTGTTGAAGTGAGGCCAGATAATGTGGCAGAGCCTCCCGTGATTGCCACCGCACTAGCATCTTGAGTGGCGATAGAGCCTAGCCCTAAGGTGGTGCGTTGCGTTGCGGCATTAGCATCGTCCAGCAATGCACGGCCTGCTGCAGTGAGCGTACTGGTTGCGTAAGTGTCAGAAGCCGTGGTATATATTAAAGTGTCAGCGGAAGTAGTAAGCCCTGCAATGCTTGCAAGGCCTGCATCATACGCTTGCACATTCGTGCCAATTACCAAGCCAAGAGTGGTTCTTTGCGTTATTGCATCTGCATCATCAATTAATGCCCTGCCAGCAGCAGTGCAAGCAATTTCTTCTACATTGCCAGCACCGCTTGAACTACGTCCAAGTAATTTATCAGTGGCGCTAACGTTTTGAATTTTGGCATAGGTGACAGCACTACCAGAAATTGCGGCAGTAGCAATCGAAGCTGATAGATAGTTGCTGGCTCCCACCTTGATGGGAGAGAAGACTGCTGCATCATAAACTTGAACAGTCTTGTCAGTGGTATTAATCCATAGACGCCCTTCAAAATTATCACTTGTTGGCACTGCGGACGCAGTTGATACGCTACTATCATCCGCCAATTTTGCTGCCGTAATGGCATCATCCGCCAGGCTAGTGGTGCCAAGCTTAGTAGCGCTAGCTTGATTAATTTTTGCAATGTCAATCGTGTTAGAGTTGATCAGCGCAACGCCAGCAGCGATCAAGTCCTTCGCTGTGACCTTCTTAGTTTCACTTGCGCTAATGTCTACAATGGGCAGCAAGTCAATATCTGCCACGCCACTTGCAGTAAGTGCCGTTAGCTGCGTAATTCGCTGGTCAGCCATTTACCAATCTCCAGATTGACTCATTCTAGTCTGTCTCTTCAGTTAGCAAGGCATTTAAGTCTTCTTTCAGCACTTTATCAGCATCTTCCTTAAGGATGTACCCTGATGGCCTTCCAATGAGGAGTTTGATTTCTCCAGTGGTTACGAAGTCAATGGCGCAAGAAATGAGAGCATCAGCCCTTACTTCCACCCCGGACTTGGTAATAATAGCATCAAACTCATAGTATATGTCCTGAGCTGCTGAGTAAATGGCCACACTATTGTCTACAAGTTGCAAAAAGCACGAAAATTCACTGCCCAGTTCTACGCGATTGATCAACTGAAGCATGAGCAAGCTATTTTCGGTTTGACTGTCGGCATTGGCACCAAACAAGCAATCAATGCTACCGCCACCACTGATGAGGCCAGCAGAGTGCATGCGCTTGAATTTATCATTCAAGGAAGTGGTTTCAATGCTCTCCCTATCGGTATTGAAAGAAAAACCATTCACATCACCTAACACCCGCTCGACACTACCCAAAATTCTTACGCTAATTTCAATGGGAGCACCAGTAAAGGCTTCCAATGGATATTCATTTGCTCTTACGTTATTAATTGCGTCCGGGAATGTGTTGAATAGACGAATGCCTCCCATTGCGTTGATGTTGGTATAGAGCACAATTTCGTTTAATGTGGCACCTCCTCCGTTTGGCCACGTTGAAGATGGCATGAAATCCAGGCCACGGGCATCAGTGGTAGTAATTACCAATTGATCACCAGTGAGTAAGTTCTCCAGCGAACCATTAAAGCCAAAGCGATTTAGCGTTGTATTAATGTCATCAGGACTAACGGCACTTGTGAATGCCGTTTGATTTTGGCGCTTTAGCTTTACTTTTCCGTGGTGACCAATAAAATACGTCATGCAGTGACTACTTCAGTAAAGTCTCCATCCATTGTAAATTGGATTTGCACTGTTGATAATTCCCCAGTGCTTACGCCTACTGAAGCACTGGTAATAAAAGCAAAAAATTTAATATCGTCTGATGTGTCACCACCAACGTTTAATTCCATGAACACTCGGTCGGTATCCCTCTCAATGGCGCCAGTCTTCATCACCTTGCCAAGCATGGCCGTGAATTGCTGGAAGGATGCAGACTCTCCACTTTCAAGACGATAATACAAAAGCGTGGCGCTGCCAGTGGCACCCTTGACGCCAGGGGTGAAGGTGTTGGCAAAGCTGCTGATGTCATTGGTGGACAGAAGTTCCACCGTGGTATCAAGAGACCAATCCTTGATTTTGGCAACAGGAAGACCACCAGCTACAGCCAGTGAACCAGTGCGTCCAGTATAGAATCCCATGCCGGTTAGCTTGTTAGTAAATCCATCTTAGCGAACATCAAACAAGCTTGCATCGAAATTTGCAATTTGAGAGAGGCCATCGCTTGTGCATGGATATTCAGTGGCGCGTACTGTCACCTCGCCTTCTTCGTCCATGTTGACTTCTGCCACCCTAAACACGCGCTTAGTTTTCACGACAGTGCCAAGCACAAAAAGCTTGCCTTCCTCTGATGCTAGATCTGCGGCAATGCCGTCTTGCACATAAGCAGATCGCGCTAGCACGCCAGAGCCACTTTGATACAGAAGGAAGTTGTAGGTGCCATTGGCTAGTGAATTATCAAGAGGCATGTTGAGGGCACCACCAGCACTGATCATGCCCGTGCGAATGCCATCCCATTGGTTCCGTCCGATGTCCACATAGATGTAGGCACCAGGGGACAATGGATCCTGAGTGGGGAAGGTGCGGAATTCAACGGCTCTCCTCACCCAATGGCGGGTGTTGCACAGGAGTTTTGCATAAAGAATGGCCTGGTCCCTATTGGTTACGAATTGTGACAGGTCAAAGGTTTGACGAATGGAATCAGCCTCAATTGCATCTGTCCTTTTAATTTCGACAGTTCTATTGCGAGCAAAGATGCCATTGATGTCAGTGTCTCTATAGGTGACGGATGCAATTAAGTCTTGCACATTAGAACCGTAATCAAGATGTTCTTCCCTATAGCTATCCTCAATAATATTTCCCTGGTTGAACAAGGCTGAAATGTTGACAGTTCTATCAATGGCGCCAGTAAGAGCATTATACGGAACGGCTGGCACAAGAGTTTCTTGCCCACCAATACGAGCAAATTCCAGCAAGCTATAAGATGCCACTCCCACCCAGAATTCACGCCAGCTCGTCGGATCAGCAATAATGCCATCCATATAAAGGCTATTGGTTTTACAGAATAGCTTAGACTTCGCTAATTGCTCAATGTTGATAGCATTACCGTTGGCATATTTGCCAATGCCATCTTCACTGTCCATGGCGGAATCATAAAAAATATCTGGCGCAAAGCATGTTGGGCCATCTTCCGTAGCAGGCAAATAGTTGTACCCTGGATTGCCCCATTGCGTATTGTTTTCATCGTTTCCGCTGGTCCTTAGCTTCTTCACCCATCGTCCTTGCGT
>Ga0310324_10043_pt1 | contig 15321 bp, 13 predicted proteins | sample LakSupSRFTotalB5_FD_195538 | JGI IMG/M metagenome (GOLD analysis project Ga0310324, IMG submission 195538) | Enriched freshwater cyanobacterial communities from Lake Superior, Ontario, Canada - SU02.SRF.Total.B5 (v2) (version 2) | ecosystem: Environmental > Aquatic > Freshwater > Lake | place... | reverse complement strand
CAGAGGGGCCATGCCCCAAGAAAAGGCAGCCGCCGCAGCGGCCATCCATGGCTGCTCCAATGGGCCGCAATGGCGGGCACATCAAATTGAACATGCTGACCAGGTAATTGAAATAAGGGCACCAAAGTGATTGGAGCTGGCGGAAAATTAAGGGCCTGCAATGGGGCCTGCTCATCGGTTAACGCTTGCAAAAACACCCGTCCACCCCTGGCTAGCTGTAATTCAGCAGCTAGTTGATCAATCTCAGCCGGAATCAAACCACCAGCCCGGCCATGGAGCACAAGCAACAAATCTGTTGGGGTTGAAGCCAATGAGTTGAGGCCTTGCCGGGGCCAGGGCAAACGCGCCAATAAATCAATAGCTTCGATAGCGAGTAGAGGTTGGAGGTTTTTTCCTAGTTGCATTTTGTATTGCTAGATAAAACTTGCTCTAATAGCTCTACACCTGTTTTGTTATACCCCTCTGCTGAGGCTTGGCGGCGGCTGTTGGGTCTATCGCCAACTTCCACCATATGCACCTCTCCTGCAGTATTGATATGAGTTAGCTCGCTCATTTGAGTGAAATCACTACCAACAGTTTAATAGTAACCTACGAAAAAGGTCTTCTTAAGTCTATTAATCCCAACTGCTTGCTGTGGTCTTGTTTGGTTCAGTGGCAAGGGCAGAGGTATGGTTTTGACAGGCGCCGAATAAGTGGGTCTTATCTAAAAAAAGCTCAACTTCGCAGAGAAATTCTAACTCTTTTAGCAAACCGCGAAGGCTGGAGTGATTTAGTTAGAGAAGCGGAAGAATTAGGAGATAAATTTAGATAATTAGCAGCTGGATCTCAGTGGCTACGAGCGCAAAGAGAACTACAGTTATTGATTGCAACAAAGCTTTGGCGATAGCGGATTTAAGCCTTAGCTTGGCAGAGAAAATTATAAATACAAAAAACTAGGATTTTATCAAGCTTTGCATTAAACTCTATCAATCGCCCTTGGCCCGATTTTTCGATGGACCACATCAATAATCCAGTTCATAACACCTTTATGGCCATGGCAATTGCTGCGATGCAACGCACAGCATTAGAGGAACGCAGCGGCGAACCATTTGGAGCAGTTATTGTTAAAAATAACGAGTTAGTTGCAGTTGCTGGCAATAGTGTTGGTCGCGATAATGATCCCACCGCCCACGCGGAAATCAATGCGATTCGCGCTGCTTGCAAGGTATTAAATAGCTGGGATTTAAGTGGCTGCATTCTTTATACCAGCTGCCAATGTTGCCCGATGTGTTATTCAGCAGCAGCTTGGGCTGGCATAAAAAAGATTTATTATGCTGCCGGTTGGGATGACTACAACGACATCTACGACGATCAAGCAATCGGTCGTGATTTACAAAAGCCTGATCACTTAAAAAATCTTGCCCCCGAGCAATTGATGCGATCGGAAGCTGTTGAGGTATGGCAGGCGGTGCGGCGCGATCGGGGCATCACAACAATTCCGGCCCGTTTGCCAAACGCTTGAGATACAGCGCCTCAGTTCCAGCATTTATCCAACCAGTAGCGATGGTTTTGGTGTGAACATTACTAACCCTGCCGCGATGGATGTGAGATATACCGGCCGGAAATATCACTAACTTGCCCCGTTCTGCCTCCTCGTGATGATCCTGCCAATGAAATTCCGTGCCCCCTTGAGGTAAATCATTGCAATAAAGAATCCAGGCCAATAGGCGATGCACCGGTTCAGTGGCTTCTGGGCTGATTGTCCAATCGCAATGCCACGCCTTAAATCCTTCGCCTGGGGCATAACGCTGCAAATTAAAAATTGGATTCACAAATAGCTGCTGCTCAGGGCTGCATTGCAGCAGCAGGGGCCTTTCTTCTAAATATCGATTCAGCCCGGCACTAACGCCTCGCACAATTACATCTGCCAAAGCAAACGCTTCTGGATCACTGCGATCAATCGCCACCAAGCTGATATCGGTAGAACGTTTGGTGGCTTCCATTTTGGAGCTGGCACCCACACCAAAGGCAACACCAGGGGCTTGTAAATCGGAGCGGCGATCAAAAAAGCTGATTACGGCATCAGCCAAGGCTTCATAGCCAGCATTGCGATAGGAGGCGATCAAGCGCATTTATGCAATTTTTGGGTGGATGGTGATGAACACTAGTTTTGTTACCCCCCGGCTCTAAACCAAATGAAACGTCCGTCCACGCTTTTATGCGTGTTTGTGACGCTGCTGAACGATCGGGTAGGAGAAAGCCTGGTGTTTCCGCTGCTGCCATTTCTCTTAGCTGGTTTCACCAGCAGTGGCACCACCTTGGGGCTGCTGGCTGGTAGTTATGCCCTGGCTCAATTTTTAGCAACGCCATTGATTGGTGCATTAAGTGATCGCTTCGGGCGCCGCCCAGTGATCGCTTGCTGCGTTGCAGGCACAGTGCTGGGGCTTGGTTTATTTGCAATTACCTTAGAAATTGATTGGCCTATTGCCAGTGCATGGCCCCTGGCGCTTCTATTTTGCGGACGTTTATTAGACGGGTTCAGTGGCGGTACTGCCGCAAGCGCTGGGGCTGTGCTGGCTGATATCAGCAGCCCTGAAAATCGCGCCAAAGCATTTGGTTTGATCGGGGTGGCCTTTGGGCTGGGCTTTATCTTGGGCCCCGCTCTAGCTGGAATCTTGAGCCGCTGGAGCGTTACTTTGCCGGTGTGGATTGCAGTGGCAATTGCAGTAATAAATCTGCTGCTGGTGTTGCTCTTGCTGCCAGAAACCCATCCAGCAGATCAAAGGCGGGCCCTGCCTAGCAAACGAGCACTCAATCCTTTTACTCAACTGCTGAAGGTGTTTAAAAATCCAAAAGTGGGCAGCCTCTGCATTGCATTTTTTCTGTTCTTTCTTGCCTTTAACGGTTTTACCGCTGTGCTGGTGCTGTTTTTTAAACAGGTATTTAATTGGGGGCCAGGCCCTGCCACTAGCGCATTTCTGATCGTTGGCGTGGTAGCAACCGTGGTGCAAGGGGCATTAATCGGGCCCCTAGTTTCAAAATTTGGTGAACAAAGGCTCACATTATTTGGCCTTGGCCTGGTGTTAGTTGGTTGCCTACTAATTCCTGCAGCCCCAATTGGCAATGCCCAACCGGTGGTTTTTAGCGCCGTTGGCATATTGGCCCTAGGCACAGGGCTTGTTACACCTTGCTTGCGCAGTTTGGTATCTAGGCGCCTAGATAGTGATGGCCAGGGAGCTGCCCTTGGCAGCCTGCAGGGTTTGCAAAGCCTGGGCAGTTTTCTTGGCCCGCCTTTGATGGGGTTGGCCTTTGAACAACTGGGGTTTAGCAGTCCGTTTTTGTTGGCTGCAGCCTTGCTGCTAGGGGTGAGTTTCCTACTGCTAACGGAACCTTTAAACAAGCCAATTAGTGTTTTGTGATTGGCACTTAAACCCATGGCCGCCGTTGCACTAGCTCCAGAGCTCTACCTAAATCGAGAATTGGGTTGGATTGATTTCAATGAACGGGTGCTAGCTCAGGCAATGGACGGCCGAACACCGTTGCTTGAGCAAGCTAAGTTCAGCGCAATCTTTAGCAACAATCTTGATGAATTTTTTATGGTGCGGGTGGCATCTCTAAAATCACAAGTGGAAGCTGGTATTAGCAGCTTGAGTGTGGATGGGCTCACGCCACTGCAACAACTAATAGCAATTCAATCAAAATTAAGGCCAGTTTTAGAACAACAGCAGCAACACTATCGCGGTGAGCTAAAACCAAAACTAACCGAACATGGCGTATTTCTATTAGATTATCCTCAGCTAAATAATAAACAAAAAGAATGGATTGACAACCATTTTCGTGCTGCAATTTTCCCAGTTTTAACACCTCTTGCCGTTGATCCTGCTCACCCATTCCCGTTCATTAGCAATTTAAGCCTTAATATTGCGGCTTTAATTCGCGATCCAGAAACAGGAGAACAACAGTTTGCGCGGGTAAAAGTACCTCAGAAAAATATACCAAGATTTATCAAAATACCAACAGAACTTGCAGATCAAGCAGCTCCCGTTCTCTATAGCGCCGTTCCCCTAGAGCAGTTGGTGGCCTTCAACCTCGGGCTGCTCTTCCCTGGCATGGCAATTGAAGGGCACTATTTCTTCCGCGTTACACGCGATGCAGATTTGGAATTAAGGGAACTGGAAGCAGACGATTTAATGGTGGCATTACAGGAGGGGCTACGTAAAAGACGCATGGGTGGAGAGGTGGTGCGTTTAGAAGTAACAGACGAAATGCCACAAGATGTGGTTGATCTACTGATGGAAGGAATGGCGGTAGAAGCGGAGGATTTATATCGCATTAATGGACCCCTCGGCCTAGATGATTTATTTGCTCTCACCGGCGTAGCGCTTCCGCAATTAAAGGACGCTGCTCAAGTGGCCCGCATCGCTGCACCGTTAGCACGGGCCCAAAAAGCATTGCTCGCTGATGGCTCAATCAAAGCAGAGGAATTTGAAAGCGTCTTTGATGTTTTAAAGCGTGGCGATGTGCTTCTGCATCACCCCTACGACCTATTTAGTTCGTCGGTGGAGGAATTTATTGGCCAAGCGGCAGATGATCCCGATGTATTGGCAATAAAAATGACATTATATCGTGTATCTAAAGATTCAAAAGTTATTAGTTCTCTGATAACTGCAGCTGAAAATGGCAAACAAGTAATGGCACTAGTAGAACTAAAAGCCAGGTTTGATGAAGAAAATAATATTCAATGGGCTAGGCAACTTGAAAATGCTGGTGTGCACGTGGTTTATGGCGTTATCGGCCTTAAAACCCACACCAAGGTAACTCTGGTGTTGAGGCGCGAACGCGAGGAACTGCGTTCCTACGTGCATGTGGGCACTGGTAACTACAACTCCAAAACCTCCAGGCTCTACACCGACGTGGGCTTGCTTAGCGCCAGGCCTGAATTGGGGCAGGATCTAGTGGAACTCTTTAATTATCTAACCGGCTTTTCAAAACAACAAAGCTTCCGAAAACTTTTGGTGGCCCCCGTTACCTTGCGCGCAGGCATGGAATCTCTCATAAAAAGAGAAATCGAACATGCCAAGGCCGGCACCGAAGCTCACATCATTGTAAAAATGAATTCATTGGTGGATCCTCGCATCATCTCACTGCTTTATGAGGCTTCCAGAGCTGGAGTGAAGATTGAACTAATTATCAGAGGTGTATGCAGCCTGCTGCCAGGCCTAGAGGGCCACAGTAGCAACATTTCAGTAATAAGTATTATCGGACGCTTTCTTGAGCATTCGCGTATCTTTTGGTTTAAGAATGGCGGCGATGCTCAAGCTTTTATTGGTAGCGCCGATTGGATGGGCCGCAATCTTGATCGCAGGGTGGAAGCGGTAACGCCTGTGGAGGATCCTGAACTACGTAGCAGTTTGGAGCAGTTGTTGCACATTTACCTGGCTGACAACCGCGGTGCCTGGGATATGCAACCAGATGGCCAATTCCTGCAACGCCTGTGCAATGAAAACGAGAACAACTCTCAACTTGAGCTCATGGAAAACTGGAATGCAGTTCAAGGGCAAAACAGCTAAACAAATTGGTAGGGCTCAAATAACTAATGTTTTTTATGGATAAAAGTTAAGAACTATGAGCAAAAACCAAACAAAAAACCAATCTCTAAACCGGCCCTTATTAGCTATTTCAAGGCAGTTAATCAGTGGTGCCCAAGCTTTAGGAGGAACATCAACAAAACGGTAGATTTTGTTTAGCGTTGATTTGCGGATTGTTTTCGCAAGCGGCACACAAATTAGCTGATAGCAGTGCTATGTTCTGGCCAAATTTAATATGAGAGGCCAGGGTGATGGGGACACCACTGGGGGCTCGAGCAGAAGGTGAAAAACCTTTGGCTCGCCCTGCACAATTACGCAGCACTTCCAAAACAAGTGGCCGATTGAGCACGGATTCAATCGGTTGGTATTTAAGCAATATTGGAAGGGTCCCTCTGCTCACTGCTGCAGAAGAAATCGAACTTGCCCACCAAGTGCAGCAGATGAAGCGACTGCTGGAAACAGTAGAAGCAGAGCGCACTCCAAGGCAGCGCCATCAAGTGCGAATGGGTTGCCGCGCAAGGGATCGAATGATGGCAGCCAACTTACGTTTAGTTGTTAGTGTTGCCAAAAAATATCAAAATCAAGGCCTTGAATTGCTTGATTTAGTTCAAGAGGGTGCGATTGGTTTAGAGCGGGCCGTTGATAAATTTGATCCGGCGATGGGATATAAATTCTCCACCTATGCCTATTGGTGGATTCGCCAAGGGATGACCCGCGCTATTGATAACAGTGCCCGCACCATTCGCTTACCAATTCATATCAGCGAAAAGCTCTCCAAACTACGCCGTATTACAAGGGAACTTTCCCATCGGTTTGGACGCCAGCCAAACCGGCTCGAAATGGCTCATGCCATGGGTATGGAACCGGAGGAGCTGGAGGAGCTGCTTAGCCAAAGCGCCCCTTGCGCTTCCCTTGATGCCCATGCCAGAGGAGAGGAAGATCGCAGCACCCTTGGTGAATTAATTCCAGATCCAGCCAGTGGCGAACCGATGGAGGGGATGGATCGCCGCATCCAAAAAGAACATCTCGGCACCTGGATTACCCAATTAAACGAAAGGGAGCAAAAAATTCTCAAATTACGCTTTGGCCTAGAGGGAAGCGAACCCCTTACCCTGGCTGAAATTGGTCGCCAGATCAATGTATCTCGGGAACGAGTGCGGCAATTAGAAGCAAAAGCAATACTTAAATTGCGATTGATCACCAACCAACAACAAGCAGCCTAATAATTAGGTGCTTACAGGTTTAGCGCTGATCACCGCTTGGTTAGGAGCTGTTTTTATTTTTGCTAGTTTAATAAGTAAGCGCTGGCCACAACAACAAGAATTAAGCCGAAAGGTTGTGCATATCGGCGCAGGCTTTGCTTTACCTATTGCTTGGGCTACTGAGATTCCAGTATCGCTTGCTCTTGCTGCTGCTGCACTAGCTAGCTCTTTAGCTCTAATAAATCATCGTTGGCGGCTTTTAGCTTCCATTGAAGATGTAGGACGTTTTAGCTACGGCACTGTTGCCTACGGCGCTTCTATCACTATATTACTTGCATTTTTTTGGCCGCAGCGGGCAGACCTTGTATGTGCTGCCGTTTTAACTATGGCCTTAGCTGATGGTTTAGCTGGCTTGCTTGGGGCTAATTTCTCCTCTCATCGCTGGCAAATATTTGGGCAGACAAAATCAATCATTGGCACCGCCACCATGGCTCTAGTAACACTGCTGGTGTTAGCCCTACTCCTACCCAATTTGCCGTGGCATGTAGTGATTGCAATCGCCACAAGTGCAACTTTATTAGAGCAATTCAGTTGGGCCGGCTTAGATAATCTCACTGTGCCCTTACTCGTGGGCCTAATGGGCGCCTGGCTAAGTGGCTAGAAATTAACCAACAGCTTCTGCCAATTGCTCCAATAGGGTTTCAGTAGTAGCAAGGTCGATGCAGGCATCAGTAATACTTTGCCCGTAGATGAGCTGCGTAAGATCAACCGGAAGCTTTTGATTACCGGCCACTAGATGGCTTTCAAGCATCACGCCCATCACTGCACTACCGCCTTGCTTTACCTGGGTTGCCACCGCTTCTAACACCTCCCCTTGGCGGCGGTAATCCTTATTTGAATTGCCATGGCTGCAATCCACCATCACCCGATGGGGCAAACCTGCTGCCTTCAACTGATTCTCAGCTGCAGAGATCGCTTCTGGGTGATAGTTAGTGCCACTGCCACCACCCCTTAACACCAAATGACCATCCGGATTACCGGTGGTGGAAACAATGGCTGCATGGCCTTGGCGGTTGATGCCAAGGAAGTGATGGGGGCGAGAAGCGGCTTCCATTGCGTTAATTGCAACAGTGAGGCTGCCATCAGTGCCGTTTTTATAGCCAATTGGCATCGATAAACCAGAAGCCATCTCACGGTGAGTTTGGCTTTCAGTAGTGCGGGCGCCAATGGCGGTCCAGCTGATTAGATCAGCGATGTATTGGGGCACCACCGGATCAAGAAGTTCAGTGGCAGCAGGTAAACCACGTTCAGCAAACTGCAATAACAAATTGCGCGCTCGCCGCAAACCTGTATTGATGTCGTAACTGCCATCGAGATGGGGATCGTTAATCAAACCTTTCCAACCAACGGTGGTACGCGGCTTTTCGAAATAAACCCGCATCACAATTTCTAAACTCGCCTGCAATCGCTCACGAATTTGCACCAGGGCGCCTGCATATTCTTCCGCAGCACCTAGGTCGTGAACAGAGCAGGGGCCAACGATAACTAGTAAACGACGATCTTCTCCCGCAAGGATGCGTTTGATCCGCGCTCGCGTGTTGCGAACAGTGAGGGCAGCCCTTTCGGTGAGGGGCATGTCGCTCTGCAAAATAACGGGAGCCACCAGTGGGCGGGTCTCCACCACATGCAGATCAGAGGTGGGCTGCATAACGGGGCACAGATGCCAGCTCCTTTGCACCCTAAAGGGTGAAGAATAGGAACAAATAATTTGTATCGCAGATGCTCATCGCTTATCGCGCAGCCGCTAGTGCCCGTGAAGCCCTCGGTGTGCCCCCACTGCCACTTGATGCCGCGCAAACCCAGGCGCTTACTGAGTTATTGCAGCAACCACCCAAGGGGGAAGGCAGCTTCTTGCTCCAGCTGCTGAGTGAAAGGATCCCCCCTGGTGTGGATGAAGCGGCCTATGTGAAGGCCAGCTGGTTGGCAGCGGTAGCAAAAGAAGAACTAACCAGCCCCCTGGTGAGTTGTGAGGAGGCAGTGCAGCTGCTCGCCACAATGATTGGCGGCTACAACGTGGCAGCTCTGATTGAATTGCTATCACACCAAAAGCAAACGATTGCGGCAGCTGCAGCAGAAGCGTTAAGCAGCACGGTGCTTGTTTATGAGGCGTATCACGATGTAATGGAATTAGCAATTAGTAATCAATATGCAAAGCAGGTAGTTGATAGCTGGGCGGCAGCTGAATGGTTTAACAAAAAGGCGCCACTGGCGCAGGAAATAACCGTTCGGGTATTCAAGGTTGCAGGAGAAACAAACACCGATGATTTATCACCTGCCACCCATGCAACTACCCGCCCTGATATTCCATTACATGCCCAAGCGATGCTGGAAACGCGAATGCCAGGGGGTTTAGCGGAATTAGCTAAATTAAAAGCAACGGGTAATCCAATTTGCTATGTAGGGGATGTAGTAGGCACTGGAAGTTCACGTAAATCAGCAATTAATTCGGTGTTGTGGCACATTGGCAACAACATTCCCCATGTACCAAATAAACGTAGCGGAGGAGTAATTTTAGCAAATAAAATTGCACCGATATTTTTTAACACCGCTGAAGATTCAGGGGCATTACCTATTGAATGCGATGTTAGCCAATTAAATACAGGTGATTTAATCACAATACGGCCCCACGAAGGAACGATAGAGCGAGCGATTGGAGAAGAAAATTGCGGAGAGATAATCGCTAGATTTGAATTAAAACCAACAACATTATGTGATGAGGTGCAGGCGGGCGGGCGCATACCACTATTAATTGGTCGCGCCTTAACAGATAAAGTAAGAATGCAACTTGCTATGCCAATCACTGATGTATTTATACGCCCAAAACCTACTATTGAAAGTACTAAGGGTTTTACTTTAGCCCAAAAAATGGTGGGTAAAGCTTGTGGGCTTGATGGGGTGCGGCCCGGCAGCAGCTGCGAACCGTTGATGAGCACCGTTGGCAGCCAAGACACCACAGGCCCGATGACCCGTGATGAATTAAAAGAATTGGCCTGCCTAGGGTTTTCTGCTGATTTTGTATTGCAAAGCTTTTGCCACACGGCTGCATATCCCAAGCCGGTAGATCTCAAAACCCATGCCGAATTACCAGATTTCATTGAATCCAGAGGGGGTGTGGCCTTGCGGCCAGGTGATGGCATCATCCACAGCTGGTTAAATCGCATGTTGCTGCCCGATTCCGTGGGAACCGGCGGTGATAGCCACACCCGTTTCCCATTGGGCATTTCATTTCCGGCCGGTTCCGGCCTGGTGGCTTTTGCAGCAGCGATCGGCGCGATGCCATTGGATATGCCCGAATCGGTGCTGGTGAAATTCAGCGGCTCTTTGCAACCCGGTGTAACCCTGCGGGATGTGGTGAATGCAATTCCCTATATGGCAATCAAGCAGGGGCTGCTAACAGTAGATAAAACAAACAAAATAAATATTTTTTCTGGCCGCATTATGGAAATTGAAGGGCTACCAGATTTAAAATTAGAACAGGCATTTGAATTAACTGATGCCACGGCAGAACGCAGCTGCGCCGGCAGCACAATCAAGCTGAGTATCGCAACTGTTAGCGAATACCTACGCAGCAATATTGCGCTACTAAATAATATGATTAGCAATGGCTATGGCGATAGCCGTAGTTTGCAGCGGCGGATTAAGGCGATGGAAGCATGGCTAGCAAATCCAGTGCTACTAGAAGCTGATCAGGATGCTGAATATGCAGCGGTGCTTGAAATCAACCTAGATCAAATCACTGAACCAATTCTTGCCTGCCCCAATGATCCAGATAATGTAAAAACCCTTAGTGAAGTAGCTGGCGATCAGATTGATGAGGTATTTATTGGCAGTTGCATGACAAATATTGGCCATTACCGGGCCGCTGCAACCCTATTAAAAGACGAGGGGCCCAATGCAGCAAAGCTCTGGGTTTGCCCGCCTACCCGGATGGATGAAGCGATGTTAAAAGAGGAGGGCTACTACGCAATATTTGAAGCAAGTGGTGCCCGCATGGAAATGCCTGGATGCTCGCTATGCATGGGTAATCAAGCCAGGGTAGAAAATAACACCACGGTATTTTCCACTAGCACCCGTAATTTCAATAACCGGCTTGGTGATGGCGCCCAGGTGTATTTAGGCAGCGCAGAATTGGCCGCTGTATGCGCTCAACTCGGCAAGATTCCAACAAAAGAAATATATCTTGCGTTGGCAGCAAACAAAATAGACCCAAACAAACAAGAGCTCTATCGCTATTTAAATTTTGATCAAATCAAAAACTTCAGTGATGCCACTTGCTCAAGCTGATTCCAGGCGCTCAGTTCAGAGGTGACCCACCAACTGGGGGAATTGCTGCTGCAGGATTTTTTGCCGAGATCGCAGATCCTCGAGCAGCAAGCTGATCGCTGGATTATCAAGCCATTCAGTTAGCAGGATCAGAGCTTCACCACCGATGAAGTCATGTTTCCAGTCAAGCGGGCTGAGGTTGCTTTCAGCAGCAAGGGATATACAACTGCCGTAGGAAATGCTTGAAGCATCTTCCGTTATCCGATCCCATGGGCCAATGTCATAGCGATTAAGCGAACTGATCCCAGTAAATCCCCTAGCGCGAATAGCATTAGCAAGCTCTGGATAAAGATTATCGGGCACAATGAGTGTTGGAAACTTATTAATATCTCCAAAGCTGAGGCCTCGCTCATTGGCCAGTGGATGGCAGTAGCTAACCACCAGTTCGCCAGGCCAATCCCAAAGGGGTATTACGGTTAATTCAGGGGATGAAGGTAAACCCTTGAGGTCACTTGTTATCAAAGCATCAATGATCCTGCCTTGAAGCAGTCCAAGCATTACTGCATTGCCCCGGTGGTCACAGGTACCGAGAAGCCAACCAGGCATAGGGGCCGCGCAAAGCTGCGGCCTTATGTAGTGGGTGGCATCAAGCCGCAGGGGACGGTGGCCCAGGAAGCGAGCCTGCTGGTGAACAAGCCGCTGCAACGCCAAAAGGGTGAGGTCTCCCTGCAGCTCAAACTCAGCGTTCCTCACCAGCTCAAGACCTAAGACCTTGAGGCTGGCTCGAATTCGGCGTGTTACGGAGCTCTCGTCGCAGTGGGAACTACGTGCAGCAGCAGCGCCTGAACGCAGCCACTGCACTAGATCCAAAGCCTCCATCTGCTCAAGAGCTAGCAATTTGTTATTACCAGCTTTAGTTGGCTAAAATAACATTAAATAGCAATAAAAGCACATACAAAATCACATGCCAGCTTGCGAATAACGCAAGCCCCTTGGCTTAGCCTACGGCTTCATGATGCTTAAGTTATGTGTACCTGATTCTTTATTGGGCAAATTTCGAGATATCGCGGGCATTACCTACTCATGGTAGTAGCAATATGCAGAACTACATTAATATCAGGCTTGCGAATCTTGCAATTTTGGGAATCCCCCCAAAGGTTAAGAATAAAATCCCACATTTGCTCTAAATTAAGAGAAATTCTTCAACAAACAAGTTGAGATATCTAAAAGATGAAGAACATTATTCAGAATCGAGTTTTAGCACTCTCATTGCTTAATATTCTTGGCAGCTCCCATATGGTGTCAGCCAGAGAGCTGCGCGAAGCTATAGCAAAGGAACTTAATTTAGATTCAAAAGCATTGAGCCAAGCGCCTGATCTACAGCAAATTACCTTTAATAATCAGTTTAATAATCAAATAGACTTGGTTTTATTATTTCTATTCAATTCAGGCCTTATAGAGTGCCCATACGAAGCAACCTATACGCTCAGTGAAGCTGGCAAACAGCTGCTTGCGAAATCTCCTTCCGATCAGGAACTGCACGATAAAATGTCAGCAAAAATCAAGCGTCTGCCGGCTGAAGATTTTAAAGAATTCATACTTAGTTTGCGTCAATTAAGTATTGATTTCGCTCAGGAAATCGCCGATCAAATACCAATGGATGATGATCCGGAAATATCAGATTCCTAGATCAAATTAAACCCTAAATTCTCCACCCACTGAATAACCGTCTGCATTTGACCAGCCAAACTTCAGGGTTCCAATGCGCCCACCGGCAACACAAAAACGCCATCGGAGCGTTGATAGCCTTAACCCTTGCCGCACACCACCGCCAGGAAAGCTGGCTCCCCTGTGCGTTGAGTATCAATTTGTTCACAAAACTGCACGATTGCATCTACTTCCACACCATATTTATCTCGGTAATGGAATATTTCGCCATCCATCGCCTGCGCTAGCACCCGCAGGTCGCGTATCACAAGTGATTCAAATAAAAAACCGAGCCATTCCAGATCACTAAGCAAGCGATCTAGGAAATTCATTTACAGAAATAACGCCCAAACCAGGCCGCCAAGCCAAACTGTGCAAACGCAAGCTTGTTACAACCCTGAATCAGGAAACCCTGCTGTTCGAACCAGCCCAGCCGCAGCTGGGGGCACTGAAAACAGTGCTGGCATTCCCTAGCACCTACAGCGTTGGGATCACAAGCCTGGGCTATCAAGTGGTGTGGGCAACCCTTGCCAAGCGGCCTGATGTGGATGTGCGCCGTTTATTTACAGATCAAGGCGACCCATTGCATCGCCATTGCGATCTATTTGGTCTTTCCTTGAGTTGGGAACTAGATGGCCCGGTGTTGCTCGATCTTCTGCAGCAACAGCGAATTCCGATCTGGGCAAGCCAACGAGGTGAAAACGATCCCCTTGTATTTGGCGGTGGCCCTGTTCTCACTGCAAATCCAGAACCATTGGCACCTTTTTTTGATGTGGTGTTGCTTGGAGATGGAGAAGATCTACTACCAGCATTTATTGATGCGCTGCAATTACATCGCAATGCATCCCGCAGCCAACGCTTACGCCAATTAGCCCAGCTGCCTGGCGTTTATGTGCCGAGCCTTTATGTGCCGCGCTATTCCAAAGTGGGCCTGCTGGAACGAGTGGAACCAATAGAGGCAGGCATTCCAGCAACAGTGGCTAAACAAACCTGGCGCGGGAACAACCTCACCCATTCAGAAGTAATCACTCCAGAAGCTGCCTGGCCCTCAATCCACATGGTGGAAGTGGTTCGTAGTTGCCCGGAGTTATGCCGGTTTTGCCTAGCCAGTTACCTAACCCTGCCGTTTCGCACGCCATCACTAGAAGCAGACCTGATCCCAGCGGTGGAAGTTGGTTTAAAAGCCACTACACGGCTTGGCTTGCTCGGTGCATCAGTTACCCAGCATCCTCAATTCAACGATCTACTGAGCTGGCTAGCTCAAGATCGCTTTGATGGTATTCGCCTCAGTGTGAGTTCAGTGCGCGCCGCCACTGTTACACCTCAATTAGCTCAAATCCTCGCAAAAAGAGGTGGTAAATCTCTCACGATTGCGATTGAAAGCGGTAGCGAACGAATGCGGGAAGTAGTTAATAAAAAACTAAATACCGATGAAATTTATGCCGCTGCCAGATATGCAAAAGAAGGCGGCCTAATAGGCCTAAAGCTATATGGAATGGTGGGTTTACCAACAGAAGAAGAAAGCGATGTGGAAGCCACTGCTGATCTCTTGCTAGCCCTTAAAAAAGCAACCCCCGGCCTACGTTTATCCCTTGGAGTAAGCACTTTTGTGCCCAAAGCCCATACCCCTTTTCAATGGTATGGCGTGCGGCCAGAAGCAGAAAAACGTTTAAAGCTACTCGCTAAACGCTTACAACCAAAGGGAATTGAACTGCGGCCTGAAAGCTATGGCTGGAGTGTGATTCAGGCCCTATTTTCCCGTTCTGATCGCCGCTTAGCGCCAGTTATTGCCGCAGTTGGCAGCCAAAACAACAGCCTAGGGGGTTGGAAAAAGGCCTATCGGGAACATGCCAATACCTTGCCGCCTTGGCAGGAACTAATCCATAACACCTGGAACACCTCGGTGGTGCTGCCCTGGGATCACCTGGAAGGGCCTCTAGCTAAGGCCACCTTGGTGGGTCATTTGGGGAGCAAAATTTAACGGGCTGATGTTAAAATAAAATCACTTAAAATACCACACCATGGCAAAAGAAATTTTCGCCCAAAAAGCAGCAAAATCAGCTTCTTTGAAAGTTGCAAGTACGTTTGCTACCCCTGAAGAAACTGGAAAACGCCAGATTCAACAATCCAAAGCCCTCGCAGACATAGTCACAAAAGATGAACTGTTAGTGCAGTGGTCTAATGATGCTACAACCGCAATTAGAAGCAAAATTCATAAACAACTTGAAACAGAGGTGGTTGAAACTCTGCATACAAAAGCGATGAAGGCCAGTGGTGCTGGGGTTTTGGAAGTGGTAAGCAATAAAAAAAGCAGCCGCAGTTTAAGTCAATTACAAATAGAATTTAGCAATGAATCAACAGTAATATTCGCAGAACCAAATCAAACTATAAGCATTCAAGCTATTAGCAACGACCCAAAGATAAATGATTTATGGGGCATGCAAGGTAATTATGGCAGCAAGGCAACAACCGCGTGGGATCAAAATTATATTGGTAGCAGCAAAATAGTAACAGGTATTATT
>Ga0310324_10040_pt1 | contig 15572 bp, 38 predicted proteins | sample LakSupSRFTotalB5_FD_195538 | JGI IMG/M metagenome (GOLD analysis project Ga0310324, IMG submission 195538) | Enriched freshwater cyanobacterial communities from Lake Superior, Ontario, Canada - SU02.SRF.Total.B5 (v2) (version 2) | ecosystem: Environmental > Aquatic > Freshwater > Lake | place... | reverse complement strand
GGCCAGGGGGGCTAGGGCTGCAGCGGGGGTAGCGAATGACAGGGCCATGGGAGCGAAGCAAAGGGACGCCCCATCGCTGGGGCTCCTTAAAGGTAAGGGCTGGCCCCCCCTATTGGCAAGCCCTGCAGGTAGCAGACGGGGCCAAGTATCGGGCAAGGTGTCCAGTCGAACCACTGGCCTAGTTGCCCTAGGCCTATGGGTGTCGGCGATGGTAGGGGCTGCAGCGATGGCCCCATGATCAGAATTCAAGCCCCTACTACTGACAGGGCCAAACGAGCCGCCAGCGTTACATACGGACACAATGGCCCGCCTACCATGCGACGGGACCAAACGGCCGGCCGCTTAACACTCCGAAACAATGGCCCGCCTACCATGCGATTGGCAGGTCTCATGAGTCTCGCAATAATCCGTAACAGCGGAAACCACATCGGGGAACCGTTGTATGAGCATCGCTTATTAAATAAGGGATACTGATGGTTTTGGCTCGGTTCGATCACTATCGCTTATTAAATAAGGGATACTGATGGTTTTGCCTTCGATTGATCAGTATCGCTTATAGTATAAGGGATGCTAATCTTTCGGGCTGGATTGATCAGTATCGCTTATAGTATAAGGGATGCTAATCTTTCGGGCTGGATTGATAAGAAAAACTTATGTAATATCAAATAATATGTAATAATATCAAATAATATGTAATAATATCAGATAATATGTAATAATATTAAGTAATATAATATTGAATAATATGTAATAATATCAGATAATATTAAATAATATTAAGTAATATAATATTGAATAATATTGAATAATACCAGATATTATTGAGAACGAGAATCATTCTTGCTATACAACCCTGGCCGGATCCTATACAACCCTGGCCGGATCTTAATACAAAGCCAGCCAGACTCTCTACAACCCTAGCCGGATCTGCCTTCACCAGCCCTTCCCGTCTTGAGCCGCCTCACAAGCGGCTTCTTCGCTGTCGTAAGGCCCACCAATGCCTTCCCCATCGTCTTCATGCCAGTACCAGCCTTCAATGAGTTCTGTGCCCCTGCAGCATTCAGCATTGAACCAATCGACTAATTTCATGATTCTTCCTTCTTGAGGCCAACAATTTCCCTGAAGCTATCTTCGCTATGGTCACTAGCATAAAGCAAATCAATGTGGCCCATCATCGTAGCCATCTTCTCCATTTGCTTAAGTTGTTTCCTCAAGAATGCAATGGTTGTGGGAGAATAGTTGTGGCAATAGCCCCATTCATCTTTCGTCCCATTGAAATTAATTTCATAACGAAGATCAGAAGTGAAGTCATTGATCCTGTGGTAGGAATAGTCGCCTAGTGCTCCGCCTGACATAAGAAAGCCTCAGAATTGACCAGAGAGAAGAGCGTAGTTCTTTTCAGAAGCACGATAGAAAGTATACCATTCCTTGCTGCGTTCCATGCCACCTTCACCGTCAGCTACGGCTTCCCATTCTTTATACCAAACGCCTTTGCACTCTTCCCCGTGAAACACGCCAATGCAATCTTCGTTGTCCTCCATCGCACGCCTAACGTGAAAAACGATGTCTTTAAGCCTGCTGCATTGATACTTGCCCTTAGTAGGGTCGAAGTAGGGACCGTGATCAGAGCGAGTGCGAACGTAAGCGAGAGCAGTCATTTCAGGAGAGCAATGGGAAAGGGAAATAGTCAATCGTTTTCAATAATGCGGAAGTCAGGATCATCCTGCTTCTTTATCCATCGACATTGACTAGTGCTATGAATGACAATAAATAGCTTATCATCATGATCTTGCTCGACAATTGCGAGCGTTGGCTTTTTGCCAATGCGGCTTTTGCCTTTGTCGCTGATTGCAAGGATGTTGATAATCATTGGTCTTGCCATGTAGAGGCCATACGAGAGCGCGAAGATAAGCATTTACGACAAATAAGTTCATTCAACTCGTCAGTCCATTCTTCTGGAATAACTAGACCAGCTTCCACATAACGATCCATTGCCGCAATAATCTCTCTGGTACGCTGAAGATTGAGAAACCAACGAGGAGTAAGGCCAAGGGGCGGCTTGGGATTCATGGTGTTCATGACTTTGAAAGGGAAAGGAGAAGAGCTTTACGGCGGGCCTTGGCGGCCCTCAGGGCTTGTGGCTTGAGCCTCCGCCGTGGAGGCTTGCCGCTGTTGTGCTGGTGGTTAGGGACGTTCATGCTTGCTTCCCCCATCGAACAATTGTGGCAACGATGTCATCGCTGGTTTCATTGAAAAGCAGGCCTCCAATGAAGCCGTCGCGGCCCATGAGAATGCGGCCATCATCGCGCTTACGCAGCCAGGCCGTTGAAGGAAGCAGCAGCGTTGCACCAGGCTTGCCTTCGACGATGAAGCGAGCGACAAGGCTCAGGAGTTGATCTTCAGTGTGGCGGATGATAAGACCACCAGCGTTGACTTTGAAAGAAGCGGTCATGGTTTTGAAGAAGGGGGAAGCTCTCGCCTCGTTGAAACTACTATACAGAATGGCGGCCCCGTTTCCGGGGCCCGTAACAATTGTTTACAAAGCCTAGAAGCCGTAGTCGTACACCTTGCGATGACCAGCGCGGAGCACGTTGCCCCTTTCGCGGATGCCACTACCCTGGAGCTTCCAGAGGCCAGAGGCTCTAAGCGTGAAGGTGTAGACGGGTGCTTCTAGATCGTCAAGGATGCGCCATTGAGCAGGCTCTAGCACCACTCCTGCAAAACCACCAGGCTCCATCTTGGGCGCCACTTTGATTTCAGTTTTGTTAACCCTCACCTTGCAGCTTTTGGACGTGCGTCCTACGACAGTGCAGGGTTCCACATCAGTCCAAAGTGCCCAGTTGCACTGATCACCAATTTGGGGGTTGAAGGAGGTCATGGCTTTTAAGAAGGAGGAAGCTCTCGCCTCGTTGAAACCAATATATGCGCTAGTGACCCTGATCCTGGCGTTTGTAACAATTGTTCATAAAGCGCTTCGCTGCTGAAAGCCTGAATGGTTGACGGGCACCACACGCCAGTGTGTGGGCGATGCTGAGCAGTGCCTCACTTCTAGGCTACCAGCAGGCCAGAGGCCGCTTGTCACCTGCTTCATGGCCTCTAGAGCGTAGTCCTTGGCCCAATAGCGCACGTTCCACGGGCTGGTGTAGTCGATGGACAAATGAGGAAATGGGGAAGTCATGATGAAGAAGCAATGGGAAAAGGGAATAACAATCAATCAACAATAGAGGACCATTCATCTTCATCAGGAAAGGCTTCATCATCCTCTCCAAACATTACATAACGATTGAGAGCCGATAGCTCTTCTTTGGTCAAAGGCGTGCCAAGCTTTTGCTTAAGAATGGCACCAAGGATGTCTCCTTTCATTGTTCTGCAATGCCAGTAATCATCTCTTCAATATATGCCTTCACTTGATGCAGCTTGCTAAGTGCATCTTGACGTTCTTCGCGGGCTTTATAAAAAGCATCGGTGCCTTGTGGATAATAATCTCTTCCGTTTAAGGTTGCATCGAGAAGCGTATTGATGCTCTCCTTGATTGCTTTATAAGCAGCGTAATACTCTGTCGTGAGAGTATCTTTGCCAGTGCCGTTGAGGTGGATAGTAGGAATCGTGGTCATGGCTTTTGGAAGCAACAAAGGAACAATAGAACGTAATGGGCCGTTGCCGGCCCTTTGTAACAATGCTTTACATTTCCTGTTCTACGCGGTCAATGGCAAAATCAGGATACAACGTTTTGCAGCGAGTGCGAGCTTCTGCTGCTGCAGTGGCAATAAAATCCAATTTGCCGTAGCGATCATGATTAAGCCACCAGCCAACGCAAATATATTTCTTCTCCACCACATCCACCCTCTTGACGATGTAATGAGGACGAGTGAGGAGTACATGCTGCTCAGCATCGTATTGGCTCTCGGCTTCAATGCGAAGCTCAGTCTGGCCACCGTTGCGGGTGTTGGTGCAAAGAATGGAAAAGTGGATCATGGTTCCCGGCAGGTGGTGGAAGCTCTCGCCTCCTGAACTCCCTAACAATACAGCAAAAGGCCAGGAGCGCTGGCCCCTGGCTGATCACTGTTGCTTATCTTTACGAAGCCTCCAGTCCTTTGCGAATGACGCGCCATTGCTCCGTCGTTGGCTTCCAGTTATCTTTAACAATCCCGTTCCCTTCAGGGGAATGATTGTTTATTAGCTCCAATGCTTGTTCTTTGTCAGAAAGTACAGGTGGTTGCCAATTACCATGATGAATCCAAGCTTCTGCAATGCGTACATCTTGGAAAAAAGCAGTAAGTATTTTATCTGGCTCCGCAGTTACTAATACCCTGCCAAATTTATCAGCATCTTCTTTCGTAGGCTTCCTATCTGTAATCCATGGGCATGACTCCCACCATGCAATGCTTGGATGGGAGGCAGTCTTAGTCGTTTCTAGAGGCAGTATTTCTATCACATCTATAAAGTTTTTGTGATTACTTCCGTTACTATAAGTTCCATTATCTGTATAAGAATATGTACGTCCATCGTCGTAATGTGCTATTAAATGAGGATGTGTATAGTGTTGCCTTGATGCACAATATTTTGCAAGCCTTCCATTGCGAAGGCGAAGCTTCTGTCCTTCGACGCAGGTACTGAGAGAGATCATGGTTGTTAATACAAGGGAAAGAGAATTAAGCGCGAGGAGGCTGAGTGCCAGCCGCCACGATGAATTGCTTGTTCGTGAATACGGCCTGTAGGCTTCTAGCCTGTCGTTCCAGGGCTGAGCGATCAGGGCTGGTATCAAGCAGGCTCCAGGAGGAGCCAGCACCAGACCATAGGGACCATGCAAAAGGGCTGCCGAGAAGAGTGGGCATCACATGTCGATGGGAGGAGGGCTTAGTTTAAGCTGCTTTCTGATTTCGCGCTCTGTATTGCGCAAAGCTCTGTAGTCCTTGGTGCTTTTGCTGGTGACAAGTACGGCACCATTGGGATGCTTAAATATCCAATGCTTGGTTTGTCTAGCCAATATATATCCATAGAATTTGGCTAGCTTGAGGATTTCCTTGTTGGCATCTTTCATGGCTTGGCTTCTGGCGTGATGTTTGCGCACAATGCAGCAACCATCAATTCCTCGCCGGGTTTTGCTTCTTTAGCTAATGGACTCCTCCATTTTCCCCATTGTCCATCTTCAAACGTGTTGGTTTTAAGGATGGAGCAGCTTACTGCAACGATGTCTTCAATTTCATGCTTGCAAAGACGCTTGGTGCTTCTAATGCCTTCTGGCGATAGTTTCCATTGGTTCCAATCGTAAGAGCACTGGCCAAATACTTTGAAAGATGATGCTGGTTCTTGTTGCTTAATGCGTTCAATGATTTGCTGTTGATCAAAAGGAACAGGAGGCAATGCAGGAATGGCGAGAAAGATCATGATCAATTGTAGGTGAGGTGACAATACTTAGCCGGATGTAAATTGAGGCAATGGAGAAGAGCTTGGTTGTTCTTCTTTTGCGGGGAAGCAAAGGCAATGGCTGCTGCAATTAGCAGGAGGTAACCAATGCCTAAGCCAGTAGCAATTATGCGTTGCATGATTAGAAGAAAACGTGTTGACCATTGGCCTGGATGCTGATCACACGCTCAGTGTCGAACGAGCGCCATGCAGCATTGCCTGCTTTTGCCTGGCGGAAATCACGGCAGCGGATGATGTTGGCCTTCGTAGTAGGCGAGCCGGTTCCTTTGATTTCCTGCTTGTCGCGGGGGTTGAATTGGATGCAGCGGGTGGTGCCATCCAGTTTGACGAATCGAACTGAGACGATGCTGCTGCCAGCGTTGTCGATGAACTTTTTAACGAAAGCGGTTTTGTCCATGAGGAAGAGGTAGAGGAGGCATCGCTGCCCATGAGAGAAGAATACCAGGGATGGGCACGAAAAAGGGGCCAAGAGGCTCCGCTGTCACATTTCTTTACAAATCAAACCATTCGTATTCGCATTGCCCTTGCCTTTCAATGTCTTCTCGTCGCTTTAGCGCCGATTCTCGATGCATTGCATCAATTGCCGCCTGTTGCGCTAGTGCCACTTCTTGTGCATTTTTATCAATTACCACTTGCTCAACAGAACTTAACTTTTGCCCTCGATTTTGCTTGCTTTTTGCGGAATACAATTTGCCCTTAGCTTGCCATTCTTTATGGTTTCGTTCTCTCCTGTCCGCAAGTTCTTCATCAAAAAGCATACGCCCTGGAGTCGTCAAGCTTTTTTCCAAGTCCCATCCACGACGAAGTCTTTCACTGACGCCCCTAGATCCCACATTGTACTCTTTGGCCCAATCACGAATTGATTGAGTTTTTCCGTTCCATGTGATCAGCTTTGATCGTCGAGTATTATTATTTTGCTCTTCTTGCGTGGCCCAACGGCAATTCCTAGGTTCATAATTGCCATTACAATCAATCCGATCCACGGAGTGCTGCAATGTAGGAGGAAGACCCATATCCGCCATAAAAGTATCAACACTTAATTGCCATTGTTCACATACATTAATTGCTCTTGCTCCATAGCAATAATAGGCGGCAGCATTGGAATTGTAGCAACGGTCAATCATGCCTGCCCATGTGGAGGCCATTTTTTTGCGCAGAAGCAGTTCTTGATTCATTGCAATCAGTTCAAGCAGTAAGGGGTTTCTTTGCTCGGCCATCATACAGGAAAAGGGCCTTTCGGCCCCGTCTTGCGTATTGAAACCAGCCAGACCTTTGTCAGAGGCGAGCAATGCACACGTCAGCAGTGCCCCTGCTAGTGGCAGCAATGCGCGAGAAGGCGCCGTAGGACAAATCAAGAATGCGACCACCGTAGTGCGGGCCGTCGTCTGTGATCTTAATCACCACGCTTTTCCCATTGTGTTGATTGGTCACCCTCACGCGAGCGCCAAATGGAAGGGAGCGATGGGCGGCAGTGAGGCCATAGGCATCAAAGCGTGTGCCACTGGCCGTACGTTGGCCGTCAAAGCCATCTCCCACCCCATACCAGGAGGCAGCTCCGCATTGAACAGAAGCCTGAGCTTCTTGGGGGCAGAGGGGAACAAACAATGAAGCAGCAAGGCAAAGGCGGAAAAAAGAATGGAGCATTAGGAAAGGGGAAAGAATGTTCGTAGGGACTGACAGTCTCTTGCCAGTAAAAGCAATGGTAACACGGTTCGTCCCATTGATGCCTTTTCATGGCTGGCCGGTTGCAGTGTGGTATGATTCCTTGGTGCAGCGTTGGTCCTGAAGGTTTAATCGCCTTCCCTGGCAGCAGGCCCGTAAGGGTGGACGGGGTTGATTAGCGTGAAAGTGTCCGTAAGGCCTTTCTCCCGTGCATGGTTCGGGGTAGGGGCGCTAATCTCATTGGCTCATGACAATGAAAACGCCTCATCGGAAGCGTTGCATAGGGAAAGGGCCGAAAGGCCCTTTCTTTTGGTTTGTTGTAGGAAGTTTAGTCGTAAGTGGAAAACAGAAACACTTTAATTGTCCGCCCATCGTCTTGTAAACTAACCTGCACGTTAGAGCATTCATAACGAACCAGTTCTCGGCCATTGTTAGTCACAACCTCCACGCGAGTCACCTCAGGGTAGTTTTTTAGAAAATCGCCATTGGGCATTAGTAAGTTTTCGCTCATTTTCCCCACCTTTCAAGGACGGCGCGAGCAATAACAACAAAGTCGCGCAAATCAACAATCCCGTCGTAAATAGTCCACAAGTCACTCAGCTCCTCATACGTCGGCGGCTATTGCTCAACCTTGGCATGTTGTTTGAGGAATGCAAGCATCAAGCGGTGGGCTTCACCGGCATCAGCAATAAACTGACCTTTGTAATGGAAGCCCTCCTTATCAAGTCGGATAACTTCTTCAGTGGATGAATCATTGAATGTGATTTGGCTTGTTGTCGGCTCCGGCGGTGGGGTGGCTAGGGCTAGGGCGGCTTGGGCGCGTTCGAACAATGGATAGTCTTCAGGATCAATTGCAAAAGGCTTGTAGGCTTCGACTTCTAGTGCAGCCAGCATCTCCGCACACAAGGCGCAAAAGTCGGGGGCGGGGGTCATTGCTCTTGTTTTGCAAAGGGCCAAGTGAAGTCATCAGGCAAGCAGTCACACCAAGCCAGTACCTGGCCCGTATGTAACCCAGGCACAACAAAATAAGGGCACTGTTTATCACCCGCTGAGTTTTTCCTGTAGCCAACTGCAATACCTTGCGGAAGGCAGACCGGATCAATGCTTGCGAGTTTCACAAGTACATACTTTCCTACCGGTGGGCGCTTTTGACGGCTGCCTTTTAATTGATTAAAGGCGTACCATTTGGTGGTCATGATTGGTTCTCCAGTTCGATGGCAATGGCAAGGAGTTTGAGGCGTGTCTTTTTATTGGCGTGCCAGGTTGGCCATGGATCATTTGGGTCAGCAAACGGTTGCTCGGAGGGCTCTGATTCCTCCGGCACCACCTGATCCACCAACTCGAATATGGCGGCAGCGATGGCGTGATGGTCAGCAAACTTGGTGCTTTCAAAAGCATCCAGCACCGCCTGAGCGGCGGGCGACAGCGGTTCAGGCATTGGTGCGTTCGGGGTGGGGTCAGTCATTGGGCAGGGCCTCCAGGGCGAGGCGGATGGTGTCAACACCTTTGAAACCTTCAAGCTCAGCTACCGCAGCCAGTGCCTGCTCCTTCAATCTCGGCGGTTTGGGGCGACGGGCGGCGCGGAGCCTGCTGCCACTGCCGTACTGGGTTTCAATCACGTGGCAACACGCCTCCAACTCCTGGTCGGCACCCCATTGGGCGGCGCGGGTGGCAATCTTTACCCAATTCTGGACAACTGCATTCTCCATTGGCTTGATGTCACTCCACTGCCTTACCAGCTCCGGCGGTGGTGTGATCGGGGAAGATTGGTCAGTCATTTCACCAGCTCTGAGCAGCGTTGCATGGTGGCGTTTACGGCTAGAACGATGTCACTGCGAACCAGTGAACCATCTGCTCGTTTTACCATTGTCCAATTATCACCACTGATCATGGATTCCATGACAGCAGTACGGCGTGCATCTTCCGCATCAATACCTACACTGCGCAGTTCGCAATAGGTTTTGGCGTACAGATTGGGCAGGATGGTGCCTGCCTGGGCTGGAGTTGCAAAGGCAACGAAAGAAGCAACAACGAAGAAAAACTTTTTCATCAGAAGAAAGAGGGAATGGTGGCAGCGGCGGCGTAAGAAGCCAAGTACGCTTGTAGGTCATCAGCAGTGGGAGCAGCGCTCACCACCTCTGCGTGTTGCTCTTCGTGCTTGTCCAGCATGTGCTTAAACACAAGGCACATGCCTTGAAGAGCATACTGATGCGCAACGTTATGCCTGTTGCCCATGATCTCCTCTAAAGTGGTAGTCCACCGTTGAAGGTCGGCAATGTTGAAATAGCCTTGGACCATGGGGATGGAACAAACCATCACCAATTCATCGCTATTGGACGTGGCACTAATGGTGCCCTTAACGAGTTCCATGATTTGAGCCATGTAGGGAGTGGCTGGGGACTTGCCAATAATGGGCCATGCAGGGGGGAAAGTCAATGGGCAAGGCTATAAGACTTTCTTATGGCCTTTGAGATGTCCTTGATGCTCCCATCGCCCCTTGCAAATGTGCCCCTACGCAGTGGCTTCTCCCTCCATGCCATGGCAAGGCAATGACAGGAGCCAATGGGCACAATGTCGGCATAGCGTATGGTACGGTCCAGGATGCTCTGGTAGGCCTGTCGTTGACGCTTAGACAGAGGAGCAATGGGTTCGACGAGGGCAGTACGAGCCCAGTCGCTTACTTCCGTGATGTCTTCTAAGTCACTTGTACGAATGACAAAATGCTTACCACGTTGCTCAAGCTTTGCCCATGCTGGATGTACTAAAGGCTCTTGAGAAGCAATTGCTTCAGCATCTTCCCTTAAGGCAGGAGGAATGCAGATGTTCACTAATGGACGAACTTTAGAGGCCATGGGAATGCCATAGTTAAAGGCTTCTTGAATGGTAATCATTTGTTGAAGAAGGTGCCAATGTCAATATGCTCTTCTTCGCATTGCTCAAGAACAGACTGGACAGTGAGTTCTTTAAGCATGGTTCGCCATTCTTCATCACCACCAAAACTGCCTACTGATGCAAGGAGCCTACCAGCATTTGAAAGAGTGGTTAGGTCACTGGCAGTTAGCACAGCGGCGTGAGTGGAATCAAGCTCAATGTGTTGATCCAGCACTTCTTGGTGAATGCCCATCCATTTACCAAGACAAAACAAGGCAATGTGCCTTAATGCTTCATCACCATATTTTTCAACAGCCTCATCAATGGCATCAACCATATCTTCAGGGATGCCCACTAGATCAGGATCGTCCAGTTGCATGCCAACTTCTTCTTCAATGATCTGACGATCACCGTTTTTTGCTCCCATTGCTTTACGCAAGAAGTCGTCTACAGATTGGAACACAATGGGACGGAAGGAAGGTGTGCCGATAGTCTGCCGGAAATAGGAGCCATTGTCAAGCTTCTTCAGCAACAGCCGATTCCTCTTCAACAGCAGCCGATGCCATGGGAGAAGCTTCAATGGCACCAGCGTTGGCTTCCCGTTCTTTGATGTCGCCTACGGTCTTGGCAAGGTCATCCAGGAAGCTCTTGTAATCCTTCTTGTCTTCTGGCTGTGGGTGAAGGCCATGAAGGCCTAGTAGCTTGGCCTGCTCTACTAAGCAGTTCTTGGCTACGTTCAGAAAAGAAGAGTCGCCCGCAATGGTTTCTGTTCTAATGATGGACGATTCTTCGTCTGCTTCTCTGGAGGAAGAAGTGGTGACAATACGCTTAATGCGACTTTCCTGGAAACTGTTCATTGCAATGTTCTTTAGCTCCATTTGTTCTTTCAGTAGTCTGGCACGATGTACGTCAGCACTTTTAAGGATTTCTTCAGTGTATAGCTTACGAATTTCGTTGCGGTCAGTGCTTACTGTTTCCTTGCTTAAGTTGAGTACATTAGCAATTTGCCTATTGCTTAGACTTGCGGCAAGAAGTTCTGCTGTCATGTGACGACGATGGCCAACAGTTTCTTTGTTGTATGGGATTTTACCATTACCAACACCCACTTCATTACGAATGCGATCAATTTGCTTAATGCTGAAACCAGCTTCTAGCAAGGTCTTCACGCCATAGTTAAGTTCTTCTTCAGACGATGGGAAGGAAATTTCGGGCTTGGCCATAACAACCACTGTTTGCCCCATTGTATCACATTATCAGGATTGCGAATAAATGGCTGTTATTCGTTTTCCCAATAAAAAAAAGGCCGCGACAGCGGCCCTTGAATCAACTTCTTGAAGATGCTATTTCAATAAAGCAGCAAAAACACCTCCAATAATGAGAATCATTATCAATAACAAAAGAGGAATCCAGATTGGAGATAACACCCACAACCATGGCCACGCAATTACATTGGTGAGCTTAAGTCCAACAAAGAGAACAGTGAGAAGTCCAGTGAAGCCAATGCCACCGGAAGAAGAGGAAGAAGAAGATGGCATGATTTTAGGAGCGATGGGGAAGGGTTACTTTACGAGAACAAAAATAGATTGGTCAATCATTGCTTTGTTCATATAAAACCCACCATGGTCTGTCTCAAGGCAATAAAACTTTACCGTGTCAATCATGTCAAGCAGCTCCCCAAGACGCCGATATTGTTTTTCGTCGTAAGGTTGCTGTAGCCCCTTGAATATACCTTGAGGAGTGTGCGCGATGATTTGCATGATTTTAGAAAGAAGGAACGGCGGGTGTTTTAGGGGCAGCATATACGAGGCTTGTTTCCGTAGAAACCACTTCGTAATCGCCAAGATCATCTTTAAGCTTTTTCAGCTCTTTTAGCTCAGCCTCTTTAGCGCGAAACTCTGGTCCATAATCTTTCTTGTTACGAGCTTGTAAGCGAACAGTGCAATGTTCACTTTCGTACTTCTCAATGCCTTCTTCATCAAGTAATGCACAAATGCTATCCTTGATAACAGCTTCTTGCTCAGTAAGGCTTTTCTGTTTTTCCTTGATTTCCTGAAGGAGTTCCATCAGTCTTTCAATGTTGGTAGTGTCCATGATCAAAGACCAGAAGGGGCGAGAGGTGGCACGGAAAAATTACGATCAATCAACGAGACAATTTCACTTTTGCTTCCGCGCCAGTGACGTTCTCCTTTTTGATCACGCGCTGCATAAAGCATACGAGATGCAGGTGCAGGGCCTTTATCAGGCATTAAATAGCCATAGTGACTAATCACTTCAATTAGAGTGCCATTGTGTTCCTGTGAGGGAAAACGGTCTGGCGTTTGAGGAGGCTTAGGCATTGGCCAACAACGAAGAACTTTTCTCGGGGCGGCTTGTGCCGCCTGCTGACTATAGAAGAAATAAAGCCAGTGGTCAAGAGGAAAGTTAAAAGCGCTGGGAGAACGACGGCCTTGGGGGCCTACCCTCTCGTGGCGCTTAGCGAAGGGAGCCTAACCTCCTTTCGCCTCCATCGAACTGCTCTGGTCAGAAGCGCCGCAGGACACTGGCGAGCAGGGTTCCCAGGCGCGTAGATGACGGAAAGAGAAGAACGGGATGATTCTAGGCACCCCCTCCAAATAAAAAAGGACGATTTCTCAACTGGCACATGGCTAAAAGGGCGCATGGCATGGCACGATGGCCAGGAGAAGCCACCAGCAGTGGAGCCAAAGATCACCAAGCTCCCACCCAATGGCCCTGTAGCAGGCCAGTCGATGGAAGCATGGCTCTATGGCAAGAACAAGAACTGCCAGCGCCAGAGGGACGCTGCTCAATGGCGCAGGAGATCAGCAGCAGAAGCCAAGTCAGAAAACAGTGGTGCCTAGATAGGGACGCGCCATGTCCTGGAATTTCTCAGCATCCTCCCGAGACGGCCACACATTAGAAGCACATTGCAATTGCCCCGTTTCGTTAGCCCAGGCAAGGCACCATCCATCTACTGTCTTGGCAATCACCAAGGCAGGATCGTTTGGGACAATCATTACTTGCTTTTTCCCTTGGAGCTTTTCTGTTCGTCCTTGATGGGCTCTTCAATGTCCTCTAGGGCATCAAGCACAAAAGAAGAGGAGAAGACAATGTCCTCATCCTCTTCAGTGGTTTGCGCTTCAACAGGCCTAGTAAACCCCTTGTCCCAGATGATCACAAGCTCAATGCAACTATCTGGATTCTAGAAGAACCATTCCTCTTCTTCGGCCTTTTCTTCGCAATCCACCCCTGGAATGAGTGGCGGTGGCCCTTCCGTGAGTGGTTCTGCTATGGGAGCAGCGGGTACAAACTCCTCGCCATCGTCTGTTGCTTCTTGGTAGTCCCAGGAATGGTACACTCTCGGGCGTTCTCCATTGGGACCATGGAGGAATGAACTGGTGATAAGCCCTTGACGACGAGCCACTTCAAGCATCTTGCCAGTGGCTGCAATTTCGTAGCTGCCAGTGATGGAGGCTACTTCCTGCCTGGACAGGCGCTGGTGCTTCCGCATGTTGACGGCATTCACCACCTTATCAAGAGCATCTAAGGAGCCACTGGCTGGGCCTGCATAACGCCAGCCATAGGAAAGCGTGTCACGCTGCAGGAAATGCTTACCAGTGAGGCCAGAGCGGCTCTTGAGCCATTCCATGGTGAATTGATTGGGGTCGGGATTGTTCTCTGCCTTGGTGAGCTTCACCACTTCACTGACGTTATCAACAAAGCTAGTGCTATCTCGCAGGCCTCCGCTTTTGTTTAAGTGGTGGAGAATGATGATGCTACATTTATATTGATTGGCAATATCGCGCAAGCCATAGATAACATCACCTGCATTACTTTTCACTAAATCCACGTCCATGCCAGCAAGGCATGCAGTGAGGGAATCAATGGCAATGAAAATAGGACGGTTCTTCCTAACGTAATCTTCAAGCTGTTTCATGTGACCAAAGCGCCAGCTCTCCCAGAATTCAATAGTGCCAAGTTCAAGATTGGCATCTTGATAACCAATCACGCCTAATTTCTCGCTGGTATCAACAAGGGGCTCGTCGCTTTGAATGATCAGGCTTTTGCCTTGCATGCACCTTCTATTGCTCCATGGTTCGCCCAATGCAATGTTCAATGCCCAGTTGTAAACAATAGTGCTCTTACCAGTGCCGCCTGATGCAGCCAAGAGCATCACACTACCAAGAGGTACAATTCCTGCAATGAGCCATTCCCTGCATTGATCTGCATTGGCAATAGTAAGAGCATCAATGGTTTCAATTTCTTCCCTGCCGTAAGTGCGAGCCTTGGCCTCTTCAATGATCTTATCAACATTGCTTTGGTTCATCTTCACGCCACGTTGCTCTAACCAACTGCTTGTTTCATAAGCAATGCGAGCATCGTTTGCATAGAGGCCAACAAAGTTCTCCACTGCTGAAATGATCTCCTCATAGGCAGGCTTACCATCCACTCCAGAGTGCTTATTCTTTGAAACAATGGAAGCAAGCAGGTCTTCCTTTGTTGCTCCTTCTTCAATGTAGTCAGCCAGATCAAGCCCATTACCAGCAGGAAGGTTCTGCCATTCCCAGGAAAGTGGATCAGCATAAAGCCAGGAAGACCCTGGATTGTCAGCCTCCACTTCTTTCATAAATGCTACGCCTAGTTCATCCCGGTCAGGAGCAAGAACGAGCTTCTTGTTCTTGAACAATGAAGAGTAGTCTCCGTTGGTGCGATATTGCTTACTACCACCAAGGAAGGTGATGGAAGGAAGACCAATGGCCCACACTGCCTGGCAGGTGAGCTCTCCTTCTACGACAATAATGGGCAGGCCAGTTTTCTCGTTTTCAGCAATTGCCTCCTCGTATTTATATGGCAGCACATTTGCTTTCACCTCTTGAAGCTGGCTTTTATGGTTGGTGGCATTCTTCTCAATGGAAGGAAAGTCCTGCCAAATCTCTTTACTGCCAGAAGAGTCATCACGATGTACGATGACAACTTCTTGGCCAGTGGTATTTTTGTAGGGAAAAGTGTAATAACCAGCTTCTCTCCTTGGCTTTTCCCATCGCACCATTGGAGCTAGCGTGTCACGAATTTCTGCGCGGTGAGCAGGGGTGGTGTCATGCCAGCACGAATAGGCACCAGTGCTTTTGTTAACGCTGAAATCATTACCATTGCATGCAGGGCAGATGAATTTCCCTTTCTCCTTGCTGGGCTCCAGTTGGTCCAAGAAGTCCAGAATTGAGAATGTCATGAAGCAATGGACGGAACAACGCCTCCCACTATGGCAGGTCGCAAGCCATCCCGCAATGGTCTGTAACCATAAGGAATGCTGATGGGAGAAAGCCTTGCATTGGAGGGTGATTCCTTTATTGTGGCTGAGTCCACCATTCCCACCATGATTCCCGCTTTGTATCCCAACAAAAATCTCACCAAAGAACCCACCCCAGGACAGCTTACTAGCTTTTTGCAAATGTGCACGCATGAAGCATCTATCCTGCGCGAAGTTTACTGGGATGGCGTAGCACGCAAAATTCCGCCTGTCATAATACTCGTCAACAACTTAGACGATTATTATTGTCAATCATTTCGTAATCGCTCGGAGTTGAATGCTTTTATTGATCAATTGCGATCCACGG
>Ga0310324_10029_pt1 | contig 17073 bp, 18 predicted proteins | sample LakSupSRFTotalB5_FD_195538 | JGI IMG/M metagenome (GOLD analysis project Ga0310324, IMG submission 195538) | Enriched freshwater cyanobacterial communities from Lake Superior, Ontario, Canada - SU02.SRF.Total.B5 (v2) (version 2) | ecosystem: Environmental > Aquatic > Freshwater > Lake | place... | reverse complement strand
AGCCAAAATCGGTGCTTCCCGCGTCCACCACAAACTGAGCCCAAGAGAGGCAATCGAAAGACCCAGCAAGATTGGTAATGCCCGCCTGCGGCTTACTCCTATGAGCAAAAGCAGCAGCGGAAAGATCAGATAAAACTGTTCTTCCACCCCTAAAGACCAGGTATGGGATAGAGGATTCAAATTTGAATCCAAGCCGAAATAATCGGTTGCCTTAGCAGCAAAGCGATTGTTAGACCAACCGAATAAAGCTTTTACGGCATCACCAAACAGGCTACGAGTTTCAGTTGGCGGCACCAATAGGGCAATCCCAAGGCTTGTTACCCCAACAGATGCCAGCAAATTTGGCAGTATTCGCCGGATACGCCGCAGATAAAAACCACCTAGCTGTTGCCAAGGAGTTTCAGTGTTATGGCCAATTATTGATCCTGTTACTACATATCCAGAAATCACAAAAAAAACGTCTACCCCGGTAAAACCACCGGGGAGCCAGGCTTCATTTAAGTGATATATAAATACTGCTAAGACAGCAATACCTCGCATTGCGTCGATATCGGGCCGATAGCTAATCCGCCGCTTTGCTTCACTCACCCAAACGCCACCACTTAATCAAAGGCAAATTTATCAGTGCTTTTCCCGCTACAGGCCTTCCACCACATAGCGGCACTGCAATTCCTGGCTTGCGCCTGCCGCTAATTCAAGCTTGCTATCGCCACTAATCAGGCTTTGGCGAGGGCCAGTCCAGGGTTCCATGCAAATCATCTTGCGGGGGGGATCAGTCCAAAACACCGCCAGATTCCAGGGCTTGCTCAATTCCATCCGCAAACGTTGTTTCGCCGCGATATCAACAAGGGATACAGACGCTTCTGGCCGCACCAATAAATCAATGCCCTGTTCAAGATTTTGCAATTGTTCGGCCGTGGCGGCAGGGGCCATTTGCAGATGGTTTAAGCACTCCTCTGGCATCCCTTCAAATTTGAGGCCAGTGAGATCGGAAATATTGAAATAAGGATGCAAACCAAAACTAAAAGGCAGCGCTTGGCTGGAGCGGTTGTGAAGCGTAAGCAACACCTCTAAAGCGCCAGGAGCTAGGCGGTAATCAAGTTGCAGCAGGAATTCAAATGGGAACTCCGCCATGGTGGTGGCGGTGTGTGAAAGTTCGAGCCTCACACCACAACCATCCTCCAGGGCAGAAAGCTGCCACGGCATCGTGCGGGCAAAACCATGTTGCTTAAGGCTGGCAACACGGCCATCGGCGAGGGGCAACTGGTCGTTTGGCAAATTGCCACAGATTGGGAATAGCACCGGTGCACCGCCCCGGATCGACTGGCTTGGATCCAGAAAACGCGCCTCATCTAGATAAACAATTTCAGTGCCACCGCAACACCAACCGGTAAGCAATCCGCCCCGCTCAGGCACTAAACGGATCTGATCGCCACTGCTGGCGTCTGTAAATAACCAGTGGGGGTAGGGGCTGGTGAGCTGTTGCAGTGCCATAAGGAAAAATCAGTTGAGGGTTTGAAGCCATTGCAGCAGTTCTTTGTTAACAACCGCTGGTTGTTCGTCGTGGGGGCAATGCCCCGCTTCCAATACAACTTCAGTGGTGGCGCTTGGGGCATGGCTTTGAAATAAAGCTCTGCGGCCTACAGCATTGATCCATGGATCGCGGATGCCCCAAAGCAACAACAAAGGTGCCTGCAATTCAGCAAATAAGTGATCGAGCGGTTCACCTTTGGGGAAATCAAAAACAGTACGAAAAACACCAAAAGCGCCTGGATCGAGCGATGGCCTCCGAATTGCTTCGATCAAAAAATCGTCTACGTTTGTTTTATCAACATAAACCTGATTGAGGGTGCGTCGAATCGTGGCGGGCCGTCGCAGGTTTTCAAAGATCAAACGTTGCAATACGGGGCTTTGAAATAAAGCGGCACCAATTGTTTTACGGGCGATTGCAGCAAAACCCTGGGGGGGCTTTTGCTCACTGCTAAAAGGGCCGGCTGCATTTAGCAGCACCACTCCGGCGCACTGTTGCTTCAAGGCTGCACCGGCGGCAAGGGCGGCATAACCGCCAAGGGAATTGCCAACAACAACCGTGGGCTTGCCGATACGTTCAGTTACGTAGCTGCAAAGCTGATCTCGCCAAAGCTCACCGCCATAGGCCTCACCAGAGGGCTTCGCGCTACGGCCAAAGCCCAGAAGATCTAGCGCATGCACTGGATGATGGGCTTCTAAGGCAGGAATATTGAAACGCCAGTGGTCTGTAGAAGCGCCAAAACCATGAACCAAAAGAACCGGCACCCCAGAACCGGAGGCATTGCGCTCTAGGCAATGGATTGAATGGCCGCGAAAGCTCCAAGGTTCCGACACAGCCAAATCAGATTGAAACATGGATGCTAAAGATGCAAAGCGAGCAACGGATAGCCATGCCCCTAGAAAGTGCCGATTTAAGTGTGTTGTTTAGTGGGAGTGCCCTGTGGGCACTGGCGTTTTATGTACCCCTTAGCGGGCCGCTCTCAAGGTTCGAAGCAGAATTAATCACAGCTGGCCTAGGAGAAACTCAAAGACAGCTCCTATTAATTATTAGCAGCGTTGCTCTAGCAATAGGGGTGGGAGTAGTTGTTCAGCTGATATTAGGTTGGGCCTTAAGCCCTAGCTGGGCGGCAAGCATGGGTTTACTTGCTGTATTAGCAACTGCATTTTGGACGGTTGCAAGCAAACAATAGTTATTTAGAAGCACCAACAAAACCTTTAATATAATCTAAACCCCAATCAAGGGTATGTGGGGGAAATTCATAAATATGATAAAAAATTTGTCTTTTAGCAGCTTCAATTCTTTCGATTCCAACAGCTCGTAAATTCGCCTCTGATGCAACGTAAAATTCAGCTAAAGCAGCTTGATTGCCATTTTTTACACCACTTACATATAACTCTCTTAGCAAACCAATTGCATCAGCCGTGGCAGGTGCAAAGGTAATCATTTCATCGCCCAAGGGAATACACATATTTTTAATACAACCCATCGAAAATTTCATTGCGATTCGGGTTTCTTCCACAGAGAGAGCATCTGCAGCTTCATCTCTAAACAAATGTTGAATTACACCGTTAGTACATTCAATCATTCTGAGCAATGCAACTTTGTCTAACTCTTCGCTAGGCAGAGAAGCAAATAAAGCATTCCAATCGTGTGACATCTTTAGTTACCTAGATAGAAATTAATAATCGTCGCCATATTTAACTGAAGTATCAGCATTCATAAGTTCAACAGTAGTTTTAAAGCCTTGAGCAACTGTTAGCTCGTGCTGGGAGCCGATATCACGCAAAGCTGAAACATCGTATTCAGGGGCGGTAATCCAACTAAATCCTTTACCAAAAGTGTTATCTGGATTTACCACATACCAATGGCAAGCGGTATCGGGAACATTTACTGAACATTTTGTCCAATCGTTATCCCACTGAGGCACTTGTACAAAAGAAAGAGCTGCAAATAAAAAGCCGAATAAGCTCAGAAACACGGGCGCTTAAGAATCTGTTACAAATCTAGCACCAATTCTTGATATCCGCGTGAATTGCGCCTGTGCGTGGCATGGCGCCGCTCAAGGCGGGCAAGCAATCGCCGCAAACACCTAGGTACGCCAAATATTTTTAAGCAAATCGTTTATCGAAATAGAATAGGCCTTAAGCATATTTAAAGTAATTGTTGAATTGCTATCTGGTAAATTCCGAGCAATTAAACTCCCCAGATATTCATATTCTGCATATTTCCCAGTGAAATTAAATGCCAAAATCTGGCAATTTTCAAGATCGTTAAATGGACAATCTTTTTTATGTGGGTCCCATAAAGTAAGCGCTAAGCGCTTGAAGTTAATAATTTTATCGTCACTTAACTGTAGTACAACATGGGCAACAATTACTTCAAAATCAATTTCCAATGGAAAACGAACAAGCTGCTCTTGAGTGCATTTCTTAATCGCTTGATCGTGATTTAAAGCAATATTTAAAAGAATATCAAATTTTTCATCTGTAAATTCAGGGTAATCATTGTTCAAACCCAAGCCCAAATCCCAATAATTTTCACAATATTCCTGCAGAAGAGCTCTCGTAGCTTGTTCCATTCTGTGCTAATAGTAATTCAAATGCACTAATGCTTGCGGAAGAGCGCAATTGGCGTGATAACTGCTTAAAGTAATGCTATCGAAAATGCAAACCATGCCAATAAGAAAACTGTTGAAAAAAAGCTTGCTATGGGTGTTAACCGATCCAAATAAAACAGAAACAGGAGCTGATCCGGTCATTGCGCTAGTAGAAAATCAAATTGAGCAAAAGGAGAATAATCCAAAAGCTATAAAGCAATGGACATACCTAATTAAAAAAAGATGGGATGAGATGCCCACCATACAAGGAAAAACTGGTTTAGTACTTAAATCACTGCTATTAATCCACGAAAAAATAACAGATGCAAATCCTCTAGAAGGCTATGAGGGTTTACCATTACAAGTGGAGCAGATTTACTGGGAAATATGGGATCTAATCGATGAACATCAAGATCTGGAAACACCAGAAGAAGTTTTAGAACAATGGATGACACAATGCACCCCTGGTGATTTTTATCTCTAATTAAAAATACAATTTAATTAATATATCTTGCAGCTTGCCAATTAATGTTATCTTTATTTCTTAAGAGATGCACTATAACTTCCTGATCTTGCTCATCGAACCATCTCAGCTCCGCATTAACGCCATTATTGCCGGGGGAAGATACATTTTTAAAATTAAGATATGTTGTGGCATATTCTAAAATTATCAATGATTGAGGCAGTTTAGCTGTCCAACGATGGTGTTTGTCTTTATAATTTATGTCTATCCCAGTGCAACTGATCGCAGCAATCATGCCGGATGGATCATCTGTTAATTCTTCTTTACTAAGCCCATCCTCTTTACAAGTATAAATACAAAAATAAATACTTCCCTTTAGAATAGACGCCTTAAAAACACTCAAGCAATCGATATCAGCAAATAAATTCTTATATTGTTGAATCATATTGGAGCTATCAAGGACCTCAGGATAATCCATTTTAAGTAGTGTAATCGGCGTTGATGCTTACATACTCAGCCGACAAATCACAACCCCAGCCGCGGCCTCTGCCTGGGCCGGATCCCACCACTAAATGAATATCAACTTGATCGGTTTCTAGATAAATGCCAGTTTCTTTTTCTTGAAGATATAAACCCACAGCTACGCGATCAAAATCAAGTGGTTGTCCATTATCTAGCAACTTATGGGGGCCGATCCATAACTGCACAGCATCGGGCTTAAATGGCACCCCGGCGCGTCCTGCTGCTGCAACAATCCTGCCCCAATTTGGATCACGGCCATGGATAGCCGTTTTTACTAATGATGAACCGCAAACGGTGCGGGCAATGCACCGTGCTTGGTTGTTAGTTTCGGTGCCTTCTACCACAACTTCAATCACACAAGTAGCCCCTTCCCCATCACGGGTGATAGCCCGCGCTAGATATTCACATAATTTAGCTAAACCCGCTTCTAAATCAGGCCAATAACGCTCTGCTAGTTGGGGGCCAGCAGCAAAGGCTAATAAACAATCATTTGTGCTCACATCACCATCAACTGTGATCGCATTGAATGATTCATCAACCACCCGATGCAGCATCGCCTGCCATTCTGCAGGTGGCAATCCGGCATCGCAGCTAACAAAAGCCAGCATTGTTGCCATATCGGGGTGAATCATGCCAGAACCTTTTGCCATGCCGCCAAGCCGCACTATTTGATCACCTAACTGCGCCTCAATCGCGATGGTTTTATCAACTAAATCTGTAGTAAGTATTGCTGCTGCTGCTGCAATTGCTGCTGTAGGGCTAGCAGCTAGCGAATCAACTAATGGATTAATACCCGCCAGTAGCAAGTCCATCGGAATCGGTACGCCAATCACACCGGTAGAACAAATCAAAACCTCTTCTTCTATGAGCCCCAACTGATCTGCTAGCGCTTTGGTAGCCCGCAAGCTATCGATCAAACCGAGATCGCCGGTGCAGGCATTGGCCTGGCCTGAATTTATCAATACTGCCCGCGCGCTGCCCTGGTTTTGCTGCAACCTTTGCGCACATAAATCAACACAACCCGCTCGCATCTGATTTGTGGTGAAGGTGCCAGCGCAGGCTGCCCCAGCGGGTGCGAGCAATAAGGCCAAATCTGGCTTACCGCTTAGCTTTAAACCAGCTGTGATGCCAGCGGCTTGAAAACCCTGAGGAGCTGTGATGCCACCGCTAATTGGTTGCCACTGATGGTTCATTGGCAGGAAACTTGAACTTGAAACAGTTTGCTCTAGAGATAAAGCCACAACGCCGTATTGGCCTCACTGGCGGCATTGCAAGCGGGAAAAGCAGCGCCGGTAAATTGCTACAGGAAAAACATGGGCTTGCCGTTTTAGATGCTGATCGCTATGCCCGCCAAGCCCTAGCCCCGGGCACTACAGCTAGCAAAGCGGTGCTAAACCGCTATGGACAAAAGCTATTTTGCGGCGATCATCTTGATCGCAAAGCCCTCGGAGAAATCGTATTTAACAACCCGAATGAACGCCTCTGGCTTGAGCAACTGGTGCATCCGGTTGTGAAGCAAATGATGGATCGAGAAATAATTAAATTATCAGATGCAAAAGCAATAGTTTTAATGATTCCCCTGTTATTTGAAACCGGCCTAGAATCATTTTGCACAGAAATCTGGCTGGTAGATTGTGGTGAAAAACAGCAATTAGAACGCCTAATTGCAAGAGACAATTGCACAAATCAACAAGCATTAGCCCGGATTAATGCCCAATGGCCCCTCGCCCGTAAGCGTTTATTAGCGGATCGAGTAATCAACAACCGCAACGGCAGTGGTGAACTTGAAATTGAAGTGGCTGCGGCTTTAAATCATCTAGCGGTATAGATTTAGGAAATACCAAAATTGGCGGCATGAACAGTAATTACAACGCCCCACAACCTCTGCTTAGGTGGCTGATTTTTTTTAATGCCATCTTTTTATCAGTTCCTGCTTTTGCAGCTGGGGAAACCGCCACAGTGCAAGAAATTCTTGATGGCAACCAGCTTTATATTGATGGCAACCAGGCTCGCCTAAAACAAGCGGCCCAGCCCCCCCAGGTGATCAGCACCGGTGATAGCCGCGGCCAGCTGGGCTTTGAAAGCGGTGCGGTGGGAAGAATAAATCGCCAATCCCTGCTCAAATTAGGCAGCAGTTGTTTCCTTCTTAATAAAGGACAGATCCTGGTGTCTGGCCGCCAAGATGGCTGCACCAGATCCTCTCGGATGAGTGTGCGAGGCACCAATTATTTATTGCAAATAGACGAAAATGGTAATGCTGATCTCGCCGTTTTAGAAGGCACTGTGCAAGTGGAAGCAACTGAATCCAAAACAGCACCAGTAACCGTGCAAGCTGGCCAGCGCTTGCGTTTAAGCCCCACTGGTGTAGTGCTTGGCTTGCTGAAACTTGCCCTTGGTGATTACCAATTAATACTTGATGGCCCTCTATTTAGTGGCTACAGCTTGCCCTTGCCCGCTTATGCCAATCTCGAGAGTTATTTACGCAGCAACATGCCTGGTTTAAACCTGCCTGCTACCCCAAGCCTGCCAATCCCATCTACGCCTTCAGTGCCCGGAATATCCCTACCGCGTTTCTTCTAATCGCAAATCTGCAATAAGCAGCGATGGCATCCTCTTCAGGATCGAATTCTCGTTTAGGCATTTTTGTTTTAAGCCTGGCGATCATTAGTGGTTGCTTGAGTGGTTGGGCTCCTCCGTTATGGCGCAGCTGGGCGATAGCTACCTACAACCAAATACTCGCTTGGGCCGGCCCGCAAACGCCGCCGTCTGGTTTGTTTTTAGTTGCCATAGACGACGCTTCTTTACAGCAGGGCCAATGGTTTGCGCAACAACGAAACGCACCTAACTGGAGCAAAGGTTTAGGCCAGTTGCCCTGGCCACGGGCTAGTTATGCCACGTTGGTGGAAAAGCTCAGGGCAGCTGGAGCTGATGCAGTCGCCCTAAATGTGTTGTTTGAAGGCCCAAGCAGCCGCAGCAGCGAAGACGACAACCAACTGGCAGCAACCCTGGCTCGTCACAAAGGCCATGTGGTGCTTGCCGCTGAAATGCTGGAACCAAATGATTCACAGGGTGCTGGTGGGCTCAGCCTGGCGCCGCCCTTTTTCGCACTACAGCAAGCAGCCGGTGGCACTAATGCAGTTGGGCTCACAAACATGCTTAAAGGGGAAGACAACGCTGTTGGCCCCCACCCCGAGGCCTACATAAGCCAAATCCTTAAGCCCCATGGCTTTGCTTTACAACGTTCATTACCCCTTGCCCTGTTGGATGCAGGCGCGAAAAAAAGCCGACAACCCGATGCCCTTAGGGCCCTGCGCCCATACGGGCCTGAGGGACACCTACCGCGGCTATCTGCATGGGAAGTGCTTGATCCCCATCGCTGGCAGCAACAGCCACTGCGTAAAAAATTAAAGGGAGCATTGGTGCTTGTTGGCCCCACCCTTAACCAAGGGGAAAACGGCCATAACAGCGCCTTTGGGGTGCTTTCAGGCCTGGAATTACTGGGCACCGCCAGTGCTAACTCCATTGATGGCACAGGAATCGCGCCATGGCCTGCCACAGCTTTAGCCCGCGCCTTGGTGGCGTCGCTGCCGCTGCTGCTACTGGGTTTAATTGGTTTGCAACGCTCAAATCTGAGCTGGCGATTGGGTTGCTGTTTCCTTGGCTTTATCCTGCTTTTGCTTGTTAGCAGCAGCGGCCTATTGCGCTGGCATAGAGCCCTACCGCTATTAGCTCCCGCAGCAGCATTAATACTGCTCGCTAGTGGTTTTGGTTTTGATGGTTATTGGCGAGAGGAAAGGGAACGCAGGCGACTACGCCGCACTTTTGAGCGATATGTAGCACCAAGTGTTGTGGCGGAAATCCTTCAAAACAGAGAGGCCGCTGAGGGAATTTTGCTGGGTAAAAATTTGCCGGTAACAGTGTTATTTAGTGATTTAAAAGGATTTACAGCTCTCACCCAACGATTATCTAAAGAAGGCCGCAGCACAGAATTAGTGCAGCAGCTAAACACCTATTTAGGCGCCATGGTGGCGGTGATCACAGCCCATGGCGGCACTGTAGATAAATTCATTGGTGATGCTGTTATGGCGGTATTTGGCTCCCCGCGCAGCCGCGGTATTGCTTTAGAGGCAGCACAAGCGGTTCGGTGCGCCATTGCCATGGGGGAACGCTTGGAGCAACTAAATCAACAATGGCTACTTGAAAACATCGCCCCTCTCGCCAGTGGTATTGGCATTGCCAGCGGAGATGCTGTGGTAGGACAAATCGGCAGCCCCGAAAGGATGGATTTCACCGTAATTGGTAACACTGTTAATTTGGCAAGCCGCCTAGAGAGCCTCACCCGTTCACTGAATACTCCAATAATTATTGATGAGCGCACTGCTGAATTAATGGAGCCCCAAATAAAGGTAATCAACCTTGGCGAACACATCATCAAGGGCATAGGAGAAGTGCCAGTTTATAAACCTGAAAGCTAATCTATATCTAATTTTTAATATTAACCCTTAAGCATTTCCAATAAGATTTGATTTGCTAATTTTGGATCGGCGCGGCCGCCAGTTTGTTTCATCATTAAGCCCACAAAGAATCCCTGTAATTTATTTTTCCCTCCACGAAAAGCTTCAACTTCAGCGGGATGAGCCGCTAGCAATTCAGTCACAATTGTTTTAATTGCAGCTGGATCACTGATCATTCCTAATCCTTTCGCCGCCACGATCGCCTTAGCAGATCCTCCTTCCGCTAGCAATTGGGGCAAGATTTCTTTAGCAATTTTCCCGCTAATTTCCGCTGCTTCTATTAAGCCAACCAATTCCGCTAATTGTTTAGGCCGTAAAGGTAGATCAACATATGAAAGCCGATTTGCATTTACATGGGCAGCAATATCACCGGTAATCCAATTTGATAATGCCTTGGCATCAGCGCCAGCTGCCACTGCTACTTCAAAATATTCTGCCATTTGGCGTTCATCAGTTAAAACGCGGGCATCGTAGATCGATAGGCCAAATTGATCAGCGTAGCGGTGGCGTTTAGCTGCAGGCAGTTCTGGCAGTTCACTAAGCCATGCTTTCTTTTGACTTTCGCTAACTTCAATCGGGCCAAGATCTGGCTCAGGGAAAAAACGATAATCAGCAGCACCTTCTTTGCTGCGCATACTTTTAGTTAATTGCTTACTTTCATCCCATAAACGAGTTTCCTGCACTACCCGTTCGCCACTTTCATAGGCCTTGATCTGGCGTTTTATTTCAAAATCAATCGCTTTTTGGATTGCAGAAAATGAATTCATATTTTTTATTTCCACCTTTGTGCCAAAAGGAGCATCGGGGCCACGCCTTACGGAGATATTTACATCACAACGCAGTGAACCCTCCTGCATATTGCCATCACTAACACCTAAATAACGCATAATTCGGCGTATTTCAGATGCATATTCAGCCGCTTCACGGCCGGTGCGTAGATCCGGTTTACTAACAATTTCAGCAAGGGCAACCCCAGCTCGGTTGTAATCCACTAAGGAATGGGTACTACCAGCTAAACGATCACTGCCTGCATGCACGAGTTTACCCGCATCTTCTTCCATATGAAGGCGTTCAATACCGATGCGTTTTAGATAAGTTTCTTTTCCTTTTTCCGCAACTTCCACTTCAATCCAACCATCTTCTGCAATCGGTTGATCGAATTGAGAGATCTGATAATTTTTTGGTAAATCTGGATAAAAGTATTGCTTGCGATCGAATTTACTATGGGCAGCTACATTTAAATTCAATGCTAATGATGCCTTTACTGCATATTCAAGTACTTTTTTATTCAACACCGGTAGGGTGCCAGGCAAACCGCAAACCACCGGATCTATGTGGGTGTTGGGGGCATCTCCAAATGCAGTGGAGGCACTACTAAAGATTTTGCTTGCAGTTCCCAGCTGCACATGGGTTTCTAAGCCGATTACCGCTTCCCAATTGGCTTCTGCCATTGCTCTTCTCCAGCCTTGAATGGTACTGATCCTATGAAGTCGGCTGCTATGGATCTCTCTAAACCGGTTTTGATCCTTGGTGGTGGCCTAATCGGTCTTGCCATTGCCCATGGCCTCGGCCGCCATGGCCTTGCCGTAGCCGTGTTGAGCCGCCGCCGCAATGAAGCAGCAGGTTTTGTGGCAGCTGGAATGCTGGCACCCCACGCGGAAGGTCTTAGCGGTGATCAACTGCTGTTGGGGCAAGCCAGTTTGGCGGCTTATCCCGCCTGGGTGGCCCAGGTGGAAGCAGATAGCGGGCTCAACTGCAATTTCAAGCCTTGCGGCATTGTTGTGCCTTTTAAAAGTGCGGCGGAGCGCGATGCATATCCCACCGCTGCTATGGGCATAAGCCTGGATCGAGCTGGCCTGGAGCAGGAAATAAAAGGGATTGGCCCCCAATGGCAGGCGGGTTTGCTTTTTAAGCAGGATGGTCAAATCGATAATCGCCGCAGCTTGATGCGGGCTTTAGAGAGGGCTTGCACAAACCTTGGCGTGCAGTTTCAAGAGGGGGCAGAGGTGCAAAAGCTGCAGCGTCATCAAAACGGATGTTTAGAAGCTGTAGAGCTGATCAGCGCAGAAGGTGAACCGCAGCGGCTGTTATGTAGCCATGCCGTTCTCGCCTGTGGCGCTTGGAGTGGCGAGTTGTTACCAACGCTGCCTGTTTTTCCTGTAAAAGGGCAAATGATGTCATTGCAGGCCCCGCGGCAGGCCCTAGGGCGAGTGTTATTTGGCCCCGGCACTTATTTAGTGCAAAGAGACGATGGTTTGCTGGTGGTGGGAGCCACCAGCGAACCGGAAGCCGGCTTTAACGATGGCCTCACCCCAACGGGGCAAAGGCAATTGCAGCAGGGTATTTGCGCCCTCCTGCCGGAAGCAAGCCAATGGCCGCCCATGGAGCGCTGGTGGGGTTTTCGCCCCTGCACCCCCGATCAGGGCCCGCTTCTGGGCCGTAGCGCCGTGCCAGGCCTATGGCTAGCAACAGGCCACCATCGCAATGGGGTATTGCTGGCAGCAATCAGCGCTGAACTGATAGTTGCCGCCATCTGTAATCAACTCGATCCAGATCAAGCGGCAATGCTCGCCAACTTCAGCTACAAACGATTTGAGAATTAGTTATAGATCTAGCTTTCTGTGCGCCACACCTGATCAGCAGGGGTCCAGCTGCTTAATTCAGTGGCTTGGAACCAGAGGCCAATTTCAAATTCAGCTGTTTCTGGCGCATCGGAACCATGGATCACATTGCGGCCAATATTCACCGCCAAATCACCGCGGATGGTGCCGGGTTCAGCCTCTAAAGGTTTGGTGGCTCCTATCAATTTGCGGGCGCTAGCAATTACGCCATCACCTTCCCAAACCATCGCCACCACAGGGCCACTGCTAAGGAAATCCACCAAACCAGCAAAAAATGGCCTTTCGCGATGCACGCCATAGTGCTCCTCCACCAAGCTGCGGCTAGGGGTTAGCTGCTTAAGCCCCACCAGCTTGAAACCCTTGCGCTCAAAGCGGCCGAGGATTTCACCCACCAGTCCCCGTTGAACACCATCGGGCTTGATGGCAATAAAAGTGCGTTCGGTGGCCATTGGGGCAGGGGCAAAGCTCGGCCCCATGGTGGGTGCCTGGGGGGCTGCTTGGCAAGAACACAACCTCAAAGCACAATCACTTAACTATGGTCATCTGCCTATAGTCATAATTAGCGGCTCATATTTATGGCTCTACCCCATGATCAGGGCCAATGGATTTCAAAATCCCTATTCAAAAGCAAGGCTTTGGAATACTTCCGCCATGTTGAAACCAGCGGCGAAAGCATTGTGGTTACTGATCACGGCCACCCCACCTTGGAAATCCGCCCCTATGAGCACCTGCCAAGTTCTGAGCTAGACCCTTTGGATCAACTGCGCAACTCAGTAACTAGCTACATCGAACCAACGGAACCGGTGGATCAAGGGCACTGGGAAGCTTTGCAGTGATTTTGCTTGATACCCATGTGCTGATCTGGTGGGTAAATGGTGATTTAAACCGTTTATCAAAAGCAGCCTTAGCCGCGATTGATAGCAACAGGCAATCCAATCAAAAACAAAAACTTCTTGTGAGTGCAATCAGCTGCTGGGAGGTAGCAATGCTCTTAGAACGCGGCCGCTTAAGCCTCAGCATGGATAGCGAAAAATGGTTTGACCTAATCAGTTCCATCCCTGCCATCAAACTCCTACCCCTTCAGCCTCGAGTTGCCATAAACGCCACCCGTCTGCCAGAACCGTTCCATGCCGATCCAGCGGATCGCTTCCTTGTGGCTCAAGCTCGCCAACTAAACCTGCCGTTGGTGTCTGCTGACGCCAGAATCAGGCAATACGCCCACGTGCAATCGATATGGTGAATTCCACCCCCGCACAACCCTGGACCAGTGCCGATAGCGCTGCCCTATATGGCCTAGAGCGCTGGGGCGATCCCTATTTCAGTGTTAACAGTTGCGGCCATGTGATTGTGCAACCCCGGGGTGACCGTGGTGGCTCCCTGGATTTAGTGGAACTAGTGGAAGGCCTGCAAAACCGCAACCTCCACCTGCCGCTCTTGATTCGTTTCGACGACATCCTGGAGGACAGGCTGGAGCGGCTCCATGGCGCCTTTGAACGGGCAATCGCCCAATACGGCTATAGCGGTCGCTACCAGGGTGTTTTCCCAGTTAAGTGCAATCAACAGCGCCATGTGGTGGAGCAGCTGGTGGAGAGTGGTCGCCGTTGGAATTTTGGCCTTGAGGCGGGTAGCAAGGCGGAATTACTAATTGCCCTTTCGCTTTTAAATGATCCCGACGCCCTACTTATTTGCAATGGCTACAAAGACAACCGCTACATAGAAACAGCAATTCTGGCGCGACAGTTGGGTCGTCAACCGGTGGTGGTTATCGAGCAAGCCGATGAGGTGGAACGCATCATCAGCGCCAGTAAAACCCTTGGTGCCGCACCTTTGATAGGTATTCGAGCCAAATTATCTACCCGCAGCACTGGCCGCTGGGGCAGCTCTGTGGGTGATCGGGCAAAATTTGGCTTGTCGGTGCCTGATCTTTTGGCCACCGTGGAGGCATTACGGGCAGCAAATCTACTTAATGATCTGCGACTGCTGCATTTTCATATCGGCAGCCAAATTAATAATATTGCGGTGCTTAAAGATGCCCTGCAAGAGGCGGGTCAACTTTATGTGCAGCTTGCCGAATTAGGTGCCCCGATGGGTTACCTAGATGTGGGTGGCGGCCTTGGTGTTGATTACGACGGCAGCCGCACCGCCAGCGCTGCTTCTACAAACTATTCACTGCAAAATTACGCTAATGATGTGGTGGCAACCGTTAAAGAATGCTGCGAACCAAAAGCGATTGCAATGCCAACTTTAGTAAGCGAAAGCGGCAGGGCGATCGCAAGCCACTTTTCGATATTAGTTTTTAACGTACTAGGTAATACCGCCGTTGCCAATCAGGTACCGGAACAACAACCAGAAGAACCATTAATTGTGCGCAATCTGCGCGAAACTCTTGCAGGCATAAATCCCCAAAATCTACAAGAAGCCTGGAATGATGCCCGTAAATTTAAAGATGATGCTCTATCTAGTTTCAGGCTTGGTTACTTGAGCCTGAAACACAGGGGGCAAGCAGAACAGCTTTATTGGGCCTGTTGTTGGGCAATTTCCGATGAATTACCGGCAGATGATGTGCCAGAAGATCTCCGCGGTTTACAAGCTGCCTTAGCTCATACTTATTACGCCAATTTATCAATTTTCCGCTCCGCCCCAGATACCTGGGCGATCGATCAATTATTTCCGATAATGCCGATCCATCGCCTCGATGAAAAACCCAATCAACTGGGTAGTTTTGCTGATTTAACCTGTGATTCCGATGGCAAATTCGCTCGTTTTATTAATTCAGGTAGCGAAAAGCCATTACTAGAACTTCATAGCCTTAAACAGGGTGAACAATATTGGATTGGCCTTTTCCTTGCTGGCGCGTACCAAGAAGTTATGGGTAATTTACATAACTTATTTGGTAGCACTAATGCCGTAAATATTCGCTTGGGCGCCGGTAGTACATATCAGGTTGAGCATGTGGTTCGAGGAAATACAAATGCAGAAGTATTAAAGGCTATGGAACATAACCCAAACATCCTGCTTGAGCGCCTGCGCCAAGCGAGTGAAGCCTCTATTTCCCGCGGTGAATTATCGATTGCAGCTGCAAGTAAATTAATGGAACATCTTGAGCAATCGCTACAACAAAGTACCTATCTAGAAGCCGATTACCAAGGAGAGCCCATCAATTGAATGCCACCCCAAAAATAAGGATGCGTTAATCCAGATGCTGCCATGCGCCTTTGGCTTGCATCCAAACCAGCCAGCAATACTTCACCAGAAGCTCCTACTACACGATCAGCCTCTAAACGTATTAAGCCCCTAGAAAAAGCTTGACGTGTAAGTTGCAAAGCCTCAGCCTTTGGAACGCCCGCTTCTAAATGGCGATAGGTTTGCACAAAGAAAGCAGAAGTTGCCACATCATCCACATACCAAAGGCTACCGATTGCACTGCGAGCGCCCGCCTGAAGTGCAAGGCCAGCAAAACCAAGTTCGCTATCAGCATCACCAATAGCCGTACGGCAAGCGCTAAGGCTGATTAGATCAAGGCTGGCATCAGCGCGGCGACTACGTAAGCTGGCAAATTCCTTAAGAGCAATAGCTCCTGTGCCGGTATATATGCGCGATTGGGATGGACCTCCAGGCAAAAATTCAGCATGGGTAGCTACATGAACACGTCGAAAGCGCGGTTCAGCCGCTGATATCAAAAGGGAGCTTGGTGTGAAAGCTTGATCAAGAAAAATCTCTGATTTCTGACCAACGGAAACCGCCCGCAATTCCTCTGGCACCAGCGGTAAAGGTGCCAAGCCATCGAAGCGGGATGCGCCTAGGGCAAGCAGATCACCGCCGCGACCGAGTGGTGCCTGAAGATTGGTGAGATTCAGAGAAGGCGTAAGTGATAAACCATATTGTTCGCCTAGAAATTGCTTGCCATTGTGTAATGCCGCATAGGGAATTGCCTGTAAACCTTGATCAGCACTTAAAAGCAAGGTGGTGATCTTTTGCTCCTGCAGCATTGGCTCTAGGGAAGCAAAAATTTGCCGATATAAACTGCGGGAAGGCCCATTCGCATCATTAACCGCCAGATTTTCCTGACGGGAAAGCGCCCCGTAGAGTTTTTGCAATGAATCGCGAAAATCAGCTTGGCGCAGGGGCACACGGATTCCTTTTGGTTCGCCTGTTGCTGTAATTAAGACCAAATCTAATTGGGCATCAAAGCCGCCAACAGCAGCATTGGAGTAGCGCAAATGCAAAACGGCTGGGTTATAAACAGCACGATTAAAAGAAGGACTAAGTAGAGCCTGGCTGTTATTTGCAGCACTTGCTAGCAAGCCAAGCCCTGGATCAAGCCCTAGTGCTGCTTGTTTTGCAGCTGCTGTTCTTACTGATGCAATTGCTGCCTTTAAGCCATTTTGAATATCAACTGTGCTGGGTGCTTTCGTAGATTCCTGCAACGAGAGCCCCAGGGCAACAGCTACTTTTTCACTATTTCTTTGTTCAGATTGTTCCAAAGAAGCAACCACCTGCGCCGATGCAATTCGCTCAGATGCAGTAGGCGCTAACGCCGGAGGCGGTGCAGCGGCCGCAGGGGCTGGAGCGGCAGGTGCTGGTGCTGGTGCTGCGGGTGCTGGCGCGGCTGCAGCTGGTGGCGATGCTGAGGGTGCAGCTGGTGCTGGTGCTGGTGCTGGCGCGGGTGCCTGTGCAGATGTAGCCAATGGAGCTGCTGGCGCCGGTGCTGGTGCTTGCGCTACAGACCTTGGCGCGGGCGAAGTAGAAGCTGTTGGCCGAGGTTTTTGATCTGGATTTGGTGTTGGATTTGGTGTTGGATTTGGTGTTGGTGTTGGTGTAGGTGT
>Ga0310324_10021_pt1 | contig 18357 bp, 2 predicted proteins | sample LakSupSRFTotalB5_FD_195538 | JGI IMG/M metagenome (GOLD analysis project Ga0310324, IMG submission 195538) | Enriched freshwater cyanobacterial communities from Lake Superior, Ontario, Canada - SU02.SRF.Total.B5 (v2) (version 2) | ecosystem: Environmental > Aquatic > Freshwater > Lake | place... | reverse complement strand
ACTTTCAACCGAAGGGCTACGGTAAGTTGTGCTTGAAACCATAGCCATTAAGCCTTGTAATAGAGGATTATTTGGCAAGAAAATGTCTGCGTCTGCTACGATTACATCAGGGTCAATTTTTGCATAATATTCTAACACTTTTAAGGAATTAATTAAAATATATGACCTTGTTTTGGGGCATGACTGAGATATATGTTGAACTAGATCTGCATATTCAAGCTGATCGCCTTTCTCATGGATAAAAACAAATCCAGGCTTCACTTCTCCCAGTAAATCAATGGCCTGGGATGACGTTTTTGCGGCGCCACGAAAATCTCTAATTACCTTAATTGCCTTATATGCAAGCGCAAATTCAAGATTGCTTTTGCCTACATAAATAACTGAAGGATCAAATTCCGTTAAGAGGCAGGCAAGCAAGAATCTGGCTCCGTCGGTATCTTCAGAAACTAATGACAGATTCTCACAATATCGCGTGCATTTAAAACCTTTGCAGTTGAACGGCGAAGCCAGAAAACGAGGTAATACATACCTGCCATTGCCGTACCCGCTACGACCAATTCCCGCTCTGATGTTCCTCTCAGCTCACGACACTACCCACTCTGCAAAGAAAGATGTCACCCCTGTTAATTAAATTCTTTGCGGGTGCAATGCATAAGCAACAAGTTCATCTTCTATTGAATAAACCAGAGCGCATGGGACGATAATTATTAATGCTACAAATTCTTAATTTATATATTTGAGTTGAGGTTTTTCTTCACAAATTTTATAGCGCATGTTTCTACGATATCAGCCCAGCGAACAGCTATTTTAGCACCTGCTATTTTCGTTGGTTTATGGCAAGAAAGCTTTAAGTAAGCATCAGCTTCAACATTAAGGCAATAAATGAACTTTTACTTGCGTTTTTAAGTTAATAAACTTTTAAACCAACTAGAACAAGTATTCCAATTACTATTGAGGCAAGAGGAATAAACGCCTATAAATCCGTCGTCTATAGACCATGGTCTATAGACAGTAGCAGCGTGCAGGAGGCACGTTAGGGATAATAAGAACCAACTTTAATGGCACCTAGCGTTTATTGGGCCAATGGCCACTACTACGAATACATCAGCACATCCATCCAGTGGGATGCTGCATACACAGCTGCCAATGCTGCCACTCACCAAGGTTTGGCTGGCTATTTAGCCACCATCACAAATGCTAACGAAAACAGTTTTATCTATAATAAATCAAATAATAATCATACGGCGATTCCTGACAGGGCCTGGTTGGGAGCTAAGTGGGGGAACAATAATGCTAGTAACTGGCAATGGGTAAATGGTCCTGAAAATGGCACGATATTCAGGCCAAATAGTACAGGTCTATATAACAACTGGAATGGCGGTGAACCCGGGGGTGGTAATGGTTTTAATAAGGTGTTGATGTGGGGCCCTAACTATGGGGGTACATGGGATGATGACAGGGGTGATAGAGATAGAGCCTATATTATTGAATATGGCGTTGCTGGGCCCCAGTTTACTGTGGGCCTAAGCGGCACACCCATCAATGGCATTGAGGGTGTTACCCCAGCAAAATTCCGTATCTCGGCCGATAGAAATGTACCCTCTGATTACTACGACGCTCAAAATTCAGATTCTAATACCAACGCCCTCATCAAGATTCCCTTGACATTCGGGGGCACCGCCCAGCTGAATGTCGACTACACGGTCAGCTATAGCAATGGACTCGGTTATGCTGGCAGCAATGCCTACATCAAAGATGGTAGCTTTGTCGATGTCATCATCACGCCAACTAATGATTCGATTTGGGAAAGCACCAAAGACGTAACGATTACCATCAGCGATAACGATGTAAATAATGACACTTATGCCATTGCCAGTAATGCTACCATTTCCCAACGGGCAATCTTTAGCGATGATGAGCCCGTGCTCACCATGGGCAATTCCCTGCGCAAGACGATCTATTTCCCCTACAACGATTCAAACGTTTCCCTCGATAGTTTTACGGCTGCCTACACCACGTTTGATGCCACAATCAACGAATCGTCGACTGAGTTTCACGCTGAGGGCTTAGTAGACAATTTTGCCGTGCGCTGGCAGGGCTACCTCAAAATTCAAACTACAGGTCAATACACATTTACAGCCCGGGCTGATGATGGCATACGCCTCAAGGTAAATAACAATCAGGTAATTAATGAATGGAAGGTGCAAGGGGCCACATCCTATAATTCGGCGCCTATCCAACTGACTGCCGGCAGTTGGGTGCCGGTGCAACTGGATTATTACCAAGGCAATGGCGGCAAAGAGGTAAGCCTCTCCTGGACCAGGCCCAACCCCGATGGCGGCACAGCGATCACAGAGCTGATTCCCTCCGGCTCCTTTGCCCCCTACCTGCCAACCCAGCAAACCGGGAGCGTTTCAGAAGGCCCCAATGGCGGCGCCGATACGATCGCCCCAGGATTCACGATTTATTCGAATAAAAATATCAACACTAGCCTGGATCTAAAAGTTGCTGCTGGCTCAACAGGTGGTACCAGCTATAGCTCCCAATCCGCTCAGATGGCGACATTTAATAACGCCAGTAAACATGCCCTGCAGCTGAACGGATCCACCTATCTCAACGTTGGCAACCCGAGCAAACTCCGACTCACCGCAGGAACCGTCGAAGCCTGGATCAAAACCAGTAATGCCGGCTCAGGCGACCGTGCGCTATTTCAGAAAAACGGTAGTTTCGAATTAAAACTAGCAGACAATAAGCTAGTACTCTATAATTTTACTGGAAATGGTACAACAACCGTTATCCAGCCAGATCTCTATCTCAATGATAATCGTTGGCACCATGTAGCCCTTGCCTTTGGCAGTGGCTCGGCTAGCGTTTATGTGGATGGCAAGCAGGTTGGTAATAACTATACATATAGTAGTCCCCGTCCAACCGCAAACAACGTAACGATTGGCGGTTGGAGTGACTATAGCCAACCAACCAATGCGTCGTTCGATGAGGTGAGGATATGGAATCGAAAGCTGTCTGGCGATGAAATCAAGAACTACAACACCTATCCCCTAGATCAAGGCAACCTCCCTTCAGGCCTTGTGGCCTATTTCCCCATGGATGAGGGATCGGGTTCCACCGTTGTCGATAAAACAACCAACCCCAGTAACGCCACTATCGTCGGCACGGCTAACTGGACTGGAGCGGTTCAAGCCTCGGCCAATAATCAAGGCTTTGCCCAGCTCGGCGGATCGAGCAGCCGTGTTGGCGACAACTACATGCTGTTTGCCAATCAAACCGATGCCAACAACAAGGCCAACCCCCTAGGCGGAACGGGCATCAGCACGGTCAGTATCACAACAGCGGCCCAAAGCGGACAAAACTTTCTGTCGCTCAATGGCAATAACCAATACGCGACCCTGCCGCAACAGTCTCTAGGTGGACCCCTAACGATTGAATCGTTGGTGAAATTTAATAGCTATACAACTTGGTCACGCATTATTGACCTCGGTAATGGACCAGGCAATAACAATATTATGATCGGCTTTACACATACTACCGGTACTCTCTTCTTTCAGGTCATCGACGCTAGCGGCGCCACCTACGTTCATATCACCACATCAGTGCAGCCACCACTGAATCAATGGAACCACATCGCCGCTTCGATAGATAGCAATCGCAATGCGACGCTCTATCTCAATGGCGAGGTGATTGGCTCAGACGTTGCATCAGCCCTGCCACCTGTAGCCACCCGCAGCAATAATTATGTTGGCCGTAGCAATTGGTCTGGCGATGCCTATCTCAATGGCTCAATCGACGAGCTAAGGATCTACAACACGGCGCGCACAGCCGATACAATTAGGAATGATCGCTACAATGCTGTCAATCCAAGCGATTCAACACTTGTTTATGCCTACAGTTTTAATAGTGCGTCGAGCAACCAATCGCCTAGCAACCTCACAAATGCTAGCGGCGCGAGTTTACTGAATGGCGCCAGCATCGGTTCAAGTGATGCAGTGGATGGCAGCCCAGCTGCTAGCAATCTCTGGCTGCGGGTCTTGGGTGATGCCTATGCAAAACCAAATCAGCAGATTCAACTCGACCTCGTTGATAATGCCTATGGCATCACGACAGATGGTTACACTGTTGTTGGCAGCTCCAATTCACTAACCATTAGTGATAGTGCTCCAGTGGTGTCGATCCTCAGCAAGGTGGATCCCACAGAATGCAGCCTGGGCTACGTGGATCTTAGCTTTGATAAGCCAGTTACATCAGCTGCAGGCTTAAAGGTTAAATACACCCTTAGTGGCAATGCCACAGCGGGTCAAGACTATCTCTACCCAACGGCAAGGCTAAATACCGATCCGAATTCAGCCAATTACCAAGCCCAGAATATCGTCTATTTTGCAGAGGGATCTACCGGCGGGCGCATCTATATTCCTGGTGTGCAAGATGCCGTGCAGGAAGGTATTGAGAGCATTCAACTCACTCTAGTCGATAATATTGAAACCAATAGCAACAACTTCACCTATACGGGCTATAGCGTTGCCGCAAACGCCTCCCAAACAACCCTCAATCTCAAAGACTCGGGCTACTACGCCCCAGGGGTAGCGATCACAGCCCAAGGCAAAACGGGCAGCGCCGCCCTGCGTTTTAATGGCAGTAGCGATCGGCTGCGCACCAGCATCAGCGAGGCAGCAACAAACACGAGCCGTGAGATCGTCTTCCGCACATCCAGTGCCAATGGGGGCCTCTATCAACTCAATGCCAACGCCACGAGCGACTACCTAGGCCTCTATCTGCAAAATGGCAACCTAGTCTCCAAGCTTGGTGCAAGCAGCCAGCTCTCCACTACGGCTCGCAATTATGCCGATAACAATTGGCATCGGGTGCTGGTCACGGTGGGGAGTAATGGCGGTCATTGTCTCTATGTTGATGGCCAACTGGTGGCGTCCAATAGCGCCCAAACCAGTGCCAGCGGCGGTCCATTCACCACCTCCTTCGTGGGCTACAACGGCAATGGAGGCTCTACTGGCTCCTATTTCAATGGTGATATCCGCAGTCTGCGCAACTGGGATCAGGAGTTAACCTCCAACCATGCCACTGGTTTACCAACAACTCTTCCTGCCGCCAAAAACTGGCTGGATTTCAACAGCAATCGGATCGTTGATTACACCGCAGCAGCCGGATCGCTCGCCTCCTCGCTCACGGTGGAAGGCAGCCTGCAAACGGTCACCACAACCCAGGTGCGGGCAACATCCAGTAACACGGCTGCGCTGCAACTGAAACTCACCAGCCAACCGACCGATGCGGTCACCATGGTGATTTCGGCCGTTAATGCCACAGTTGCCTCCGGGGCCTCGCTGACCTTCACGGCGAGCAATTGGGATACTGCCCAAACCGTCAACCTCACGGGTATCTCCAGCAGCCAACAGGCCACAATCACTGCCAGCGCCAGCTCCAGCGATAGCAACTACAACCGTAGTTCAACACTAACGGTGCTGCCCTTTGGATGGTCCGGCAGCCAGCAACTCGACCTGGTTGAAGGAGGCCCAGTCGTGGCAATCGTACCAATTGCCTCGATTTCGGCAACAAACAATAGCGTCGAAGGCCCAACCAAGGTGGATAAATCCGGCTTTGACATCGTCTTCACTGATCCGGTTGCAACGGGCGGCGGCGAACTGCTGTTTACCCTCAATCAAGGGTTAACGGGTAGCGGGATTGCCAAGGTGGATTCCAATCAGGTCGGTGCCAATCTTTCGGGCGGTATCCTGCAGCTCGATAGCTCAGCCAATGGCTATGCCACATTACCCGCCAAATCGATTGGCGGCCCGCTGACAATAGAAGCGTGGGTGAATGTTAAAAGCTACACGAATTGGTCGCGGATTATCGATTTTGGCAATGGAGCCGGTATTCATAATATCGTTTTAGGGCAATTAGAGACCACAGGCAGACTGTTTTTCCATGTCTACGATGGCAGTGGCAACCGGCTCGTAAACCTTGAACCAACGACCCAAATTGCCCTGAATGAATGGACCCATGTCGCCGCAACCATAGACGCGCAAAGAAACGTCAAGCTCTACATGAATGGTGCCGTTATCGGCACGGCGCTGGCGAGCAGCTTGCCCGCCATAATAACAAGGACCAACAACTATGTTGGTCGCAGTAACTGGGGGGGGGATAACGCCTATCTCAATGGCTCCCTATCCGATCTGAGGGTGTACAGCGGTGCCCGTACGGCGGAACAAATCAATCAAGATCGCTACACGTCGGTAGACGCATCAGACAACAGCCTCACCTACGCCTATAGCTTTAATAACACTGCCAACAGCTCGCTTGCCGGATCCGATCATGGCGCCCCAACCCTTTTTGGCGGAGCCACGCTGGTTTCAGGGCCGGATATTAATGTTCAAGCAGACAATACTTATCGGCCCTTAAAGTTTAACGGTGTAAGCAACCAATATCTTGATTTACCTAATAAAACGATCGGAGGCGATCTAAGCATTGAAGCATGGGTAAACCTCAGTGCCTACGCCAGCAACGGCACCATCGTGGATATCGGCTCAGGCTCCACAACCGATAACATCACTCTGGGATTCGATGGAGCCACCGGCAGCCCCGTCTTCAGGCTCTTCAATGGTTCAACGAAAATTCTAGAGCTCAAGGCGACTACAAGCTTTGTTCCCCTTAACCAGTGGAGCCATGTTGCAGCGACCATCGATAGCAATAGGTTGGCAACCCTCTACATCAATGGTGTTGCTGTAGCTTCAGCAACGGCAAGTGCAGCAGCAGCTTCGCTACTGCGCAACGAAACACGAATTGGCAATACGGTGCTCTCTTCAGCGCCATTAAACGGCTCCCTGCGTGATCTCAATATTTATGATGTTTGCCGTAGCTCGGCTCAAATCAAAAAGGATCTCTATACGAGCCCAAGCCAATCCCTCTCAACAGGCAACAACCCAAGTCTGCTATGGAGCTACGCCCTAAATGACAACACAAACAGTCGTTTCAGCTCCACATCGACTGGCGAAACGCTTGCAAACGCAAGTTTTGCGACCACTCCTACCTACGGCATCATGCTCGAGGCAGGCACGCAAGCAACCAGCATCGCCCTCACCTCTGTAGATAACAATATCGCCCAGGGTGATCGAACTGTTCAAATCAATGTGTTGCCCTCAGCGGGCTATGGAATCTCCACAACGTCAACCTCCACCTTCACCCTCAGTGACAATGATACGGCTGGGCTGGATTTGGCTCTTTTAGTTAAGGACCAGGCAGATCCCACTACCGATCCAACTTGGAGCCCGCTGAGCGATGGCAACTATAAGATCACAGTTTCAGAAGCCGACCGCCAAGGAACGTCTATCACCACCCGCCACACCATTGGTGTGCGGCTGAAAAGTCAACCTCTTGCAACCGTGCTAGTGCAGACCCCCACAAGCGCTAGTACGGCGATTGATGTTTATAACGCAGGTACCACGACGACTTTCTCAGGGCTCACCTTCACCCCTGGGGATTGGTCTACCTACAAAATGATTGACGTGGTAGGTCGTGACGACAGCCAAGCGGCTGGTGATCGCAATACCTATCTCAACTTTAACCTAAGCAATAGTAGTGATACCACCTATCAATCGCTAACTAGCGGCGTTGATGTGCTCACGAGCAATGCTGATACTTTAACCATCAGCAGCGGCTTGGCTGCCCAACCGGACAGCACAGGCACCGTTGCCTTCCTCAGCACGACGCCGGGGGGCTCGATTGGAGAAGTAGGCGCCCTAGTGCTAGATGGCAGCAACACGGGCTATGCCACGTTACCGTCAAAATCGATTGGTGGGGCGCTCACGGTTGAATCGTGGGTCAACATAAAAAGCTATACGAATTGGTCGCGAATTATCGACTTTGGCAATGGTGCTCTAAATCATAATATTGTTTTAGGTCAATTAGAATCCACAGGTAGATTAGTTTTTCATGTCTACGACGGTAGTGGCAATCGGATAGTAGATCTGGAACCACTAGCGCAAATTCCTCTGAATGAATGGACCCACGTCGCCGCCACAATTGACGACCAAAAAAATGTAAAACTCTACGTAAATGGTGCCGTTATTGGTACGACGGTTGCGAGCAGCTTGCCATCTACTATGCAGCGCTCCAATAACTACGTTGGTCGTAGTAACTGGTCTGGGGATAGCTATTTCAATGGCTCGATAGCAGATCTGAGGCTGTACAGCGGCGCCCGTACGGCAGAGCAAATCAATACGGATCGTTACTCAGCCGTAAACGCCACAGACACTAGCCTCACCTATGCCTACGGATTCAATGGCACCGCGAATAGTTCCCGTACTGGGGATGCGGCAGCCACTCAATTCTCGGGCACCAGCTTGATGGGTGGAGGATCTAGCGGTCTCAACTTCAATGGCTCAACTGCACAATACGCCTCACTAACACCTAAAACCCTTGGCGGCCCACTTACAATGGAGGCTTGGGTAAATGTTAAGCAATACACCAACTGGCCAAGCATTATTGATCTTGGCAACGGAGTTGGTGTCAACCAAATCATTCTTATGCTGCATGAGGCCACGGGCAAGCCAAGATTTTTGATACAAGATGCAGCTGGAAACAACGTATTAGATGTAATAGCAAGCGTGCCATTACAACTCAACCAATGGACCCATATTGCCGCCACAGTAGATGCGAATAAGCTGGCCACAATCTATGTGAACGGGGTTTCTGTTGGCACTGGCACTGCCACAGCATTGCCGGCAACCCTAAGTCGTTCGAGTAATTTAATTGGCAAAGCTAGTAGGAGTTGGCATGATAATTTTAATGGCACCATTCGTGATGTACGGGTTTATTCAGAAGCCCGCAGCGTCGAGCAAATCAATACAGATCGCTTCAAGGCCATCAGCGCCGACGATTCCTTGGTGTATGGCTACGAATTAAAAGATTCAGCCACCAGTGCCACCAACCCCAGCGAAGTGGCCACCATCGTAGGCAGCACCTTTGGCCCGAGCACTGGCAATACCGGCAGTCAAACCTTCACCGTGTCGCTGAAGCAAGCCAGATCAACGGATACTCGAGTGTATTTTCAGCTCGATGGCACCAGCAGAGAGCGGGTGAATAGTGACTTCATCATCAACGAATCCTCACGCACAACATCTAAGGGCCTTAATGAATTCATCTTTGACAACTACGTCCAGCAAACCTCAAGCGATCAGCTGACAGCGTCATCTTTTAGCCGCAGACAAGTAGACAGTAATGGCATCAATGAAACCTACGCAAGCACCTACGGAAGTGCAAGCTCACCCTTAAGTTACGCATTACGCTGGACTGGATTTGTTTATATTCCAACCGATGGCTACTATAACTTTAAGAGCAAGTCTGATAGTGGCGTTCGCCTTACAATCAACAACCAATTACTTATTGATCAGTGGCACAATGTAGCAACCTCAGCCTCCAATCCTTCCACAACTTATATAGCCGATTCTCTCTATCTCTCAGGTGGCATGTATGTGCCGATTGTCTATGACTACTACGATTCCAATACAGCGTCTGCCAAGACAAGCATTGCCCAACTCTGGTGGCAACGGCCCAATCCTTCGGGAGTGGGCACAACCGATGAATTGATCCCTGCCAATCACTTAAGTGTGAATGGTCTTGATTCGGTATTGATTCCAGCCAATAGCACCAGTGCCAGCTACAGCGTTAGCACGGTTGATAATGTTATTGCTCAAAAAAATGACCAGCTATCCTTTTCGCTGCTGTCTAATCCAGGCATCAAAATAAAGGCTGGAACCTACACACAATCCGGCAGCAGCACCACAATTAAACTCAAACTCGATGGTGCCTATCAAGATTCCCTCCTTCTCAGTAGCGGCACCACCCTTGATTTCTGCGTAGACGATGGACAATCAATTGGCAGCGTAGTTAACAGCCTTACCCTAACCTCCGATGTCACCCTATTTAATGGCTTCGAGGTAGGTGTTACCGGCACCCATGCCAATGCCAATGCATTCACAACGTCTATGGCGGCCGCCTATCGGCCCGTTACCTACCGACCCAATCTGAATGTTGTTGCTACCAGTGATTTCACCAATACGGTACTAACGCGGCAACTATTTGCTGGTTACACCGATCTAACCAGCGGCCTCTATGCCCTAGTCCCAACAGCAACAGCAACTGATAGTAATGGCATCAATGAGACAGATGCCAGCTTTGCACCACTAACATCAACAGATAATTTTGCGGCCCGCTGGACTGGCTACATCAAAATTCCCAGCACAGGCAGCTATAGCTTTCGCACAGTAACCGACAAGGGAGTTCGTTTATATATAGATGGACAGGCTTTGATCAACCAATGGACTGCATCGTCCCAAGGAACATTTGATTCAACCAATCAAAGTTATACCCAAGGACAGCTTGTTGCGGTCACCATGGATTACTTCACAACAACTGGAGCATCCACAGCCCAATTGCAATGGAGCTATGGCGGTGTCAATAATCAAGTGATTCCTGCATCAGCATTCAGTCAGCTCGGTGGCTCGATTGGCTTGAGACTGAATGAAAGCGATACATCCCTCACCCGGAGCCTTAAAGCTGGCGATTCATTGCAGTTCTCAAATGGCACCAGCCTCAGAGTTAACTCCGATGTCACCCTCTCAACTACAGCCACAGCGGTGAGTGCCTCAATATCAGCAATCGCGCCTGAGGCAACCGTACTGAGCGGTGAAACCCTATCGCTCACTGCAGCACCAGCAGCCCTGGTTACAGTTATTGATAATGACCGGGCAGGATTTCGGATTACAAGTGATGCGGCTGGCCTCCAATCTGTGCTCGCTACTGATACCTTCTCCATCAATGAAGCCGATAGCAATGGCGCTGGCCTCACCCGCTACCTAGCCCTCACAACCCAACCAACCAAAACGGTCACGGTTTATCTCGAATCCGCCGCCACTAATCATGCCTTGTTGAAGGACGGATCCAGCAGCCAAGCTCAGAAACGAATCCCCCTAACCTTTACGCCAAGTAATTGGTATACGCCGCAAGCTTTCTCCCTGATTCCCCAACGGGATCAAATCGCCACTGGCAATGTCGATGTCGGCATCTTCGCCACCGCTACATCTGATGATTTGTTTTACAATAATTTGAGGCCGGGAACCAATGGAAAAGTATTTAATATCAGCAAGGTTGATATGGACGTGCCGGCTATTATCACTTCAGCAGTGAGTGTGGCCACGGGGGAAGGCAGTAATAGCAATGGCTCCTTCACCGTATCCTTGAGCACCAAACCAACGGCAAATGTCAACGTAACCCTGAATCCAGCCGATGGTCAGTTTACTGTTAACAACGCCAGTATTAATAATGATCAAGTGTTGGTGTTTACGCCAACCAATTGGAATATCCCCCAACAGGTTCAGGTGCAAGCCGTTGCAAACAACATTGTTCAAGATACAACCATTAGCCAGCTGCAACTCAAGTCCAGCAGCAGCGATGCAAGCTACACGAACTTAACCACGGCAGATGTGAGTGTGGTGATCACCCACAACACCCTGCCAACGGTTCGCTTAGAGCTTGTTGAACTCAGCGAAGCAACCGCTGAAAACGGTAAACCGGCCAGTTGGCGTCTTGTTTCCAATGCACCGATCCCCACCTCGTGGGGATCCACAGGTTTAGTGGTGGGTTACGGCGTTAGCAATGTGCTCAGTAGTGCCAATCTCGATGGCAACGCTACGGAGTCTGTGTCAATCAATACGTTGGTTCAAGGTCTCAATAGCAGTGGCACGATTCGCATTGCCCCGGGCCAAACCACCAGTAACGCTTTCATCATGCCAATCGACGACTTTACTGTTGATGGTGTGGATAAGACGTTTCAACTGAATCTCCAAGCTGGCAGTGGCTACACCCTCGATCCGAGCGCATCTACTGCCACGATCACCATTAAGGACGATGACGTAGCCGGCATCATGATTGTGCAGGCGGGCGAGCGCACCATGGCCGTGGAGAGAGCAACGGCCTCCCAATTCCAGGTTTGTTTGCTGAGCCAACCAACTAGCACGGTCACGATTCAACTATCAGACATCAGTACTGTTGCAGCGGGTCAGAGCGGCACACCGATTAGGCAGTTGACAGTAAACAACCCAACGCTCACATTCACTAAAGACAATTGGAATGTGCTGCAGGTTGTCAATGTTGTTGCCAATGACGACAACAGGATTGAAGATGGCACTGGTACCCGCCTCAATACAGGGATCCATACAGGCCAGATTCAATATGCCTTCACTAGTAATGATAGTAATTACGCCTCTGCGGGCAAAGCCGCCAACCATTTCACCAACACCACCCAAGCCATTGATATCCTTGATCGCCCGCTTGATCCAGCCACCTACCAGGGCCTCGATCAGGCCCTAACGGCCCTAATGGATGGCCTCAATGCGCTGAGCTTGCCGATGGTGGGCAACCTAGAGGGCAAAGTGGGCTTGGGCTTTAATAAGTTTCTCGATAAGCTGATTGATTCGATCCGCACCGCTCCTCAACTAACCAGCAAAAAACTTGAAAAACTTTTAACGGATTCAATTGGCGTTGATATTGACGTAGACATGACAATGAATTCCCAAGGCCTTGCTATTACCTTTGGAATTGAAGATCAATACAACCTTTATTCAATACCTCTCGCTGCCGATTTTGGCATCCCAGCCTTTGGCTTTCAAACCAATGGGGCAATCGACGGCACCTTTGACTACTCAGCCGTCCTTGCCATGGGCATTGATATCAACAATGGCTTCTACTTAGACACTGAAAATACTACTTTTACAGCCAATTACATTACAGGTCTTTCGGAAGACTTTAGCCTTACTGGAGGCCTGGGTTACTTGCAACTCGATGCGGTGAATAAGCCGAGCCCCCATACCGCTAGCAATGGTGATCCTGTAGATGGGTTGACTGACGAGAGCACGGGGATGAATGCAAATTTCACCCTAACTCTGAATTCACCCTATGAAGACAACGAAACCCGGCCATTTACTGACGCTTCCAAGGTTGATGTTCCCAAGCTACTTAGCACAGATTTCAGCGATCTATTTGAGTATTCATTTACTGGCAATGCGGCCCTTTCTCTAGGGGTGACAACGTCGGCTGGCGGAAGCTCGGTGATTCCTTCCTTTAGCTTTGATCTCTCAAGCATCATGCCCTTATTTGATTATACAAATAAGCCAGATGAGCCAGAAGATGAGCCAGAGCAACCTAATCAACAGGAGGAAGAAAGCAATATCTTTTTTGACAATATCGAATTAGATATGGGAAGCTTCGTGACCGGCTTTATACGCCCGTCAATCGCCGCAATTGATGGAATTTTAAAGCCAATCTATCCAATTATTAATGCGCTGTATGCGGATACCTACGTTTTTTCAAAGCTTGGCATTGCTGGTGTTTTTGATGATAACAATGATGGTAAAGCAAGCACGATTGAACTGGCACAATTCACTGCTAACTTAATTGCCAAGCTGAGTCCTGGTAATCCAAAAGCCCTCGAATTAGTTCAAAGCATTGAGGATACAATTGCATTCTGCGATACCCTAAAAGGCGTGATAGATCTCATGGGTGAATTGAATAGTATGTCCAAGGATGAATCATTCACCATCGATTTTGGCAGCTACACATTGCCAAACTTCAAGGCATCATCTGACAATCCAGCCGATTCTACTAGCAGCAAAAATGTAGACAATCAAGCGGGCACACTCGCATCTAGCCAATCCACAAGTGCTGCTGCCAGCACCAAAACTGGTAGGGGGGCCAAACTCAGCAAAGCTTTCAATGATCTCAAAGATCTTGGCTTTAGTATTCCCTTAATTGAAAATCCCGCTAATATCATTAAATTGCTATTTGGTCAAAACGTAGATCTATTTACTTGGCAACTGCCCGATACCGGTCTGTCTTCAAGTGTGGAGAAAGTGTTCCCGATCTATGGGGCCCTTTATGGCGTGATGAGGGGGGGCTATGGAATGTCTACCGACCTCAGTTTTGGCTTTGATACGGCTGGCATTCAGCAATGGTCAAGGGATGGTTTCAAACTGCAGGATAGTTACAAAGCCTTGGATGGCTTCTATATTGCCACCGGTAGTCCGCAATTAACTTTTGAAGCCCTCATGGAAGCCGGCCTTGGAGTTGGGGGCAATGGTATCCGAGCTGATATTACTGGTGGTCTTTTAGGCACTGCCGAATTCGAATTACTAGATCCAGGTGGGGTGTCGGGTACGTCTGATGGCAAACTGCGTGGATCAGAAATTGCTGCCAATATCACTACCCCGCTAAATCTGTTCCAATTGACGGGGCAAATTGCCGCTGTTCTTAATACGACAGTGCAGGTTGGAATTGACGCTGGCGCATATACATACTGGGCTACGGTTTGGAGACAACGCCTTGCCACAATCCCAATTTTTAAATTTGGAATTGGTGGTTCCTACGGCAGTGGCCAGGCCTCAAATAGTTACCTGCAAGGATCAACAGTCTTCTTTGATGCTAACTTCAACGGCATTATTGATCCAGGTGAACCCACCGCCATCACTTCGCAAGATGATGGTAGCTATTCCCTCGAAATCGATAATCGCACCTTTGATACCAACCACAACGGCTCGATCGATTCAGAAGAGGGCATGCTTGTGGTTTATGGCGGTGTCGATTCTGTTAGCCAAGCACCAATCAGAACTCCTTTTGTCGCACCTTATGGTGCGATGGTTACCCCTTTAACCTCTCTATACGCCTACAACCTGATCATTGCGAAGGATAAGCCTGGCTTTAGTGAAGAAGCCCTGAAGGCCAAAATTCAACGTTTTTTCTTGCTAGATAACTATGATTTTCTCAATCGCGATCCCGAGGGGGATTTGCTCCAGGCTGAAACAGCAGATGGAAAATCCACTTTCCACCTAACTCCTGAGCAAAAGGTTACCGCTAAGAATGCCTATATGGCCCATATTAAGTTGCACTTAGCATCCTATTATCTTGAAATGCTGGGTGAGAATGTTCTCCCAAATGTTTTTCCCAATGATCTACCCAATAAGCTTAGGCTCAACAAGGAGCTCTACTCCCAAATTATTGCTTACATCGAAGCAACCGATACCCAAGACCCAACTGGCTCAAAGCTATCTATTTCAACCGTTAACGGTATTTTCCCGGCGATTGCCGATGGCATGATTGCTTATATCAGCCAAGCCACTACTGATCAGCGTAGTATTGCAACTGTAAAGTCTTTACTAGCCAATATTTCTAGCCGTAGCGTGCTTGCCTTTAATGAACTAGACGCGATTGCCAACACCTATGAAGGTAGGGAATTCTTTGATAAGGTAAACGAAGTAAAGAGCGCAATTTTTAATGGGATCTTCACTGAGATGACGAGCGCCGTTAATCTTTATCAGGCTTCCTCAACCATACCTATTCTATCAAACGGTGCTAAATTTGATCCTAATAATCCCATCTCATTCAAGAAGTTAACACTCCTTGCGCCTGATCCCTTGGTGAAAATGAATGATACATTGATTGATTTTAAGGCTCTTCTTAACCCGGGTAGTTCCCGTACATCGCTTGGTTTTGACCTCAAGGTTGTAGGTGGTTCCCTATTAAATGAACTCGATCCTGATAATACCGGTGTCCAAAAAAGTAATAAGCAATTATCTTATTACCTTATTGATGATCTTACCGGTGCAACAACTTCTTTCCTATACGACCCTGTAGAGGGTGTCGGCGCTCGTTTCTATGATTTAACCGGTTCGGGCATGGCCAACTTTGTTAACCTTCACTATGTGGATGGCAAACTTGGTGACATGGACGGGGTCAAGGATGGAACCATTTCCGATCCATCGTCTGCCGCAGTGGTTAATTCTACCCCTGCCTTACATCTTGTTAATCCCAATACATTATTAATTGGTGATATTAGCGTCACAGTTGACACTGCTCTGTTCGTATCACTGACACTAAAATCGAACTCTACTGATCTAAATGAGATCGGCTATTTGGTACTTAATGCAGGTGATGATCCCAACAGCGTCTCCCTTGCAGATCTGCTCAGCAAGGGTCAAATTCTGTTCAGTTCTTTGGCTACTGCATCCAACCTTTCTTTGGGATCAACGCTACTGAGCCGCGATCTTCAGATTACGAATAATCAGAAGATTCTTTGCTTTGAAACCAAAGGCACCACATTGCAGCAACTTGCAGCTGGCAAAACAAGTCTTGCCGAGTTGGGTAGTCAATTCCAATTCCTCACTTTGAGTGCTCAAGAGGGCAGCAAAACTGCCAGCCTTCATTCGACTAGTGGCCTCTCAATTGAGCTCAATCTCAACAATTCAGCTCCGGGTTTGAATGCCTTAATCTCATCTGACCAGTCCTTATCTCCAGTTTTAAATACAACCGCATTAGCTGGTGTTCAACTAACTGGTGTTTTGTCTTACAACCGGGAAGCTAATTATGATTCAACCATTGGTTTTTACCAGGTTCAAGATCAAAATGGTTCACTCTTTGATTCGATAACTGGCCGAACCCTGGATCCCACAGCCCTCCAATCCTCTGACGTAACTCGCTACCGAGAACTGGCTCTAAGTGGTGCCAATAGGGCAACATCATTAGCCGGAATTGCTACAACTAATGGACAACTAGCCGAGAAAGATTTCAGCTTGACTGGTGGATCCTTCTATGCTCCATTCGCGGTTGTGGCAAACACTGAGCAAACCTACTTTGCTTTCGCAGCAGTTAACACTGATGGGGTTAACCACTTCAAGATGACGGGCGCTAATGTTTTTGGCCTGGAAGATATGCATGGCGGCGGTGATCGGGATTATAATGATCTACTTGTGGGTATTAATTTTAAGAATTATGCGACTATATAATTGCCTGGTCTCAATATGTTCATGACAGGTCGTTAGGTATTAGGTGATAAGGAATGATTCATCGGCACGTTGATTATGGCTTATTGGAGTAACTTAATGACTGCTTGCAGCCTGGCGGTTCATGTGGAAGTGATTAGAAGGTTCAACTATCTTTTGCGCAATCTTATCAAGCGTAACAGCTTTAGAAAATGAAAAAGTTGCATGTGAGAAATAAAGCTCCTGAGATGGAAGCGAACTGCATAAGATGTCTACAAAATGATTCAAGCAAGTAGTTTTTTCTATCTATGGAGTGAAATAGATTTTTGTCCCCGAAATATAAAGCAATAACTATCGGAGCTTAACCAGCTAAGCTGGCATTAACTACTAGACCAGGCTCGATAATTGGTTTCTTCATTTGTGGATTGGTATAACAACCAATACTGCCATAGCGGCATTAAATTTGTTACTCATCACCATCGCCCTGCTGCGTTAGCAATTTGCCAGAAGCGATCGTCGTTTATGAACGGGCATGTCTTACAAATCTAAAATGCTGGAGTAAATAAGGGCACCTCGAAAAATTGATGCAGCTCTAGATAGGGGTTTAGTTTGAGTTATAATGTGCCGACATAATTGACTGTTACCAATGGAATAATAAGGTTTTTGGGACGAATATCAAAGTGTGTCAAAGCTCAAAAACAAGAAGCTTGTTCTTACTTGAATTTTTGAATTAATTCCATGGGAGGCATTTCTGCCTCAAAAAAATTGATCCCTTTATTTTTTCACAATGCTGGTTCTCCAACAACGTTTTAATCTTAGTGATGAGAAGGTTGATTCTCAAGTTAATGACTGACGATCTTTTTAGGAATTTATTGGTTTAGGTTTAATGAGTGATTCCCCCGTTGTAACTACAGTTGCTTGTTTTAGAGAGCGTCTCCGGAAAGCGAATTTAATAGACGAGCTTCTTGAAATATCTTAGATCTTGATGCGTGTTGGGTTAAAAGGAATGATATCAAATATTATTGTTGGAAAAATTGTATTTGGATTGGTGCAGAGTATGACTTTATTAGGCGCTTGGTTCTTACGTCTGCAAATAGTCATGATCATTATGCTGGGCAGATTCTACATATACTAGCGAGTAGTTTAAATAACTTTTTAATGCATCTGTAATAGAGCGCATTTTCATTGGGTCTCAAATTCGAACTCGAGTAGAACATTTACTTAGTTGTTTACCACTTCAATGGCAGGCAAATTTACAAGAAGAATTGGGTAAAAAGGAATAAGGCTTGGTGGAGCTTAAAATCTTACATTTAATTTTTTGCGCTACTCACATCATTCAAGTAATTCATTGATTAGCATTTAATGGTGTTATTGTATTACTTAAGCTATTCAGTATTTTTAGTGTTGGGGTAGTTTTTGTGATTGCTATTTTTAATTAGGATCACCTTTGAAGAATTTAGTAGTTACTGATATGCCCAATTTAGCAATACGTATTAATGCTTTCTGGCGATTATTCACTCCCAAGCGT
>Ga0310324_10018_pt1 | contig 18804 bp, 16 predicted proteins | sample LakSupSRFTotalB5_FD_195538 | JGI IMG/M metagenome (GOLD analysis project Ga0310324, IMG submission 195538) | Enriched freshwater cyanobacterial communities from Lake Superior, Ontario, Canada - SU02.SRF.Total.B5 (v2) (version 2) | ecosystem: Environmental > Aquatic > Freshwater > Lake | place... | reverse complement strand
CCTCCAGATGCTCTGGCAACCGGCCCCCTACGGGGCCACGGGCCCTCAACAGCATCCGCGGGACAACGAATGGCTGGGCCTTTGGCACAAACCCCCCAGCCCCTGAAGCTGCAGCCTGGCTGCCCGATAGGGCGGTGCCGAAACCTTTGGATGGACCAAGGGTGGGCCAACCTGACACCTGGCCAAAAACGACCTGACTACTGCAGTAAACTGATGCGAAATACCTTAAAATGCAGGAGCTTTGCCCAAATCCTGTCGATCGGCGTCATCCAAATCTGATCGACCCAATTCAGGGCAGGCAAAACTATTCACCAGAACATCTCACTTAGCGCTCCACCAGAGGAATTTACTCCCTTCTTGTGACTACCTTGCCGCAATATTACCCTAATCTCGTTAGCACCCAATCAGGGCCTTGATGGCCCCTAATTAGGGCGTCGAACCAGCCCCACTTCCCACGCTCACCCTGTCCCGACCCTGGCTCTGCCGCGATTCCCTTCTAGCTCCAGCCCTGAAGGCGACTCCGCTAGCTCCCCTACCCATGCCATGACCCAGGCCGCCTCCCATCCCCTGCTCAAGGACCATCCAGCCTTTGTCGCCCTCTCGGCCCCCGCCCAGCGGCGCCTGCAGGAGAGCAGCAGCCAGCGCAGCTATGGCCCTGGCCAGCTGCTCAGCAGCGGGGCCCTCATCCCCAGCGAGTTGCTGCTGATCGTCTCTGGCGAGGCCCGGCTGCTGGCACGCACCGACGGGCGCCTGCGCACGGTCACCAAGTTGGGACCCGGCGAGCTAATCGGCCTGGCCTCCCTGCTGCGCGCCTCGCCCTGCGAAGAGGTGAGCGCCTCCCTTGGGGTTGAGGTGATCGCGCTGCCGGATGCCCTAGTGCTGGAGCTGCTCCAGAACGAGCAGGGATTTGCCGCCTGGTGCGCCGACCACCTGTTCAGCGCCGAACTAGTTGCCCTGCTTGCCCTCCAGCTGGAGCGCCACCCCCAGGGTTCGGCCTCCCTGCCCAGCCTGCTGGCCAGGGCCCGGGAGGTGGCTCGCCTGGTGCCAGCCACCCAGGCCGGCCTGGCCGAGCTCCCCCCAGGGATGCAGCTTCTGGTGGCCAGCCACAACATTGAATCCCACCCGTTGGGCGCCCGGCTCAATCCAGCCAGTGGGGTGCCCACGAGCCTGCCGCCCCTGCCGCCCCGCCTGATCGCCCTGCCCGCCGACCTCTTTGACGCGGTTGCCGGCCTGCCCCCTGGCAGCGAGGAGCCGGCAACCTACGCCGAAGCCGTGGCCCTACCGCCCCTGGCTTCCGGCCTGGAACTGGGTCAGCGGGATCGGCCCAGTTTCACCCTGCTGCGGGGCACTGGCCCCCTGGAGGAAACCCTGGCCTGCTTCCAGATGCTGGCCGCCGAACTGAAGCTGCCCTTCCGGCGTGATGCGATCGACAAGATCCTGCGCGATGCCCTGCGCCGTGGCCAGACCCCCGACCTGCAACTCTGCGGCAACATCGCCGCCCTGATGGGCTTGCATGTCAGTGGCGTCAAGGTGCCCGCCAACCAGGGAACCCGGCTGCAAACCCCAGCCCTGATGCCCTGGCAGGGGGGATTTGCCGTGGTGCGCAGCTCCAATGCCCGCGGCCTGTTACTGGCCTCTCCGCGGCAGGGCTGGATCGAACTGCCCCCCCAAGAGATTGAGGAGGCCTTCCCGGAGGGCATTGAATTGCTGCTGCTGGAGCGCAGCAACAGCAGCCAGGAACAACGCTTCAACTTCAGCTGGTTTTGGCCGGCCCTGAAGCGCTATCGCGGCGTGCTCACCCAGGTGTTGATCGCCTCGTTTGTGGTGCAACTGTTCAGCCTGGCCAACCCCCTGCTGATTCAGGTGATCATCGACAAGGTGATCAACCAGCGCAGCCTCGACACCTTGCAGGTGCTCGGCTTTGCCCTGGTGGTGGTCACCCTGATGGAGGGCGTCATCGGCGCGCTGCGCACCTTCCTATTTACCGAAACCACCAATCGCATCGACCTGCGGCTGGGTTCTGAGGTGATCGACCACCTGCTGCGCTTGCCGCTGAGCTACTTCGATCGCCGGCCGGTAGGGGAACTGGGCACCCGCATCGCCGAACTCGAAAAGATCCGCAGCTTCCTCACCGGCCAAGCCCTAACCACCTTGCTGGATACGGCCTTCTCGGTGATCTACATCGTCGTGATGGTGTTCTATAGCTTCTTGCTCACGGCCATTGCCCTGAGTGTGTTGCCGATCCAAATCGGCCTCACGATCATCGGGGCGCCCCTGTTTAGGCGTCAATATCGGGATGCCGCCCAGGAAAATGCCAATACCCAAAGTCACCTAGTCGAAGTGCTGACCGGCATCCAAACGGTGAAGGCCCAGAACGTGGAAATGATCAGTCGCTGGAAATGGCAAGACTTCTACAGCAAATATATTTCGCGTACCTTTGAAAAAACGATCACGGGCACGGCCCTTACAGAAACCTCACAGGTATTGCAGAAGCTCTCCCAGCTGCTGGTGCTTTGGGTGGGCGCCTCGATGGTGCTCAATGGCGAGTTGAGCCTGGGCCAGCTGATCGCCTTCCGGATCATTTCCGGCTATGTCACCCAGCCGCTGCTGCGTCTCTCCGGTATATGGCAAAACATCCAGGAGCTGAAGGTGTCCTTTGAGCGGCTCGCCGATGTGGTGGATACCCCCGAAGAGTCCGACGACAGCGACAAGCAGAAGATCCCCCTGCCCCCGATCCATGGGGAAGTGAAATTTGAGGATCTCTGCTTTTCCTTCAATCCGTCGGCTGCCCAGGTGCTGCGGCACATTGACCTAATCATTCCGGCCGGCACCTTTGTGGGGGTCGTTGGCCAGAGCGGAAGCGGCAAGAGCACCCTCACCAAGATGTTGCCGCGGCTCTATGCCCCCAATAGTGGTCGCATCCTCATCGATGGTTACGACATCGACAAGGTGGAGCTCTATTCCCTGCGCCGTCAGATCGGCATGGTGCCCCAGGAACCGCTGCTATTCAGTGGTTCGGTGGCTGAAAACATCGCCCTCACCGATCCCGATGCCAGCAGCGACGCGATCATCGAGGCGGCCCGAATGGCCTGCGCCCATGACTTCATCATGGAACTGCCCAGTGGCTACAGCAGTGGGGTAGGCGAACGGGGCGCCGGCCTCTCCGGAGGCCAGCGCCAACGGCTTGCCCTCGCCCGCACCCTGCTCAGCAATCCCCGCCTACTGATACTCGATGAGGCCACCAGCGCCCTCGATTACGACACCGAACGGCGGGTCTGCGACAACCTGCTGGACAACCTGGACCATTGCACGGTGTTCTTCATCACCCACAGACTGTCCACCATTCGCCGGGCAGAGCTGATCGTGATGATGCACGAAGGTGCCATCGTTGAAACCGGCACCCACGATGAGCTGATCGAACGCCGCGGCCGCTACTACGCCCTTTACTGCCAACAGGAGGTGACCTGATGTCCCAATCCAATAAGCCCGGTGCGATTGTGCGCGCCGCCCAAAATGCCCTGGAAAGGCGGGTGCAAAGCAGCCATGAAGAAATGGTGTTGCAGCAGTCCAACTTTCTTGCCAAGGCAATCACCTGGGCCCTAATCGCCACCACCGGTTCGGCCCTGGCCTGGCTGGCCTTTGCCAAAACCGATGAGGTACTCATCGCAACCGGCAAACTGCAGCCGATCGGCGATGTCAAGGTCGTGCAGATGCCCGTGGGTGGCGTGCTGCAAACCATGCTGGTCAAGGATGGTGAAAAGGTCAAGAAAGGCCAGGTGTTGCTGCGGCTCGATAACGAGGCCAGCCTGGATCGCCAGGCCCGTACCAGGCAATCGATCGCCGCCAAAGAACAGCAGCTTGCCCTCAAGAAGGTGGAGCTCGATCGCTACCTCAACCTCAACGAAACCGAGCAGGCCGTTTTAAAGCAGAATCTCGGCTTAGAGAAAGAGATTCTCGATCGGCTCGAGATCCTCAAGAAAGTAGGTGCTTCCGCCGAACTCCAATACCTGCAACAGCGCAACAAGGTGCGGGAAGTCGAAGGCGAGATCGCCAAGAGCCGGGTAGACCGGCTGCGCCAGCTGGCGATTCTGCAACAAGCCGTGGAGCAGCTCAATGGGGAATTGGCTGATCTACGCAGCAAGCTCACCGAACTCGATGTCAACATCCGCTACCAGGACATCCGCTCCCCCGTGGATGGGGTGGTGTTTGATCTGAAGCCCACGGGGGTGGGCTTTGTGGCCCAGGGCAGTGAGCCCGTGATGAAGATCGTTCCCTATGACGCCCTGCAGGCCAAAGTGGAGATCGAAAGCAAGGACATCGGCTTCGTGCGCGTGGGCAAGCCGGTGGACATCAGCATCGACTCCTTCCCCTCCAACGACTTCGGCGTGGTGGAAGGAACGGTGAAATCCTTCGGTTCGGATGCCCTCCCCCCGGATGAGCAACATAAAACCTATCGATTCCCTGCCATGATTGCTCTCAATTCCCAGCAGTTAAAGCTGAAATCTGGAACGTCATTGCCCCTCCAAGTCGGCATGTCCCTCACGGCCAATATTAAATTGCGCAAGGTGACCTGGCTGCAATTACTACTCGGCGAGTTCAAGAGTAAAACCGATTCTTTGAAGCAGCTTTAATTTACGGAGATTATCGAATCCCCAGATAACATTATTCGGATTGCTTGGGGATCTTTCCTGGTATTGAGGCGTGCCCACAGGTAGTTGGGATTCACCCGCTGCCGCCCTGAAGACCACCGCTCAAAGCTGGATGGCCTGTTCGTCCTCAAAACACCAGACCCAGCGCTCGCCCGGTTCAATCCCCCGGATCAGCCGATGGCCCGTGTGGCGGTAGTGGGCGCTGGCATGGCGATTCTTCGAGGAATCGCAGCAGCCGATATGGCCGCATTCCATGCACAGGCGCAAATGCACCCAGCTATCGCCGAGGGCCTCGCACTCTTGGCAAACGTGGTTGGCCGGCTCCGGCAATTCCGTGATCGCGGCAAGGTGCTCGCAGGGGCGGCGTCCGGAAGGGGCCATTAAAAATAGGCAATGGGAGCTAAGCCCCATTGAAGCGTAATTTCTGGCCCCAGCAGCCGAGGACGGTCTAAGGGCGTGGGCCAAGCTCCGGCCAGGCCTGCCAAAGGCTTAAGGCGACGTTTAGCGTGCAAAAAGGAATGCCTCATCCAGGGATGCACCCCGATCACCCGGCCCAGCACCAGACTTCCAAGGGGCTGGCCTGGCAGTGCATCAACGGTTGCGGCGCCTGCTGCAGGCTCGATCCGGGCGAACGGCCAGAAGCCCTCGAGGCCCTAGGCGCTGAGGAACAGGAGCTTTACCTCTCGATGGTGGGAGCCGATGGCTGGTGTCGTCACTACGACACGGGTGGCCAACGCTGCCGCATCTATGAAAGTCGGCCCAGATTTTGCCGCGTCACCAATCTGGCCAGCATTTTTGAGGTGGCCGAGGCGGCGGCCAATGACTTCGCGATCGCCTGCTGTCGCCAACAGATCCGTAGCGAACACGGCGGCCGTGGCAGGGTGCTGAAACGGTTTGAACGGGCCCAGCGCCAGCCGCCCTCCCCCAACCCCAACTGAGCCTTTTCCAGTCCCTCGCCCGCCCGAAACCCGCTCCATGGCTTTGGATTCCCAGTCTGCCGCCACACCCCCTCCCGGTGGGGCCAGCAGCGATCCAGGCCCGGCCCCGGAGGCAGAGGTCGACCAGAGCACCTACACGTCGGTGTTTCTGGCCACCTTCAGCACGGTCTTTCTGGCGGAGCTAGGCGATAAGACCCAGCTGGCCGCCCTACTGCTCTCGGCCGAATCGGGCCGGCCGGTGATCGTGTTCTTTGGGGCCTCCCTGGCCCTGATTTGCTCCAGCCTGGTGGGGGTGCTCCTGGGCCGCTGGCTGGCCCGCTTCATCCCCGCCCAATTGCTGGAACGGCTGGCCGGCATCTTGATGGTGGCCCTAGGCCTCTGGCTGGGGCGCCAGGCGGTGCTGAGTTTCCTACCCACCACTCCCCTGGTACCCCTGCCTTAAAACCCTGTCCAGCTCCCACCGAAGTCCTGCCGCCGATCTGACCTTGGAATTCCCCCTGCTGGTCTCCACCTTTGCCACGGTCTTCCTGGCTGAACTGGGCGACAAAACCCAGCTAGCGATCGTCACGATCAGCGGCACCTCCAACCGCAGCGGTGCCGTGTTTGCGGGCAGTGCCCTGGCGCTGGTGTTCGCCAGCCTTTTAGGGGCAGGCGCCGGCGGTTCCCTCTCCAGCGTGATCCCCGCCAATGCCCTGCAGCTAGCCGCCTCGGTGGGCTTTCTGGTGATCGGCCTGCGCCTAATCATCAAGGCCGGCCAGAGCGAAGCTTCCAAGCCCGGCTAGGGCCAAAAGGGGCCGCCTTAGGAGCAAACCGGTTCAGGAGCAGGGGTTCAAGACAGGATCGGGAAGGCCCCCACCCCTTGGCTGCCTAAAGTCAGTCCAATCTCACCTCCCCCTGGGCAGCGCTACACGCCCCGGCGGGCGGGCCTATCCCGCTGCACCCCGTCTCCCGATGAAGTTCTCGGTCGCTGACCTGCTTGACCAGCTCCCTGGCCAGGAGCCCTTGCCCATCGCCAAGCTCGAAAAAGCGCTCGGGCTGACCGCCACGGGCGACCAGGAGCTACTGCGCATCGCCCTCACCGGCCTCGGACGCGTTGGAGTGCTCGAAGAAGGCGAGCTTGGTATCAGCCGCAGCAGTGATGCTGGTCTGATTGAGGCACGCCTGCGATGCAGCAGCAAGGGCTTTTGCTTCGCCCTGCGCGACGACGGCGAAGAAGACATCTACATCCGGGACCACCAGCTCAACCACGCCTGGAATGGGGACCGGGTGTTGGTCCGCATCACCCGCGAGGGCGGTCGGCGCCGCTCGCCCGAGGGCAGCATCCAATGCATTCTGCAGCGCCAAACCACCAGCCTGCTGGCCCAGGTGGAGCAGCAGAACGATCGCCTCGTGGCCGTGCCCCTCGACGATCGCCTGCTCACCGCCCTGGAACTGCCCGCCGCCGATGCGGTGCACCTCAACCCGCCTGAGGAGGCGGTGGTGGAAGTCCGGGTGGACCGGTACCCGGTAGCCCAGCTGGCGCCCCAGGGCCACGTGGCCCGCAGCCTGGCGATCCACGCCGGCGAGGAAGCCGATCGGGAGCTGCTACTCACTAAACACGGCCTGCACGATCGACCGGCCGCGCCCCGCTCCAGCCCCAAGGCCATCGCCGACAAGGACCGGGACGATCTCACCGGCCTACCCACCCTGCTGCTGGGCGGCTGGACTGGCACCAATGCCCCGATCCTGCCAGCCGTTTCCCTAGAGGAGAGCGACGCCGGCGTGCGTCTCTGGATCCATGCCCCGGCCCTGGCCGAACGGCTCAGCGCCGGAGGTCCCCTGGATCTCTGGCTGCGGGAGCAGGCCGAAGCCCTCTGCCTGGGCCGGGCCTGGCTGCCCCTGGTGCCCAGCGCCCACAGCAAGGCGGCGACCTTCGCCCCGGGCCAGAGCGAAGCGGCCCTCTCGGTGGCCCTCGACCTGGACGCCGATGGCGCCCTCCAGCATTTCCGCTTCTGCCGCAGCCGCATCCGCCCGGATGGCCTGGTCGATGGCGCTGCCTTGCAGGCCCTCGCCGAACGCAAACCCAAAAGCCGCACCCTGCCAGCGGCCCTCAAGGGCCTTAAGGACCAGCTCCCGCTGCTGGAGCGCCTGATCGCCCTGGCCGGCCAGCTGCGTGACCGGCGTCTGGCGGCCGGCTCCCTCGATCTCGACCTGGCCACCCCCGCGATTGCCAGCCTGGGGGACCTGCTGGCCTCCGATCCGGACCTCTCCCGGGAAGGATGGCTGCCCCGCTTTGAGGCCACCCAGGCCACGGCCCTGCTGCGGGAACTGACCCTGCCGGCCCACCAGGCCCTGGGCCAGCACCTGGAGGCCATGGAACTGCCCGCCCTCTACGCGGTCAACCCGGCGCCGGAGGCGGAGGACGTTAATGAGGTGGCCAAGGCCGCCCTGGCCCTGGAGGTTCCCCTGGAGCTCTCCGCCGATGGCAACGCCAGCGCCCAGGAGCTGGCCACGGCCTTTGCCGGCACGGACCGGGCCCGGGTGCTGCAGCAGCAGCTTTGTGACACCGTGCGGCCCGTGGCCCTGGCCGCCGAACCGGGCCCGAACCTGCTCGCCGGCGAACCACGCGCCCTGGCCGCCTGGTGTTTCCCCTCCCTTCACTACGCCGACCTCTGGAACCAGCAGCTGCTGGTGTTGCTCCTGGTCGAAGGCAAGGACCGCCCCTCGGTGCGCCACAAGACCCGGGTTGACCTGGCCGCCGACAGCTGCCACGGCAGCATCGACTGGCCCCTGCTGGCCCCCAGCCAGCTCAACCCCTTCCAGGAGGCCCGCAGCGAGGCCCTGATCCAGCGCCTCAATGGCCGCTCCCGCTTTGTCCAGGAGCTGCGGCTCGACACCCTGGCCATGGCCCAGGCCCGGGAAGCCGAACCCCTGGTCGGCCAGACCCTGCAGGGGGTGATCAGCGGGGTGCAGAGCTACGGCTTCTTTGTGGAGGTTCCCCCCAGCCAGGTGGAGGGCCTGGTCCATGTCAGTTCCCTGGTGGATGACTGGTATGAGTACCGCTCCCGCCAAAATCGGTTGGTGGGCCGCAAGAACCGCCGCACCTACATGCTCGGCGACCGGGTGGAGGTTGTGATCCAGAAGGTGGATGTGCTGCGCCACCAGATCGATCTAGCCGTGGTCCTGCCCGAAGGCGATGGGACGGAATTCGCTGCCGATGGCCCATCGGGCGCCAACCAAGCTGAACCCGACCAAGCCGATGCCAGCGAGCAGGCGCCATCCCCCGGGACGGCGGACAGGGAGGACAACGCCCTGGCCGGCAGCTCCAGCGAGGGCTAACCCATGGATCCCCTGGTGCTGGCCGTGTCCGGTGCCTCGGGCCAACCCCTGGCCCAACGGGCCCTGCAGTTACTGCTAGAGGCCGGCGAGCGGGTCGAACTGGTCACCAGCCGCGGCGCGATTACGGTCTGGCAGGCCGAATTGGGCATCCGGGTACCGAGCGAGCCCGGGGCCCAGGAAGCCTTTTGGCGCGAGCGCACCGGCTGCCAGAGCGGCGAACTACGTTGCCACCGCTGGAACGACCAGGCGGCGGCCATCGCCAGTGGCAGCTTTCGCACCCGCGGCATGGTGATCCTGCCGGCGAGCATGGGCAGTGTCGGCCGCATCGCCGCCGGCGTAGCCACCGACCTGCTTGAGCGGGCTGCCGACGTGCACCTCAAGGAAGGCCGGCCCCTGGTGATCGCTCCCCGGGAACTGCCCTGGAGCCTGATCCACCTACGCAATCTCACCACCTTGGCGGAAGCCGGCGCCCGCATCGCCCCGCCGGTGCCGGCCTGGTATTCCCAGCCCACCACGATCGAGCAGATGGTTGATTTTCTAGTGATCCGGGTGTTCGACTGCCTGGGCTACGACCTGGGGGCGTTGCAGCGCTGGCAGGGCCCCGTCGACGCTCTCCCAGCAAGCCAAGTTTCTCCAAGCCAAATCCCGTCAACAGGAGGCCCGCCCCCCTAATGCCTCCCGCCGTGCTGCTGCGTCGCCTGTTGCTGCTTCCCCTGCTGGCGCCCCTGCTGGCGGTGCTGCTGGTGGGGGCCGTCAATCCCAGGCCCTGGGTGGGCCTGCGGCTCTTGATCTGGCGCTCGCCGGAATGGACGATCGGCAGCTGGATAGCCCTGGCGGCCGGGGGCGGCGCTGCCCTCAGCGCCACGGCCACGGCCCTGGCACTTCAGGCTGGTGGCGCCAGCAACCAACGCCAGCTGCGTCAACCCATCCCCGAAGGACGCTCCAGGCGCGTCTGGCCGCGGGGCCGGGGCGAGAACCCGGCGGACGGGCCAACGGAAGCCTGGGGGGACGGTCCCGGCGAGGGGCCAGCTCCAGCCTGGGGCCGGGACAGCGGCGAAGGGCCTGGTGCCCCCTGGCCAGGCCAGGCCTCGGCAGGGCCGAGTCGCCATCCAGCCGAACCGCCGCCCACCCTCTCGGTGCCCTTCCGGGTGATCCGCCGCGGCACGGCCCCCCCAGGGCCCCAGCCCGATCCCCAGGCCGATCCCAAGGCCACCCCGCAGGCAAGCCGCCGCCCAGGCCTCTGGCCCCTGGGAAACCGCCAGCAGGCCGAGCCAGCCCATGGCTCCGTAGGCCCTAGCCCCGCAGACCCGGCGGCCGTCGATCGCAGCTGGCAGGCGGGGCCGGATGCCGATTGGTGAGGCCTCCCCTCCCTACAGTTCTTTCAGTGTTAAGCCTGAGGCCTGAGCCGGTGACTGACTCCGCCATCCCCGCGCCCCAGATCGACAGCAGCGCCGCGGCGCCGGTGGCCCCAGCCGCTGCGGCCGGGTCAGCTCCTGCTCCGGCCGCAGCCAAGCCCAAACCGCCCGCCCCGGAGGAGCAGCCCTTCGGCCAATTTGTGCCGAATCTGCTGCTGCCGGCCCTGGCCAAGGAGATCCAGGCCTACGGCGGCGCAGCGGTGGAGCTGAGCTTCGAGCAGGGTCCGATGCCCGTGGTGGGCAGCCCCTGTTCCCTGGTGAAGGGAACCTTTGCGGGCGGTCGTCGCTTCTGGCTCTGTTTCACCGCCGAGGACATCGGCTCGGCCAAAACGATTGCCCTGGCCGAAGCGGGCGCCGAGGCCAGCCTGCTGGAATCGTTCCTGATCGATGAAAAGAAAATGACCCTGGCCCTGCTGGTGTCCCGGGTGGTGTCCCGGCTCAACGGCCAGAAGTGGCTGGGGGCCAATTGAGGCCACACTCCACCAGCTCAGGCGGCTGACCAGCCCTTAGCAACCAGGCTTAACAGCGCCACCAGGGACGACCTCACGGCCCCTACCATGGGTCCAGATCCTGCTGCTGCGCTGCCCGATGGTGCCCCCCACCGCCACCGCCCTGTCCACCACGGGTCCGAGCCTGGGCACCCCCGAGGCCCCCGCCAGCAAGGCGCCGGCCAAGGACACGATCCTGACCCCCCGCTTTTACACCACGGACTTCGACGCCATGGCGGCGATGGACCTCCAGCCCAATGTGGTGGAGCTCGAAGCGATCTGTGAAGAATTCCGCAAGGACTACAACCGCCACCACTTCGTGCGCCAGGGCGAATTCGAAGGCGCCGCAGACAAACTGGATCCGGATACCCGCCGGGTCTTTGTTGAATTCCTCGAGCAGAGCTGCACCTCGGAATTCTCAGGCTTCCTGCTCTACAAGGAACTGAGCCGCCGCATCAAGGCGAAAAATCCCCTGCTGGCGGAATGCTTCGCCCACATGGCCCGCGATGAGGCCCGCCACGCCGGCTTCCTCAATAAAGCCATGGGCGATTTTGGCCTGCAACTGGACCTGGGCTTCCTCACCGCCAGCAAGGCCTACACCTTCTTCCAACCCAAGTTCATCTTCTACGCCACCTATCTCTCCGAGAAAATTGGCTACTGGCGCTACATCGCCATCTTCCGCCACCTAGAGAAGCACCCAGAGAGCAAGATCTTCCCGATCTTCAACTTCTTTGAAAACTGGTGTCAAGATGAAAATCGCCACGGCGATTTCTTTGATGCCCTGATGAAGGCCCAACCCGATACGGTGCGGGGCCTGCAGGCTCGTCTCTGGTGCCGCTTCTTCCTGTTGGCCGTGTTTGCCACCATGTATGTGCGCGATGTGGCCCGCAAGGAGTTCTACGAGGCCCTAGGCCTAGATGCCCGCGAATACGACAAGATGGTGATCGCTAAAACCAATGAAACCTCGGCGCGCGTCTTCCCCGTGGTGTTGAACGTGGACCATCCGAAGTTCTATGTGCGGCTTGAGCGCCTCATTCAAAACAATGAGGCGCTCAGCGCCGCCGACGCCAGTGGCGCCCCGGCCCCCCTGCGGCTGCTGCGCAAGCTGCCCCTCTGGCTTGCCAACGGCGCCGAGATGGCCAAGTTGTTCCTGATGGCACCGATTCGCAGCGAGCAGTTCCAACCGGCGGTGCGCTGAGCAGCCAGCCATCGGTCGACCAGCTCTCCACCAGGCCCTTTCCCTCCGCTCCCCATCCGTTGGTCGTCACCCTGTCCCCCTCTAGCGCCAGTCCCTCGGGCCTGGCCGACCGCTTCGACCAAGCCTGGCGATCGCCCCTGGAGAGCCTGCTGGGCCTGGGCAGCGCCGCTGGCGCCGACCTGGTGGAGGTGTTCCTCGAACGCACAGACCACCTGGGGGTGCTAGCCGAACAGGAGCGCATCACCAGCGTCAGCCCCGCCTTTGGCACCGGCGCCGGCATTCGCGTCTTCCTGGGCGAACGGGATGGCTTTGTCTCCACCAACGACCTGAGTGAGGCCGGCCTGCGCCGCGCCCTCGAGCAGGCCCTGGGCATGCTCGGGTTGGCCGCTCCGAGCCTGGGCGCGTCAGGCCTGGGTGGCTTTGACGGCCTGGCGAGCCTTAGGGATTTTGGCGCTAGCAAGGCCCCCTGGCTCGGGGCCTGTCCAACCCTGGCCGAGGCCACCACCCGGCTTTTGGAGGGCACCGACCAGCTCGAACGCCAAGGCGCCCACCTGCAGGCCCGCCGCGGTAGTTACGCCCGCGACTGGCAGGAGGTGCTGGTGGCTGCCAGTGACGGCACCTTTGCCCGGGACATCCGCCTGCACCAATCCCTGGGCCTCACGGTGCTGGCCGCCGATGGCGAGCACCGCGCCAGCGCCGGTCGCCGCTATGGCAGCTCCGGCCGGCCCGAACACCTGGCCCAGTGGGATGTGGAGGCCTCGGCCCTAGAGGTGTGCACAAGCGCCGGCACCATGCTCTATTCCGACTACGTGGAAGCCTGCCAGGTGCCTGTAGTGCTGGCAAACCGCTTCGGCGGTGTGATCTTCCACGAGGCCTGCGGCCACCTGCTGGAAACCACCCAGGTGGAGCGGGGCACCACCCCCTTTGCCGACCAGGTGGGCGAGCTGATTGCCCACGAGGCCGTGACCGCCATTGATGAGGGCCTCAGCGAGGGCGCCTTTGGCTCCCTCTCAATGGATGACGAAGGCATGGAACCCCAGCGCACGGTGTTGATTGAAAATGGCGTGCTGCGCCGCTTCCTCAGCGACCGGGCCGGCGAGCGCCGCACCGGCCACGAACGCACCGGCAGTGGCCGGCGCCAGAGCCATGCCTTTGCCGCCGCCAGCCGCATGCGCAACACCTATATCGCTGCCGGACCCCACAGCCCCGCCGAGCTGATCGCCTCGGTGGAGAAGGGCCTCTATTGCAAGGCCATGGGCGGCGGCAGCGTTGGCCCCACGGGCCAGTTCAATTTTGCAGTTGAGGAAGGTTATTTAATCGAAGACGGCCAGCTAACCAAGCCGGTGAAGGGCGCCACCTTGATTGGAGAAGCCAAAGAAGTGATGCCCCGCATCTCCATGTGCGCCAACGACCTGGAACTGGCCGCGGGCTTCTGTGGGTCGGTAAGCGGCAGCATTTTTGTCACCGTCGGCCAACCCCACATCAAGGTGGATTCGATCACCGTCGGAGGACGCTGAGCATGGACAAACTTGACGCGCCCGCCCTGAGAAGCCGGATCGAGACCTTCGCCCAAGCCCAGGCCATTGGCCGTTGGGATCTTGGCGCCGCCAGTAGCAACGACAGCTCCGTGCAGGTGGACCGGGGCGAAGCCAAGCAGATGAAGGCGGCCCAGCGCAGTTCGATCACGGTGCGGGTCTGGAATGGCGATGGCTTGGTGGGCATCACCAGCACCTCCGACCTCTCCGATAGCGGCCTGCAAAAGGCCCTGGCCGGGGCCCAGGACGCCAGCGCCTTCGGCAATCCCGATGACTGCCCGGCCTTTTCGCCCCTGGCCACGGCGCCCCTGCAGGTTCTAGAGCAGCCCTTGCATGAGCCCCGCGGCATCTTGGAGCTGCTCACCAGCCTCAAGGACGCCGAACGCCAGCTGCTCGATCGCCATCCGGCCCTGACCACCGTTCCGTATAACGGCCTGGCCGAACGCAGTAGCGAGCGCCTCTATCTCAATAGCGACGGCGCCTGCCGCCAGCAGCAGCTGACCACCGCCAGTGTCTACCTCTATGCCCGCGCCGAACAGGCCGGCCGCAAACCACGCAGCGCCGGCGCCGTGCGCCTTGCCTACGGCGCCTCCGACCTCGATCTGGCCGGCTGCATCACCGAGGCGGCCGAGCGCACCATTGCCCACCTGGACTACGCGCCGATCCCTACGGGCCACTACACCGTCGTGTTTAGCCCCGAGGCCTTTTTGGATTTGATTGGGGCGTTTAGCAGCCTGTTCAACGCCCGCGCCGTCCTCGATGGCGTCAGCCTCAGTAGCCGCAACTCCCTGGGCCAGAGCCTGGCGGTGCCCTTCCTCTCGATCGCCGATAACGGCCTTCACCCCGGCAACATCGGCGCCTCCAACTTCGATGGCGAAGGCACTCCCACCCGCCGGCTCAGCCTGGTGGAGGGGGGCGTGCTGCAAAACTTCCTCCATTCCGAAGCCACGGCCCGGGCCTTCGGAGTGGCCCCCACGGGCCACGCTGGCCTGGGCGCCAAGGTGTCGGTGGGTCCAGATTGGTTTGAGATTGGCGCCACCCCTGGGGCCGCCGGCGCCGCCTTGGGCCTCGATCGCCTGGCCGCCAGCAGCCAGGGCGGCGCTGGCCTGGTGCTGATCGATTCCCTCTCGGCGCTGCATGCGGGGGTGAAGGCCAGCCAGGGCTCCTTCTCCCTGCCTTTTGACGGCTGGTTGCTCCAGGGCGGCGAAGCCCGCTCGATCGAAGCGGCCACCGTGGCCGGCGATATCCGCAGCCTGCTCAAGGCGATCGTCGGCTTTGAGGGCGAGGCCAAGGTCACCCCCGATGGCCTCTGCCCCCACGTGTGGGTGGAGGGTCTCTCGATCACGGGCGAGGCCTGAGGCCCAGACGGGATCCCAGCCCCCCCTGACGCCATGAAGATCCTGTTCTGGGGCACCCCCGCCTACGCCGTTCCCAGCCTGGAATCCCTGGTGGCCGCCGGCCACCACTTGGTGGGCGTGGTCAGCCAGCCGGACCGGCGCCGGGGCCGGGGCAAGGAGCTGGTGGCTTCGCCCGTCAAGGCCCGGGCCCTGGAGCTAGGGGTGCCGGTGTTCACACCCGAGCGAATCCGCCGAGATGGCGAGTGCCAGGACCAACTGGCCGCCCTGGGGGCCGACCTTTCGGTGGTGGTGGCCTTTGGCCAGATCCTGCCCCAGGCGGTGCTGGACCAGCCGCCCCTGGGCTGCTGGAACGGCCACGGCTCGCTGTTACCCCGCTGGCGTGGCGCCGGCCCGATCCAGTGGAGCCTGCTCGAGGGCGATCCCAAAACCGGGGTGGGGATCATGGCGATGGAAGCCGGCCTAGACACTGGCCCGGTGCTACTGGAGCGCTCCCTGGCCATCGGCCTGCTCGAGAACGCGGCCCAGCTGGGGGAGCGGCTATCGCTGCTCACCGCCGAGCTGCTGGTGGAGGCCCTACCCCTGATCGCCGCCGCCGGCCCTGGCCCGGAAGCCGAGCGGCTGGCCCGCCTAGGGGTGCGCCCCCAAGGCGGCGAGGGCCTGACCACGGCCAGGCTGCTCACCAAGGCCGACCTGCAGATCGACTGGAACCAGTCCGCCCTGCAGCTCCACCGCCGCGTGGTGGGCCTCTATCCCAACGCCCAAACCAGCTGGGCTGGCAAGCGGCTCAAACTGCTGGCCACCGAACCATTAGTGCAACGGCTGGCGGACCAGCTCAGCCACGAAGCGGCGGAGCTACTGCGCCACGACCCCGCCATCCAGGCGGCCTGCGCTGCCGCCACCAAAGGAGCTGGGGATGGACGCCCGGGTCCCGAACCGGGCACCGTGCTGGCCGTGGCCAAGGAGCTGGGGCTGGTGGTGGCCAGCGCCGGCTGCCCATTGCTGCTGCGCTCCGCCCAGCTAGAGGGCAAGGGCGTGGTCAGCGGCCAGGCCTTGCTGCAACAGCTAGGCGCCCAGCCAGGAGATCGGTTAGGGGATCGGCTAGGCCCAAACCCAGGTAGCTAAGCCTCGGGCCCTTAGCTCAGCGGATCACCCCTGCACCAGCACCTCGCTAGCCCAACCAATCAATCGCTGCTCTCGCCAATCAGCGCCCTAAACGCAGCAACTGGAAACCAACATTATTGCCATAATCAGAAAAAAATTCCCACGCATGAACCATTGCCATCCCTAACCTGAAATTGCAGCAAAATTCAATGGGCCTATACCAGCCATGGTGATTTGAAAAGTCCCATCGGCAAGAAAAGCCCTCGCAAGATTCAGGCAAAAGCAGGTTTGAAAGCCACCGCCACGAACCAGCGGAAACCCAGGGAGTACCTGGCCTGCTCCCAGCATTCAGCAGGTCTTGCTCCCATAGCCACCAGAGAGCCATACCCGCAGCACCTGGGATCAAGTCCAGCGGTATCGGTTCCACCCCCAGCGATGGCTCCATGACAGCAGCAGCCCCTTCGCTAGCGGATTCCATGGCCGTCAGCGTGATCACCCCCACCCGGCTGCTGCCGGACCGGGTGGCCATGCTGATGGAACTCAACAGAAGCCTCAGCCGCAACCGCTGCCCGGTGGAGCATGTGATTGTGGTCGATGGCAATCCCGGCGCCTCGATCCCAACGGAACTAGTCGAGCGGGCCACGATCATCACGAGTCCCCGGCCGATCGGCCAGGCGGCGGCCCGCAACCTCGGCCTGGTGGTGGCCCAGGGCGACTGGATCACCAGCGCCGATGACGACGATTGGCTCCATCCCCATTCGATCGATCGCCGCCTGCAGGCGATCGCCGGCCAGCCCGGGGCCCTCTGGGCGGCGGGCTATTGCACCGACGATGACAGCGTCGACCCGGAAATCATGCCGGCCGGATTCTGCTCTCCGGGGGCCATCTGGCAGGCCTGGCCCAGCCCCCACCACCCGATTCCCCTGGGTCCCACCACCCTGCTGGTGCAGGCCAACCTGCTCAAACGGGCCGGCGGCTGGATGGGCCTACCCCAGGGGGAAGACATCGGCATGATGATGGCCGTCACCAGCCTGGCGCCAGGGGTCGTGATTGACGCCTACGTGTATCACATCCGCCTCCATGGCGGCCAGATGACCAAAACCAGTTGGTTTGATGATTTAGAATTACTTTCACGCCGCAGTGCCTGGGAACGGGGGGCAGCGATTTCGGCCCAACAGTTGCCCGGACGGGTCCTAATTGCCGCTCCTTAAGTAGCGTTGTTCAATACTGTTTTGTTGGAACTAATCGGTCGGGCTTATCAATATTGCCGAGGCTGTTGATCTAAGCGGGTCGACTGCGCCGAGTGGGCGCTTCTGCGCCCCGGCCTCCGGCACTACGGGGGCCCCGGGCCCGGCCGCCAGCGCCGCCCCCTGCTCCACCACGGCCGCCGCCACCACTGCCTGCGCCAGCTCCAGCCCGGCTACCACCGGAGCCATAGGAACCACCACCGCCACTACGCCCCCGAGAACCGCCCTTACCGCGGCCACCGCTGAGGTCGAGGGGCGGGGCCGAAAGAATGGTGGGTTCAAACCCGGGCACCTCCAGGCGCGGCAGGGGATTGCCGATCATGCGTTCAATCGCCCGCAGCAATTCGTGCTCTTCGGCGGCCACGAGGGAAATGGCGTGGCCGCTCAAACCGGCCCGGCCGGTGCGACCGATGCGATGCACATAATCCTCGGCCACATTGGGCAGATCCAGGTTGACCACATGGGGCAACTGCTGGATGTCAATGCCGCGGGCGGCCAGGTCGGTGGCCACCAGCACGCGCACGGCGCCGCTCTTGAATTCGGCCAGGGCCCTGGTACGAGCCCCCTGGCTCTTGTTGCCGTGGATGGCCGCCGCCGCGATGCCTTCCTTGATCAGCCGCTCGGCCATGCGGTTGGAGCCGTGCTTGGTGCGGGCGAACACCAGCACCTGCTGCCAGTTATTGCTGACGATTAGGTGATGCAGCAGGTCGGGCTTGCGGGCCATGTCGCAGGGATACAGCACCTGCTCTACCGAGGTGGCCGTACGGTTTTCCGGGGTGGCCTGCAATTGCACCGGGTTGTGCAACAGGCCAGTTGCCAATTTGCGAATCGAGGGATTGAAGGTGGCCGAAAACAGCAGATTTTGCCGTTTGGGTGGCATCAGGGCCAATATTTTTTGAATATCGCGAATGAAGCCCATATCGAGCATGCGATCGGCCTCATCGAGCACCAGGATCTCAACCCGATCGAGCCGGATCGCGTTCTGTTGCTGGAGGTCCATCAGGCGGCCGGGGGTGGCCACCAGCACATCGGCGCCGCGGCGCAGCCGCATCATCTGGGGGTTGATCTTGACGCCGCCAAAGACCACATCGGAGCGCAGATCGAGAAACTGCCCGTAGGCCGCCACGCTTTCAGCCACCTGGGCGGCCAGCTCGCGGGTGGGGGTGAGCACCAGGGCCCGCACGATGTTGTTGCGGGCGTGGGGGCCGTGGCGCAGGCGCTCCAGCATCGGCAGGGTGAAACCGGCGGTCTTGCCCGTGCCGGTTTGGGCCGCCGCCATCACGTCATGGCCGGCGAGCACGGCCGGAATGCACTGCAGCTGGATCGGCGAGGGGCTGGTGTAGCCCTTGGCCGCAATCGCGTCCAGCAAGGGTCTACAAAGCCCGAGCGACTCGAAGTCGGCCAACGGGCCTGCCCCGCCTGCGGCGGGATCAGGGGAAGGGGATTGGAGGCTGGCGCCTGGCTCCTGGCCCGGAGCGGGGTGGGTCAGGAGAGCGATGGCAAGCCTGGGAAAGATCCACCCACCCTAGGGCGACCCTGAATTGGCCCAGCCAAGGC
>Ga0310324_10017_pt1 | contig 19479 bp, 5 predicted proteins | sample LakSupSRFTotalB5_FD_195538 | JGI IMG/M metagenome (GOLD analysis project Ga0310324, IMG submission 195538) | Enriched freshwater cyanobacterial communities from Lake Superior, Ontario, Canada - SU02.SRF.Total.B5 (v2) (version 2) | ecosystem: Environmental > Aquatic > Freshwater > Lake | place... | reverse complement strand
CACCTGGCAGGCCTTTGGTTCCGTGTCTTCCACCAATGCCCTTCTGCTCGCGTCCGCGAGCCAGGTCCGCTATCTCCCTGATGGTAATAACGGTGAAACGGCCACTTTTGCCTACAAAGCCTGGGATCAAACAACCGGTTTTGCTTCAACAGGCGCCACCGCCAATTACGCCACCACTGCAAGCTCTGGTGGAACCACAGCATTCTCAATCAATACAAGCTCAGCCCAAATCATCGTTTCCTCCATCAACGATGCTCCTATTCTAGATGGCACGCGGTCGCCTTTTCTCAACGCGATTAATGAGGATACTCCAGCACCCTCGAGCGCTTCCATTGCAAACAGCACACCCGTCTCTGCTCTCGTTGTAGGCATCAGTGATGTTGATCCCAGTGCCTCGAGTGGAATTGCCATCACCGCTGTCAACAGTGCAAACGGCATCCTCTACTACTCCACCAATGGCGGCTCGACCTGGAATCCCGTCGGAACCGTCAGCAGTACGGCAGCCCTGCTTCTCGCTTCAGATTCCAATACACGTCTCTATTTCCAACCCACAACCAACTACAACGGCACCATCCAAGATGTCCTGACCTTTAGGGCCTGGGATCAAACTTCTGGAACCAACGGAAGCAAGGTCGACGCCAGCTCGAGCGGCGCTTCCACAGCTTTCTCATCCGCCACTGACACTGTCGTGATCACAGTTGACTCGATCAATGATGCGCCGACCCTTAATGTTGGCCCCCAGTCTGTCCAAATTGTCGAAGCTGGCGGAGATGGGACCAGCGCGGAGGTGAGTGCTTCCCTCCTGTTTGATGGCAGCAATGATGTTTTTGTCATCCCCGATAGTGACAGCCTCGACCTTAGTGCCAACTTCACCCTGGAAGCCTGGATTTATCCGACGGGTAACGGGGGATCCGCGGGCGCTTATGGGGGCATCATCTTTAATAAGGAGTTTAGTTATGAGCTAGCACGGTTTGCCGATGGCAGCCTCCAATATGCCTTTAGTCCAGATGGTGGCGGTGGCTCTTGGGTTGGTTGGACAAACTCTGGAGTGTCCGCTCCCACGAATACTTGGAGTCATGTGGCCATGGTCAAAGCCGGTGGCACGGTCACCATTGTTGTGAACGGCGGGAGTGCGGCTGGAGGCAGCCAAAGCAGCAGCGCTGGCCAGCCCCAAACACTGGTTGCTAATAGTCAGCAATTATGGATTGGCGGGCGCCCCTTGTTGAGTCAATACTTCGCAGGGAAAATTGATGACGTGAGGGTGTGGAATCGGACTCTCGACCCAACGGAGATTGCTTCCAATCGCTTTACTCCTATTGGGGGAACAAGCTCTGGTCTTGTTGCCTATTACCAGCTCAACGAAGGTACGGGTACGCGTGGCAGCAACCTTGCCACCGCCACGGCTGCCATCGATGGTGCACTCCTGAATGGCGCGACCTGGTCGGACACGGGTCATCCCAGCCTCGAGGGCGCCAGCCCTTCCAGTGGTAGCTCGGGTGTCAACACCGCGACGATTACCCTCACGGCCGCTGATCCCGATGGCCCCTTGCCTAGCTATGGCACCACGGGCTGGACGGCGGCGGGAACGAATCTCTTCAGCCGAGCCGGCACCTATGGACTGGCGACCCTGAATACCTTGACTGGCCTTGTTAGCTATACCCTAACCAATTCACTAGCTACGACTCAAGGCCTAGGCGCTGGTGTAACGGTTAGCGATTCTTTTGTGATTGCTGTCACCGATGGGATTGATCAGGTCAGCCAATTGGTCGCATTTAGTATCACCGGAAGCAATGATATCGCAACCCTGACCAGCGCTAGTCAAGACTTGGTAGAGGGCGATGCGGTTTTGACTACGGGTGGCCTCCTATCGCTTGTTGATCTTGATACGTCCGCTGCCAGTGTGGTGGCCCAAAGCGCCGTGGTGGGCAGTTACGGAAGTTTTTCGATTAATGGCAGTGGCCAATGGAGCTACGCGACGACTGGGGCGCAAAATACACTCAATGCCAGTCAGGTTGTTAGTGATATTTTCTCGGTGGCAACGACTGATGGGGGTAACGGGACGGTAACGATCACGATTACTGGTAGTAATGATGTAGCGACGTTGACTAGTGCTAGCGGGGGCCTGACGGAGGCTGATGCGGTGCTGCAAACCAGTGGCGCTTTAGTGCTGAGTGATCTCGATGGAACGGCGGCCAGTGTGGTGGCCCAAAGCGGAGTGGTGGGTAGTTATGGGCGTTTCTCGATTGATGGCAGTGGCCAGTGGAGCTACGCGACGAATGGGGCGCAAAATCAACTGAATGCCGGTCAGGTTGTTAGTGATGTCTTTGCTGTAGCGACAAGCGATGGCGGTAGTGCGACGGTGACGATCACAATCACGGGTAGCAATGATGTGGCGACGTTGACTAGTGCTAGTAGGGGTCTGACGGAGAGCGATGCGGTGCTGCAAACCAGTGGCGCTTTAGTGCTGAGTGATCTTGATGGAACGGCAGCCAGTGTGGTGGCCCAAAGCGGAGTGGCGGGCAGTTATGGACGTTTTTCGATTGATGGCAATGGCCAGTGGAGCTACGCGACGAATGGGGCGCAAAATCAACTGAATGCTGGCCAGGTTGTTAGTGATGTCTTTGCTGTCGCGACAAGTGATGGCGGTAGTGCGACGGTGACGATCACGATCACAGGTAGCAATGATGTGGCGACTTTGACTAGTGCCAGCGGGGGACTAACGGAGGCCGATGCGGTGCTGCAGACCAGTGGCGCTTTAGTGCTGAGTGATCTCGATGGAACGGCGGCCAGTGTGGTGGCCCAGAGCGGAGTGGCAGGCAGTTATGGACGTTTCTCGATTGATGGCAGTGGCCAGTGGAGCTACGCGACGAATGGAGCACAAAATCAACTGAATGCTGGCCAGGTTGTTAGTGATGTCTTTGCTGTCGCGACAAGCGATGGCGGTAGTGCGACGGTGACGATCACGATCACGGGTAGTAATGATAGTCCGTCTTTTGGCGGCGGACTGTTGCAAGCGACTGTCACTGAGTTGAAGCAGGATGATCCTCTGGCCAATAGCTTTAATCATGGGCGGACCGGCACTATCGTTTTCAACGATCCCGATCTCATGGATCTCCACTCCGTTGAGATCGTTCCTGTGGCTGCTGGCTACCGGGGCCGCTTGTCAGCTTCGATTCCCCTGGACGTTAATGGCAAGGACGGCAACGTGGCCTGGAGCTATTCCGTGGCCGATGCCGATCTTGGCAGTCTGGATGCTGGCCAAGTGGTCCGCCAGTCTTACCAGCTCACCCTGCGGGACCAGGCTGGGGTCGTTGCCGAGACCCGCCTCGTCTCCATCACCTTGATTGGCTCCAGTGATGTGCCCGTGGCTGCCCGGCTCGAGGGGCGCCAGGGGGAGGCGTTCAATACCCCCTTGCCCTCCACCCTGTTCCCGGCCAATGGCGGCAATGGCGTCCTCGCCTACGGCCTAGAGCCCTTCACCCTGGCAGGGGTTACCTATCCCGTGCCGTCCTGGGTGACGATGAACAGCAGCACAGGCCGGCTCTCCGGGGTTCCCGGAGCCGGGGCCATTGGTGATAACACCTTCGCCGTTGTGGCGAGTGATCAGGCGGGTGGCCGCACCCTGGCCTATCTCACCATTGCGATTGCCAATGTGAACGATCCCCCGGTGGTTTCGGTTCAGGCCAGGTCAACGCTTAGCACCACCCAGGACAGTCCCACTGAGCTGGATGTCAGTGGATGGTTCGCCGATGCTGATCGCCCCTTTTTGGATGCAAGTGGTGGTCCGCTTGACACCCTCACCTATGCAGTCAAGGAGGCTGGCGACTCCTCCGGGAGTTCCCCTGCTTGGTTCAGCATTGATACCACCAGTGGCATTCTTAGGCTTGCTCCCACCAACACCGAGGTGGGTCAGCGGGCCCTGCAGATCCAGGCCACCGATCGCAGTGGTGTCAGCGCCTATGTCACCACGATTGTGTCGGTCGCCAATATCAATGATCCACCAGTCTTGAACCCCACGGTGTCCGCCGGGTTTAGCCGTAGGACCCTGGCGGAGGACAGCCCGTTTCGGATCGTGATTCCTGCGGATCTCTTCACCGACCCTGACCAGGCCATCAACCCAACCGAGCGAATTGAATACCGGGTGCTCTTGGCCGGTGGTCAGCCCTTGCCGTCCGGTTGGCAGTTTGACCCCAGCACGGGGGTGATCACGGGGAGCACGGTGGGTTTACTCTCCACAGCCCTTCAAATTCAGGCCAGGGACAGCGCCGGGACCAGCGCCGCTAGCTCCCACCTGCTGACCCTGGCTGTGGATCGCCAGTCCACAGCCCCCCAGATCATCCCCTTGAACAGCACGCCGCAAGTGGTTGAGGGGGGGTTGTTGCGCCTAAGGGATGCTGTGGAGGTTATCAATGTCGATCCCGATTCCGAGCAGCTCAGTTTCATTTTGGAGGCCTCGGGTTCAACCAGTTTGGAGTTGGTCAATTTGGACGCTTCCGGTAAGGCCGGGACCGTGATTCAAGCGACGGGCCCAGGGCAGTGGCGCCTGACCAGCCTGGATGCGCTCGCCTTGCGCACCACCAACCCCTATGGCTCTGGCAGTGCCAGCCTCAAGCTCACAGCCACCAGCACGGAACCCCTCGGTGTTGCCAGGGGGCAAGCCAGCGCCAGTAGCAGCGCCACCCTCCAGGCCAACTTCATCCCCGTTGCCAATGCCCCCCAGTGGCAATTTGGCAATCCCGGCGCCAACGATCCCCTGGCCCGCACCAAGCTTGGCGGGGCCCTAGCGGCCGACCTCCTCGATCAGGACGGCTCCGAATCCATCAGCTATCGCTTGACCTGGCCTGACAACGCCAGTTCCTTGCGCATCATCACGGCCAGTGGCGCGGCCCTGGGGGTTGCCAGCAGCGATGGTGTTGTCCTCAGTTCCTCCGAATGGAGCGACGCGATCCTGGTGCAGGACGGGGGCAGCGGCGCGCCCCTCGACGTGACGGTGGTCGCCATTGCCACCGAAGGCGCCAATGGCGACCGCAGGGAGAGCGACGCCAAGCTGATCGCTTGGGCCCCAACCCCCCAGCTGAGTCCGGAGTCGTTTGCGATCGAGCCAGCTGCGACCCAGATCAACCGATACGACGGCGGCACCGCCAGCAGTGGCCAACGGGCCCCCCTCAACCTGGACCTGCAGATCCCCGCTGGGGCCAGGACGGTGCAGCTGGAATTCAGCCTGCCGGCGGGCAGCCGTTTGCTCGATGGCGACCAGCTTCTCTCCGGCAGCCTGGCCCAAGGCGGCAGTACCAAGCTGCTCCTGACCTATGACGTGGCGACCCTTTCAGCCCAGTCCAAGCCCTGGGAACACCTGGCTGTGGTCGCCCCGGAGGGGTTCAAGGGGGCCTGGCAGGGCAGCGCCCGCCTGCTCAGTTCGGCCCGGACCAGTAGCACCGACCCGTTTGCCAGCGCCACCTTTGCCACCGATCAAGCCGCCCGCCTTGCCGTAGCCAGTGACCCCATCGCCCTGACCTTGGCGGTGTTGGCCCAGGCGCGCCAACCCAGCCTCTCCGCCAGCTACAACCCGGCCAGCCAGAGCCTGCAGATCACCCTGCAACGGGGCCATTCCCTCTCGAATGCGTTTGATGGTGAGGAGGCCCTGGCCCTGGTGGTGCGCGGTGTGCCCGATGGCCTGGTGCTTGTGGATGCGAACAACAGGCCGGTGGGGGCTACCGATGCCTATGGCACCACCGTGTTGATTAACCGCCCTGCGGTGGCGAGCTCCCTGGCTGGCCAGGCGGAAACCCTCAACCTGTTCCTGCTGCGTCGCCCGGGCAGCTCGGTGGGGGCCACGATCTCGGGTTCCATGGGTTTTGCGCTGACCGCTCTCCTGCCTGGGGAACAGCAGGGCGGCGACAGTCGCTCGGCTGCGGTGGAACGGCAGCTGGCCCTTTCGGGTACCAGTCCGAACCGGGAGCTGACCAAGGTTGATCCGTTGATGGTGGACCTGGCTGGCGACGGCCTGGCCTTGGTGGATCTGGCGGCTAGCTCCGTTCGCTTCGACATGCTGGCCCTGGGCTTGCCCTTCCCCACCGCCTGGCTCCAGACCACGGCTCAGGCCACCGCCACCAATGACGCCTTTGTTGTGGTGGATCGCAATGGCGATGGCCAGATCACCTCGATCAGCGAGCTGTTGTCGGAATACTTCGGCAGCAGCGATGGCCGCCGCACCGCCAGCAGCGGCCTCGATGCCTTAGCCCAATTCGATACCAACTTGGACGGCCAGATTGACCCGTCCGATCGCGATTGGACCAGCTTGAAGCTCTGGTTTGACCACGGCAACGGTCGCGTCGATTCGGACGAATTAGTGCCCCTGGCCAGTCGCCTCAGCAGCATCAACCTTTCCCTGGCCCGCCCGCTTAGCCAGCTGGCCAGCGACCAGCCCGCCTGGGCCGCCGGCAACCAGATCCTGCGCTCCACCGTCGCTACTGCGGCTACCCCTGGCGATCCCAGCGCCACCCTCTACGACGTGGGCCTGGGCGTGGCCCTGGCACCCACTGCGGCCCAAGCCGCCGCCCTCACGATCGAGGCTGGCGTTTCGATGGCCGAAGACAGCTATGGCACCAGCTTGACGATCGGCAGCGGCGCGATTGAGGCGGCGATCGCCAGCCAGAGCATCGGCGCCGATTCGGTGCTGGTGCGGCTGATGGGCTTGCCGGAGGCGGTGATCCCCACCATGGGGGTGAAGGATCAACGGGGGGATTGGCTGTTCACCTGGAAAGAGCTGCAGCAGCAGGGCCACAAGTTGGTGCTGGCCAGCACGAACCAATGGAGTGGCAGCAGCACCCTGCAGCTGATCGCCTCCCAGGTCCGCGCCGATGGCAGCGTGGTGGGCTCCACCCTGGCCACCAGCCTGTTCACCGTGACGCCGGTGGCGGATGCGCCCCTGCTGCGGTTACAAAGCGGCCGGGTCGACGAGGACGGCTCCATCCTGCTCAGCGACTTGGTGCGCCAGGCCAGCCTGCGGGACCGGGACGGCTCCGAGCGCCTGTCCTTCCAGCTCCAGGCCGATCCCGGCTTCAGTCTCTGGAAGGGCAGCAGCCAGGCCAGCGCCAGCAATGGCTCCTACCAACTCGACCAACTGGAGGGTTGGAGCCTGCGGCCCCTGAGTCAGTTCTCCGGCCAGGTGGAGATCACCCTCACAGCGGTCGCCACGGAAAGGGGAAGCAGCGACCCCTCTGTTGCCAGCGCCAGCGTGAGCCTCAGCACCAACCTGCAGGTGGTGGCCGTGGCCGACCAGCCCAGCTTGGGCCTGGAGGTCAGGCCCCTGTCCCTCCAGGAAGGAGGGGTCTTATCGCTTGCCACCTTGAGCAACGACCTCAAGCTTCAAATCAGCAGCTCCGACAGCGACGGCTCCGAGCAGTTGTTCCTCCGGCTGGCCCACCTGCCCGCCAGCCTCATCCTCGAAACCATCAACCCCAGTGACAGCCGCCCGATCACGGCTAGCCGCAACAGCGACGGCAGCCGGGACCTGGTGATTGAGGCGGCCGACCTGCCCTACCTCCAGCTGCGCGACGCCCTGGGCAGCTGCCCGGACCGGTTCGCCATGGAGATCATCGCCATCGCTCGCGAACGCGGCAATGGCGATGAAGTCAGCAGCCCGGTCACGGTGTTGCAGGTGGACCTGCTGCGCTTTGCCGGCCCGGCCTCCCTCGTGGTCCAGGCTCTGGCGCCCCAGCTCGAGAACGCTGCGCCCAGCTGGGCCTTGACCGATCTAGTGGCGGTGACACCCGCCAATCCCACCGATCGGTTCGCTTTCGTCCTTAGCGGTGTCTCCAGCGACCTAACCCTGCGGGCCAGCGACGGATCGGTCCTGACCCCGGACAGCTCGGGCCAGCTGCGGCTGAGCTCGCTGGCGGGGCTGCGCCTAGAGCGACCGGCCCATTTCAGTGGCAGCCTCAGCCTCGCGCTCGAGGTGCTTAGCACCGCTGCCTGGGGGGGGCGCCAGGCCACCAGCGGCAAGCAGGGCCTGGCTCTCCAGGTGCTGCCGGTGGCGGATCGGCCATCCCTGCTGCTGCCCGCCAACGACCAGGAATGGCGCCCCGGCGAAACGGGCTGGCTTGACTTGGGCGATCTCCAGCTGCAGCTGGCGGATAGCGATGGTTCCGAAACCGCTGAACTGGTGATCCTCGGCCTGCCCGCTTCCCTAGAGAGCGCCGCCTTCAGCCAACCCGCCGCCCGGATCGACTTCACCCTGGCGGGGGGTGAGGTCACCCAGGCCTGGCGGGTGGATGCCAGCCGGCTCGCCGAGTTGCAGGTGTATCTCCCCGACCTCGACCAGGACTTGGCCCTCACCCTGGTTCCCCGCAGCGTCGAGCAGGCCGATGGCAGCCGGGCAGCGGGAGAGGCCCGCAGCCTCCAGGTGTTGGGTGGCGTTCTGGCCCAGGTCCCCCTGCTCAGCGGCGGCGATCTGGTCACCGAGGAGGACACGCCCGTGCCCTTGTTGGTGAGCTCCGGCGGCGTGATTGCGGCCCAATTGCAGGGCAACGCCGCGCAGCAGGAGCTCAGCTATCGCTTCAGCTTGAAGGGGGATAGCTCGGGGGCGAAGCGGGGCAGCTTCGTGCGTTGGGATGGCACCGCCCAGATATGGCGAGACCTGGGCTTCGATGCCCCGGCTGCGTCCCATACTGGCGATAGGGCGGCATCGCTCACCCTGCGGGCCGCCGATTGGGCGGGGGTGGCCTGGCGACCCAGTGCGAACCAATCCGGAACCATGGCCCTGCAGGTGGAGGCGATCAGCAGTAACCGCCGGGGCACCAGCACTGAAACCAGTGCCCCGCTCACCGTGCAGGCCCTGGTGCGACCCAGCAATGACGGTCCCCAGGTGGTGTCCAGCCTGGGCGATCGCGGCCTGGATTTCGGCAGCAGCGTGGACCTAGACCTGGGCGCCAGTTTCCAGGACCCCGATGCCGGCGACGCGCTCCAATACAACCTCACCCTCACCAACGCCCTCGGCCAGGCCGGGTCCTGGCTGGGCATCCGCGATGGTCACCTGGTGGGCTCCCCCAGTAGCGCCGACGGCGGCGCTTGGGATCTGCTGATCCAGGCCGCCGATGGCCAGGGTGTGGTGGCGAGCCAGAGCCTGCGCTGGGTGGTGGGCGGCTCCAACCAGCCGCCAACCGTGCTGACGACGGCCCCCAGGACGGTCGAATTCAGCCAGAACGAGACCCTCAAGCTGGACTTCGCCAGCCTGTTCAGCGATCCCGACCTGGCCCCAGGCGAGCACCTCACCTATGCGATCCGTGCTGCTGGCGGCGAGCCGATCGAGTGGCTGCAGGGCGCCCTGGTAACCATGGGCGCCGGCCAGGTCCTCACCGTGCCAACCGATAACGGCCGGGTGGGCAGCACGGACCTGATCATCAAGGCCACGGACCCGCAGGGCCTGTCGGCGGACCATCGCCTGCGGTTGGTGATTGCCAATGTCAATGACGCCCCAACGGTCCAACGCTCCACGGCTGTAGCCAAGGCGCCCGGCCTGTGGGAGGAGCGGTTCCAGCTCACTCCCGCCAGCCCCCTGCGCTTGGATCTATCCGGGCTCTTCCAGGATCCAGACCAGCTGTTTGGCCAGGCCTCCCCATCCGTTACCCTCCGCCATGAGTCCGGCGCCGCGGTGCCCGCCTGGCTGAGTTGGGACCCGGCGACAGGTCAGCTGGTGGCTGAGCCCGGCATCACTGCCGGGGGCACCCACTCCGTAGCCCTGGAAGCCACCGATCCCCAGGGTCTCACCGCCGTGTACCGGCTCGTGCTGGAGGTCAACAATCCACCCACTGCCACCAGCCCCACCCCCCTGGAGCGGCGCTTCCAGACCAGCAGCGGCCTCAGCTTGCCCCTAGCGAGTCTGTTTAGGGATCCGGACCTGGGGGACCAGCTTCACTTCGATGCCAGGGTTTACCGGCTGGAGCGCCAGCTCGATGGCACCTGGCAGGAACAGGGCCAGCCCCTAGCGGCCCCTTGGCTCAGCATCGCCAGCGATGGGGCTACGGGCGCCGCAGCGCTGAAATTCACCCCCAGCCGCAGCGAGGCCGGCCGCTACCGCCTGTACCTCCAGGCCACGGACCTGCTGGGCGCCAGTAGCAGCCAGCTCCTGGATGTGGAGGTGGTGGCCGCCAATGCGGCACCCCAGGTGACCCGCCAGCTCGGGGCAATCCGCAGCGACGACAACAGCGCTCTGAGCTTCAACTTGGCCGACCTATTCAGCGACCTGGACCTCAGCCAGCCGGTGGCCAGCCCGTTTGCGGCCGCCGCTAACGAGAGCCTCACCTACAGCTATGCCCTGATCGACGGGGACCAGGCCTGGGTTAAAACCACCCTGGGGGGCAGCGATCGCTTGATTCCGGCGATCCAGTTGAGGGATAGCAGCGCAACAGACGCCCAGGTGGGCGATCTCTTGCGCCTCACCCTGCCTGGGGTGGATCGGACCCTGCAGACCACCCTGCGCCTGTTCGCCACCGACGCCAGCGGCAGCCAGGCCAGCCAGGATGTGACCCTCACGATCACGCCCAGGGTTCAGGTGCCGTCCCTGGCTGCGCTCACGGCCCCGAGCTCCATCGGCCAGGGCGAGAGCCTGCGCCTCGGCCAGCTGCTCAGCGAGCTGCCCCAGCTCGCTGATCCCGAGGGCGACCAGCTCAGCCTCCTGATCCGCACCATGCCCGGGGTCGGCCTAAGCCTGCCGGAGGGCTACTTGGGCCAACTGGAGCAACTCTCAGGCACGACCAGCTTGGAGCTGGCCGATGGTCGCCAGGTCCAGGTTCAGGGCTGGCGAGTCCAGATCAGTAGCAGCAACCCTGACCACGACCTGGCCCTGCTGCAGGAGGTGAGCCTCCAGCTCTTGGGCGATACCGGCCTGTTGCAGCCCGGTACAGGAGCGGGCACGGGTCAGTCTGCGGTGATCGCCCTACCGGTGGACCTGGGCCTGGAAGTCTCCGTGCGAGGAGCTGCCGATGGATCGGTTTCGGCGACGCTGCCCAGTGCTACCGGCAGCTCCCAGCTGGGCTGGATCCCGATCCAGAACCAAGCGCCCCAATTTGATTGGGGTGCCCCCATTCGCTTCGTGCGGGCCGAGGTGGGCAGCCAGCCCCAGGGGGTGCTGGCGGACCTCACCAGCCTGTTCAGCGACCCGGATCTGGAGCAGGGCACCACGGGGGCCGGCGGACTCCAGTGGCAATTGGGCCTGCCCAGCCGGCTGGAGGGGTTGATCGAACTCGATGCGGCCACTGGTGCCCTGATCTGGAAGGCGGGAGCCCAGCTGGGGGCCGATTTGGCCGGGTCCTACCGCATCCTGGTGTCCGCCTTCGACAGCCACTACGCCCTGGGGGATAGCAGCGCCATCGCCCGGGGGGTGGTGCAGTTGTTTGTGACAGTGCCAGGGGCCCCGGCCAGTGCCATGGAGGACCTGGTCTCCCGTATACAGCAATTGCCCCTAGTCAATGGTGTGCGCAGCTGGAGTTTGTTCCAGTCCACCGATCCCAACCTCAGTGACAAAAATATTGTGGCAACCAGTGAATTACTCAGCGGCGACATCGGTTTCCTTTCGCCCGACCAGGCTATTGCCGCCCTGCCCAGCGGCCTCACCCTGGCCAGCAACCTGTCCCAAGCGGGCCTAGATCCGATCACCTACACCCTGGCCACGGACCAGCCCGGTGGTTGGTACAGCTTGGTGGATTTTGCGGTCAGCGAGCAATCCGCCGATGGGCTGGTGGTGATGAAGGGCTATGACGCCGACCACTCCACGGTTACCACTGAACTGGCCTATCGGCAGTATCACAGTCGCTTCTTGAGCTTCGATCAGAACGCCAAACTCGCCTATGGCCCGGATGCGGCAGGCCTGGGCCGCTGGCTGCGGGATCAACAGTTCTCGATCAGCACCTACCAATCTGAGGCACTCCTGTTTCAGGTGAGTGAAGCCCAGCTTCAGGATTCCTTGGCTGCGGCCACCCTGTTCAACGCCTTGCCAACGGAGCGGGGCCCCCAGGGTGCTCGCCCAGGAGCCGATGGCTCCGCCCTGCTGATCGATAGCAATGGCGATGGCATGGTCGATTACATCCGCCTGCTGCTGATTGATAACGGCCTGTTTGATCTGGACCCAGCTCTGGGGCAGGTGAGTGATCCGATGGCCTTGCTGCCGGTGACGCTGAAGGAGTCCCGGTCCCAGCTGGGGGATGCCACTCTTTTTGCCCAGCTTGCCTGGGCCCTGAAGCAGCAGCAGGAGGCTACGACGAAAAACGTCTACCGCCAGGCCCGAGCGGACAAAAGTGAGGGCCTCGGCGACCTCTCTGCTGGACAGGAGAGACCCGATCAGGGGCCCCAGGACTCTGCGGTGATCGAGCTGGGCGACGACGCCCGCAAGGGGGAGGATCCATCGACCAAGCGCCTGGACGCTCCTCAGGTGAGGCTGGACAAGATGGATAATTTATTGAGCGTTGAGGTTAAAGATGTGCTGCTTAGTTCTAAGGAGACCCTGGAAAATATAGCTGAATCGATTAAGCAAACGCTCTCTAAGTTGATGCGCAATAATGATGTAGTGGCTTCGCGGCTTTTGGCCGGGCTGTTGTTGCCCGCTGGCGGGGGTTCGATCGCCGAACAGTTGCTGGGTAAGATTTCCCCTGGCGGCAACCACCGCCTAGCCCAGCGAGATCGCAACCTACGGGGCCGTTGGCGCCTCGGCCAGGGCCCCAGGGTGCTGACCCTGGCCGATGGCCGCGTGCGGTTGACGCGCCAGGACCACCCGATCGCCACTGTTCCGCTTGAGGGGTTCCCCGCCGGGGATGATCCCTGGCTGGTGCGGCTGGAGGGTAGCCGTCTGCTCGAGCTGGTGCGCCGTAGTCCCGTGCCTGGGCCGGCCCTCGCCCTGATCCAGGGGCAGCTGCGCAGCCTGTTGATCGGCACCATGCCGGTAACTTGGTCAACCTGGCTGCAGCAGCTTCCCGCTGCCCTGGGCTATCCCAGCCGCCTGCAGGCCTGGCGGGCCCGAACCAGCCTCAAGCATCTCCAGAACGAGCTGGCCCATCTCGGGAGCATCGATCCCGGCCTGATGGACGTGTTAATGGCCTCGGAATTGGTCGCCTGCCTAGAGGCTTTTGAGATCGATTGTCTACCTGAAATTGATATCGCTGCTACCCCCATGACTATGGGAAGGAATACTAGTATGGCTTCTGCATTGTGATCCAGTCTGCTCCCATGTCCTCGGTACCCTGTCCGCCATGCTGAGGGTATTGCAAACAGCAACAGCGCCAGAGTTGATTGGCCTGTTGCTGAGATTTGAGCTGGCGGAACCGCTCCTTTTGGCCTTGAAGGAACAGGAGCTTGTCAGCTCCAGGTCGGACGCAAATCAGCCCTCCGCCAACCATGATGGGAGCTCGGCGGCCAAGAGTGATTTGCCTCTGCAGCCAGCTCAGCCAGGCAATCAAGCCAGGACCCTCGAGCAAGGGCCCATTGATTCCGCCATCGCCTCCTACTGCAAGCATCACCAATTGGCTAGCGAAGAGGCCCTGAATCAATGGTGCTTCCGCCATGCCCTCAGTCCCGCTGCGCTACTGGCCGAGGCCCAGCATTTCCACCATCGCCAGGCCCTACCGGCTGATCCAATCCCGGGATCGGAAGAGAGCCTATTTCTGCGCTTCAAGGATCGTCTTGATCGGGTTCTTTATGGTCTGATTCGGGTGGACAATGGGGCCCTGGCACGGGATCTGTTCTTTGCCATTGAGGCCGGTGAGTTGCGTTTTGGGGAGGCGGCCCGCCTCCATTCCTGTGGTCCCGAAGCCAGCACGGAAGGGATTGTGGGCCCTGTAGATCTGGCCACGCCCCATCCTGAAATCAGCAGTCGCCTCAGGATTGCTTCACCCGGAGAGTTGATCTATCCTTTTGAGATTGAACAGTCGCATATGATTTTGCGGCTTGATTATCGCTTTGAAGCTAGCTTGGACCAGGTCACCCGACAATTTATACGGGATTTGTCCTTGCGCAGCCAGGCCCGCGAAGCGATTGAGCCTGAGTTGGTTGCCCTTGCCGCCTGGGTGCAGGGCGCCGATCAAGGATTGGCGCGATGAAACTCAGCGCGTCGGAATGCGCAGCCTTGAGGCTGTTAATTCAGCAGGTCGATCCCCCAGGTCAAGCTCCAGCCCAAGCCCACCCCAAGAGCTCCGTCCCCAGCGCCTTGGCCCAGGGGGAAGCGATCAGCCAGGGCCAAGGCGCCGGCCGACTGGTGCTGGTGATCGAGGGCAGTGGCCGCTTCCTCGATCCCGCCAAGACCTTTGGTCAATACACGATTGAGTGCATGGAGGCCCCCTTTTTGGTAGGGGCTCTCCAGTTGTTGGCGGGGGAGTCGCCCTTAGCCAGTGACCTGCGCGAAACTTGTATCGCTGCCAGTGCCTGCCAGGTGCTCGAGCTGGGATCCGCTCCCCTGGCCGAGCCCCTAGAGGCCCACCTCCGCGGGCTGCTGGCCGATCGCATCTGCAGCCAGGAGTATCCCCTCCTCTCCCGTCTGGCGGCTGCGGCCGAAGTCCCCAGGGATGGGGCCGCGGCAGAAGCTCCGCGGCCATCCCCAGGCCTGGAGCGCACGATTGCCGAATGGCGGATTGTCGCTCCAGACACCCTGAAGCAGCAGGGCCTGCTTATCCATGCCGACCGGCCCCTGGCTGGCCTGGTCTACGGCGATCCGGTGGATCCCCGGGATTTAGAGGGTTTGGCGGAAGGTGCCCCCTTCCCGCGTCTGCTGGGTTTGCAGTCCCGGGGGCGGTTGCTCCTGCCGGCGGAGCCGGCCCTGCGGGACCGCCCCGCGAGCCGGCGCCAGGCCCGGGTGCCCGAGGGGTCCAGAAGCCAGCTGGTGATCGAAGGGGCCCAGACGCTTGAGCGCAGTGAGGGGCTCACCCCAGAACCGCGCCAGCATGGTTTCCGTTGGTTTCGGCCCAATAGTCGCCAGGGGCCCTACGCCTGCCTGTTGCTGTCCCTGATCGACCATTTCGAGGTCCCGATTCGGCGCGACATCGTGCGGCAGGCGGGTGATTCCCTCGACCGGCTGTCCGTCAATGGCCTGGAAACAAGGTTGCTCAAGGTTGCTGACCAGCTGGGCCTCAATGCCTTTGTGGTGTCCCTGGGCCGGCCCAGCGAGATTGCCCGCTTGCCCCTGCCCTGCGTCTGGTGGGGCGAGGAGAACCGGCCCCGGCTGTTGATCGCCGTCAGCGGCAAGTCGCTGGATCTGCTCGACCCCGGCAGTGGCATTCAGCGGGTCCCCCTGGAGCAGGCCCAGGAGTGGATCCTCCAGAAGCCCCGCTTTGTGCACCTGGGGATCGGCCGCCATACCCCGCGTCAAACCTTCGGCCTCGCCTGGTTGTTGCCCTACCTGTCGCGCTACCGGTTGCAACTGTTTGAGGTGTTCCTGGCCAGCTTCCTGGCCCAGTTGTTTGCCCTGGCCAGTCCCCTGCTATTTCAACAGATCATTGATCGGGTGATCGGCCAGGGCTCCGATGGGGCCTTGATGGGCCTGACGGTGCTGATGGTGCTGTTCATGGTGTTGGAGATCACCTTCAGCAGCCTGCGCACCTTCCAGTTCGCGGAAATCTCCAACCGGGTCGACATCAGCCTGGGTTCGGCCATCGTCTCGCGCCTGCTGCGCTTGAACATGCGTTTTCTGCAAAAGCATTCCGTGGGAGAGCTGTCTAGCCGGCTCAATGAGCTGGATAATGTGCGCCGCTTCATTACTGGAACGGCTCTAACAGTGGTGCTAGATGCCCTATTTGCCCTGCTCTATTTCGGCGTGATGTTTATTTATAGTGCCGCCCTCACCGGCATTATTCTTGGCAGTGTGCCCTTATTGATTGGCGCCATCTTTGGCCTGGCCCCGCTCACCGAAAAACTGTTGCGCCAAAAAGCCGAAGCCCAGACCCGAACCCAGTCTCTCACCGTTGAGATTCTCAATGGGCTTGAAACGATCAAGGTGCAAAGCTCTGAAGTGGCGGCCAAGCAACGCTGGGAAGAGCGCCATCTGGAAACGATTAATAAGGGCTTCCAAACCACCGTGGCTGGCACGGCCGGATCGGGCGTGATCCAACTTGTTAATAAGGCAACTGGGATTTTGGTGATCACCGTGGGGGCCACCCTGGTGCTCAAAAATGAAATGACCCTCGGCCAGCTGATCGCCTTCCGCATCATCAGTGGCTATGTGACCCAACCGATCATTCGCCTGGCAGCGTCGTGGCAGAGCTTTCAGGAGGCCTCCCTATCGATGGAGCATCTCTCTGATGTGGTGAATCAGCCGCTTGAAACCAAGGATGATGAGGTCAACAATATCCCGATGCCCCAGTTGCGCGGTGAGATTGCCTTTGAGGAGGTGAGTTTCAGCTATGGATCGGGTCCGCCCCAGCTCTCGGCGATCTCCTTAGACATTGCGGCTGGAAGTTTCCTTGGCCTGGTGGGGCAAAGTGGTTGTGGCAAAAGCACCCTACTCAAATTAATTGCCCGCCTTTATAATCCCGTCTCCGGTCGCGTGTTGATCGATGGACTGGATATTGAAAAGGTGGAGCTCCATTCACTCAGGCGCCAAATTGGCTATGTGCCGCAGGAATGCCTGCTGTTTGAGGGCTCGATCTTCTCGAATATTGCCGCGGCAGATCCCGATGCCGATAGCCATGAGGTGATCCATGCTGCCCGTCTGGCCTGCGCCCACGATTTCATCATGGCGATGGAAGATGGTTACACTTCGATGATTGGCGAAAAGGGGGCCGGACTCTCCGGTGGCCAGCGCCAGCGCATTGCCCTAGCTCGCATGCTGTTGCAAAAACCGCGCCTGATTATTCTTGACGAAGCCACCAGTGCCCTGGATGTGGATACGGAAGTCCAAGTGCTCAATAACCTGCTCGAATCGGCCCGGGAATCAACGATCTTGATGACGACCCATCGTCTTTCATCCCTGAGCCGGGCGGATCGCATTGTGATGCTCCACAACGGCAATGTTGATTCCCAGGGTAACCATCAAGAACTGATGGATCTGCATGGCCGCTATTACGCCCTCTACCAGCAGCAATTCGCCGCTTAAGCCATGACGGACCTAAGCCCCGATCCCAAACCCCTAGGGCAAGCTCGAGGTGGAGACCGGCCTGCTGTTGAGCCTCCCGCCTATGCCTCCCAGGGGGTGCTGCTCCAGCCGCCACCGATGTGGACGCGCATCCTGATCTGGACCCTGGGCATGGGTACGGTGATGCTGCTCGTTTGGTCCTGGTTGACCCGCATTGATGAGACCGTGAGCATGGATGGGTCGATTGAAACGGCCTCACCGGAAGCCAAGGTGACCAGTGCCAAAGAGGGTCAAATTGAGGCGGTGCTGATCAATCCAAATCAGGTCGTGCGCAAGGGCGACCTTCTCTTCCGCCTCTCGAGCCAGGATGTGGATGTCACCATCTCGGGCCTCAAGGCCAAGTTGGTGGAGTTGGAGCACCAACGGCAGGTGGAGCGCAACCTCTATGGGGCCCGGGTGGGCCAATTGGAGATCCAGGCCAAGTTGCATCGAACCGTTTTGGAACGGTTGACCCAGTTGGCCAGCACCGGTGCGGCCCAGGAGGTGCAAGTGATTGAGCGCCAAAGCACCTTGCAGGAAACTCTCAATGCCATGGAGGTGGCCAGAAAGGAACTGGCAAAGGCAGATAATATCCTGCTTATTCAGCAGTTGGAAACTAATAACACGATTCGGGAGTTGCTCGGTAAACGCTCCGAAAATAGGGTGCTTGCCCCCGTTAGTGGCACGGTTCACACGATGCGGTTCAATGCCGCTGGGGAGCGGGTCAATGCCGGGGAGGAGATGGCGACTATTGTGCCCCAGTTGCAACTACGTGCGGCGGTCTTCGTGCCTTCCCGCGTGTCGGCGCCAGTGAAGAAGGGCAGCAGTGCCAAGTTGAGTGTGGATGCCTTCCCCTCCAACGATTTTGGTGAACTCAGTGGCAAGATTGTTTCGATTTCACCCAATACCAGTATTAGCCAGGAAGCAGGAAAGGATAGCAATTATCGGGCCATGATTGCCATTGATCGTGCCCTAGTTACCTCCCGCTTCCCGCTCGACCAGCTCAGGCCAGGCATGGGTGTGAAGGCCAAGGTGAAGCTGCGGGAAAGGGCTGTGATCACCCTGGTGTTCGACTTCCTCGATAAGGCGATTGCGCCCCTCACCCAGCGCCAGTAGCCGCCCAGCATCTAGTAATTAGGTGACTCTTAATCAAGCGCTCTCCTCACCGTCTGTCTTCTCGAGTGCTGCCAAGGTGTGGTCTAGGGCTTGGTCAGGATTCCTTCCAGCTTCTGGTCTTTCGCCAGGGGTAAGCCAACGGCGATCCGGGATGCCAGCCCGAGCTGTTAGGCCCCCAGCCAGTCGGGATGGGGCTCGGGCATAGGCGGCCACCAATTGCCACAGCAGCCCCAAGGCCCAAGGGGGCAACGGCTGGGGATTCAGGGCCACGGCCTCCGCTGTTGAAAAGGATCCGGATGTTTGCGGGCCCCTTGGAATCACGACGTAGTAGGCCGGTATGCGGCGAACAATCATCTCCAATCGGTGGCGATTTGGCCGGAACGGCTTTCCGTCTCATCGTCAGGTGAACAGCCGCCTTCGTTGACCATCTGGTCATCTGAATTTGGGTTTAGGCCTCTGTAGCAGCCTTGATAATCGCTACGGTGCTGTCCTCCACCTGGCGGGCAACGTCGGCCGGTGCGGGGTTGCTGGAGAGGGCGCTCAGCATCGCTTCGGGGCGGATCATGCCGATGCATGTTGTGCCCACTTGGGTGTAAACGGAGATGCGGCAGGGCAGCGCCATGTTGAGGGCCATGTCAGCCGCCAGCTGGGCCAGCTGCAACGGGCCGGCCTGGTGAACGACCTCTGCTCCCTGGTGCAGACCCGGCTGCGGCAGCGGTTGGAAGCCCAGCTCAAGCAGCTCCAGGCTGTTTGAGGGCTTGGGGAAACCCTCAAGGCATGGAGGGCATGGATAGCGACGGTGGTGAGGCCCTAAAGGAGGTGTTCAAGCAAGCTGCTCCCCAACCCGTCCCCACCGGAAGCATGCGTCGTGCGCTTTGGGCCCTGAGGGGGATTTCAGGCTCCCGCCGCCAACCACTCCTGCCAGCGCTGGGCTTCCGCCTGGGCCGAGGCGCTGCTGCTGGCCTGGGCGCCCACCAGCCACACCGCCTGGCTGGCCCGGCTCACCGCCACATACACCAGTTGGCGCCGCAACTGCTCATCACTGGGCCAAAACACATCCCCGGCCACGAACACTTCGCCAAAGGTGCTGCCCTGGCTGCGGTGCACCGTCAACACCGCCGCCGGACCGAGGGAGGCGAAGGCATCACGCACCAGGAAAAAACGCCGCCACAGGCCCCGGCCGTCTTTTTTGCCGGCGTCGCGGGCCTGCTGGCGCAGCCGGGCCAACACGCCATCGAGCTGCTGGCGGGCGGCGCTTCCCACCGGTGGCAACA
>Ga0310324_10013_pt1 | contig 20786 bp, 20 predicted proteins | sample LakSupSRFTotalB5_FD_195538 | JGI IMG/M metagenome (GOLD analysis project Ga0310324, IMG submission 195538) | Enriched freshwater cyanobacterial communities from Lake Superior, Ontario, Canada - SU02.SRF.Total.B5 (v2) (version 2) | ecosystem: Environmental > Aquatic > Freshwater > Lake | place... | reverse complement strand
TTATTTACCAGGCCAGCGATTCGGCAATTGCGTGCATTTCCCAACATTTCAGCCTCTTTTGCGGGGTGTATCTAGATTTAAAGCTAAATGTTTTGTATATTTGCGTCAGAAATTACTAATCCTCAAGTTTTCCTAATGATTGATCAATTTTTGAAAGGAAAAGTTGCCATTGTTACCGGCGCCAACAGTGGAATAGGCAAATCTATTGCACAAGAATTAGCACATCGCGGGGCCAAGGTAGTTATTAATTACAGGTCCCATCCAGAGCAGACCGAAGCCGTTTTATCTGAGATTTCAGCCGCCGGTGGCATTGCCATCGGCGGCCAGGCAGATATAACTAATCTTAACGCTTTGCAAGAGGTTGTTGATCTGGCTGTTTCAACTTTCGGGCGGCTTGATATTATGGTAAATAATGCCGGTCTTGAGACTCGCACATCAATTCTTGATACAACTCCAGCTGATTACGATAAAGTTTTAGATGTAAATTTAAAAAGCACTTTCTTTGGTACTCAGTTTGCTGCTAAGCAGATGATTATTCAGGGGGGAGGAGGTCGAGTTATTAATATCTCCTCTGTCCACGAAGATTGGCCAATGCCAAATAACACTGCCTATTGTTTAGCTAAAGGTGGTGTTCGGATGTTGGCTCGTACCGCTGGTGTTGAACTTGCCCCCCACGGGATCACGGTGGTGAACGTAGGCCCTGGGGCGGTGAATACACCTATAAATGCTTCAACTATAAATAATCCATTACTTTTAGCAAAGCTAAACTCTGCTATTCCTATGGGACGCATGGCGGAGCCAGAGGAGATTGCATCATTGGTTGCCTTCCTGGCCAGCGATGCCGCCAGTTATATCACTGCAACCTCAATTTTTGCCGACGGTGGCATCATGCATAGCAGCCCAGGTCTCTAAACATTATGCCCAAGTCAAATAATAAGCATACCCAGCTCCTTAGTGATCACAAAACTGAACAGTCCTTACTGCTCATGGTTGGCGTCATGCAGGGGGTGGCTTTGGTCACATTCCCTGCCATCAGTGGAGTTTTAACGGGAACCAATGGATACGGTCTCTCGAATAGTGACTATGGATTGATCTTTTTGCCTCAGGTGATAGCGGCCATTACCTCCTCCCTTATGGGTGCACAAGCCTCCCGCCTTTGGGGTGCCAAAAAGGTTCTCCTCTGGGGTCTGATTGCGGATGTGGCCTCTATGGCTGTGCTGCTTTTAAGCATTTTGGTAATGCATGAGCAGGGACTAGGGCTGCCTCTATTAATGCTGGCCACAGCCTTGATGGGATTTGGCTTTGGCGGTGTGGTGCCCGTTCTGAATACTTTTGTGGCTGATTTTCAGCCCTCCCGAGTTGACCAGGCTGTGTTGATGCTCAATGCCCTCCTTGGATTGGGCACTGCGCTGGCTCCAGCTCTAGCGGCCCTTGTGGTGGGTCCTGGGATCTGGTGGATGCTGCCCTTGTCTGTGATGCTGTCAGCAGCCCTGCTCTGGTTCGTTTGTCGCAGTCAGCCGTTCCAATTGAGTGCTCCGATTCCAGAGCAAGTTGCCACGTCTGGAGCTAGTCAACGCCAGTACGGGAGGCTTGTACTCTTCGTTTGTGTAGCCACTTTGTACGGATTGAGTGAGACCCTCAACGGGAATTGGGCTGTTTTGTTGATGTCAAACCATCTCGACAGCCCTGCCAAGGTGTCATCGCTAGCGCTGACACTGTTTTGGACCTTTGTCACGCTGGGGCGTCTGCTGTTTTCAAGATTCCCGATGTGGTTTCCGCCCCGTTTATTGCTGCCTGGTTTGCCAACGTTTTTGGCTGTAATCTTTGTGGGCATCAGTCGCTTGGGGCCGGGCAATAGTTATGTGGGCCTCGCTCTGTTTGCCATGGCAGGCTTAGGTTGTTCTGCACTATTGCCACTAATTATTAGTTATGGGCAAAAACAGCTTTGCCAGATGGGTTCCTCGGCGTCAGGGGTTTTAATAGCGTTTTATCAGCTGGGCTATGGATTGGCTGCCTTTGGGGGTGGGGCACTCCAGCAGTCTTTGAAACTTTCGATAACTTCTTTATTTGGGTGGGGTGCTGCTGTGGCAATCACGCTGGCAATACTGTCTGGCTTAATTACGATCCGTAAGCCTTCAGGCTCAGCATTGAGTATGTCGTGAATGTGTCTTGTTGGTTAGCTTCTATTGCAGGGGGCTTTGGATTTGGAATATTCCTCCACAACTCCGTTGCTTTCGCTCAAGATCAGACGGGGCCCAAGGACCTAGATCTAGGTCCCACCCAAATGATCAAGATAGTTATTCCCCAGCCCTATTCATCCAACAGGGCTGAATACGATTATGTCTTGCCTCTTTCCCAAAGTTCTACTAAACGTGTTTTTTGGGATTCAAAAATATTCGCAGAGCAGCGTCCTTTCCTAGGGGCTACCCCTGGTACAGATAAGCTTCAGGCATTTGGACAGAGTGCTCGCTTGGGTTTGCGTGAGCTTGTTTCCCAAGGCAATGCTTACTGGGGGGTGAGCGTTGGCTATGACAGCCTTTGGCAGCAGGAAAGTTACTTCCAACAGGCTGGGCTTGCTTTGGAATATTCAAGGCCCTCATATCAGTTTGTTCTGACAGCTGGTGTACCTTTTGCAGCATCCAATACGACAGAATCTGGTAATAACCCCCTCTCCTCCGTTAATTTCCAGGTTTCGCTACCAACGGGAATTGAACGACTGGCGGTACAACCTAGAATTTATCTAGTTGGAAGTGAAAGTACCGGTACGACCACCGGTGGGCAGTTACAATTTACATACGGTTTTTACCAAGGTTTTAGCACCACTCTGGCGTCCAACTATGACGCATTCGGAGGGGCTAGCGGTTCATTGACATTTCAGGTTGTGTTCCCACAACGTTCTGCTGAGAAGGTTGGATCTACGATCAATCCAGTATTAATCAACAGCTATGCAGGGCCAGTTGGCAATAATGGATCAAGGGTAATTAGGTTAAATGGAATCCCCTTGTCTTCTGGAAATTAATTGATGGTTAATCAGCAGAATCCTAGGGTTCAGACCTTGTACGAATTGGCACTAATCCTTGGGTGTTGAGTTTGACCGCCCACAGGCTATTGCTAGATCCAATAAATAGTATGTTGTTATCTGAACCGCCGAAGCTCAAATTAGCTGTTTGTTTGGCCATAAGGAATTTGCCAATTAACTTGCCCTTGGTATTCAGTACGTGGATGCCTTCCAAGGTCCCCACATAAATATTGCCCTTGTTGTCAAGCCGCATCCCATCGGGGAAGCCGGGCGCAACATTGGCAAATAGGCGCTTATTAGTAAGGGTTTTACCATCGGCAGCAACGTTATATTTATAGATGCGATGTGGGAGGTATGGGAAATAAGTTCGAGGGCCTTGAATCGCACCACTATCTATAACATAGAGGGTTTTCTCCCCTGGGCCGAATGCGATTCCATTGGGCATCACTAGACCAGGTACTACAACTGTGAGTTGCTTATTTTTAGGGTCAAAGCGATAAACGTTGTTGGGTAGTTCTGCCGGTTGGGGTGGAAACTGCAAAGAACCATAGCTGGGATCCGTGAACCAAACCGTTCCGTCACTTTTGACGACAAGATCATTAGGGGAGTTAAGGCGTTTGCCCTGGTAGCTATCCACAAGGGATGGGGCCTGTGGCGCGGGGCTTTTGAGGTTTGCTTCGATGTTGCGGGTGATTGAGACGCGACGGCCGGTTGTTTCGGCGGTAAGCAGATGACCCTGAAGATCCGGTGTCTGACCATCCGCAACTCCTGAAGGATTGCGGAATAGCTTGGGCTTCTCCCAAGATTCTGGTGTTATCTGGCCATCTATTAGCCCATTCCAGCGCATCGAATAGATGCTGTTGTGGATCTGGTCGGTGATGAAAAGCATGCCGCCTTGTCCCTGGCGATCCTTGAGGAACACGGGGCCTTCAGTGAAGCCAAACCCTGTTGCCAGGGGAACCAGCTGAGGTGTGCGACCCACGATGGCTGCAAAGGTTGGATCAAGGGCCTGAACAGTGAGCTGAGGTGATTGGGATTCTGGATAAAAGGGATTGCTAGTGATATTTATGTCTTGGCATTGCTTGGCTATTGGACTTCCTGGTAGGCATGCTGCTCCCATCGGTGCTGGCCCACTACTGGGCTGACAACCAATCAAAAGGGCTGTACCGGCAATCAATGTGATTGGGAACAACCTGCCAACGCAAATGCGTTGCATGGAGCGAGATATCAGGCGCATCATGGGCATGGGGAATGTCACGATTACTGAAATTTATATAGAAAATTTAGGTCTTTCTGGAGGTCCTGCACAACAATGTGCTCAATACAAAACCGGACAAATGTTTAAATCCAGAAAAGATCAAGCTGTTAGTTCATCACCACAGGGGTAACCAGGGTTGCAATCGGAGATGCTGCTGGTGCTGGCCAAAGTTTTCATCAGAGCCAACAGAATTAAAACTAATAAATTGCCGATCGACAGTATTATCAAATCTATAGGAGTTCAAATCACCACAATGAAATGCCATCAACTCTCCTCCAGGAAGAATTTCTGCAACAGAAGGAGTTGGCTTTATAAGACCTTAACGAGGAAAACCTGCAAAATACGTGCCTTCGTTGAAAGTCCAACAGCAATCAATGGCATAGAGGGGAGATCACAATAACAGTGGATTCAAGTGATTGTGGCCTAGAATGCAAAGAATACCTTAGAATTTAATAAAAAATAAAATGCGAACAATATCGTAACTTAAGTAATTGGATCAACAAGCATTTCTATAGTTTGCTGAATTTCAATAGACGATAAACAGATATCAGAAGGAAACCGCTTAACCAGCGAGCCATGCCTATCAATCAAAAATTTCTCAAAATTCCAAGCTATTGGCATGGAGTCATGCGTGAGCAACTTAAATAAAGGATGTATATTAGGTGCAACACAAATAATTTTAGAAAAAAGTGGTATATCTAATCTAAATGTAGAGGAAAGAAACTGCATAACCTCATCAACAGACTTAGGCTCCAGAGCACCAAAATCATTTCATGGAAATGCTAAAATCTTTAAACCTCTAGGGCGATACAACATATCAAGTAAGCACATCGATTCATATTGAACAGTGTATCTGCACTCACTAGCAACATTAATAATAAGAAGAGGCGAACCCCAAAAATTGCTCATTGGGAGTAATGAGCCATCAATAGCATCAACCGTAGAAGTATGCAACCGACTGTATTCAGAAGACTGGGTGAAAGCAGAAGAATTCATACTTGAAAATCAATTTAAAATATGAGTCCAATAAACGATAGGACTTATATTTTACAAAGTAATAATTATACCATATAAAGATTAGGCAAGCCTGTCAACCAAGTGCTCTGAAACCCTGATCGCATTTGCAATAGCCGTTAATGACGGATTAACTGCCCCAATGCTGGGAAAGAAGCTTGTGTCAACTACGTATAAATTATCTAAATCATGGGCCTTGCAATTTAAATCGAGAACTGAATCCTCTGGATTAGTGCCAAACCTACAAGTTCCAGCCTGATGGCCAACTGCTGCGATTGCCATATCGGAAGCAAAATAAATTTGCCTCTCAGCCAAGTGGTCCTGTTGATATAATTTTTCAAGTACACGCTCAAGTCTATTCATCAATTCACTCGATGCACGATCATTTGTTGCTAAATAGCTGAGGGTTATTTGACCGCTTGAATCAACAGTTACCCGATTATCAGGCTTGGGTAAATCTTCAGTTTGCAACCAAAAGTCTAAGGATCTTTCAGCCAGTTTATCCATAGACCAAGTGGGTGCAAGGGCTGTGAGCTTAGGCTTGTAGCCCTTCATCATTGCACCATTAGTTTTACCCGTCATCTGAATATTACCAATGGGGAAATCAAAATCATTGTCGCCAAAATACCAATCATTAACCGCAATAGTTTTTTGAAAGATGGTATCATTAGGCTCCCGCCCCAAAGCAACAACTGCCTTGCAATTATGATACATATAATTGCGGCCAACCTGGTCTGATCGATTAGCTAAACCATTAGGATGCTTATCGTTTGCAGACATGAGAAGCAGCCTGGCAGAATTAGCGGCTCCACAACTTACAACAACAATATCACCGGTGAATTTTAATTTTTCCCCATCTCTATCAACAAGCACTTCTGTAATAGTGTCACCGGCTGAATTGGTATTTAATTTCAAAACATGGCAGCGGGTTAAAAGAGTTAGGGAACTATTGACTAAGCCAAGACCTGCCCTTATTCCCATAACCTCAGCATCCCCTTTGGCATGGAGAAGGCAGGGAAAACCGTCACATCTATTGCATTTCACACAAGCACTAAATGGAAGATTGGCCTCATCTAGATTTACCCCGGTTGGTGCATGGAAAGGATGCAATCCCGCTGCTTTAAAGCCATCAACCAATTGCTGCATGCGGGGTTCATGCTTAATGGGTGGGTATGGATATGGTGCACTGGCCCTTGGTTCAGTGGGATCTTCACCCCGTTCGCCATGAACGTGATACATCGCTTCAGCCCTTGTGTAATAGGGCTCAAAATCGTTGTAACGGAGAGGCCAAGCAGGAGAAATGCCATCAACGTGAATTAACTCCTCAAAATCTCTCTCCCGCAATCTGAAATGAGCTGCACCATAAAGCTTGGTTGCACCACCCACAAAATAATGGCTTCCCGGCTGGAATTGTTTATTATTTCGATCCTTCCATGGATCAATAGATACATAGCGATTATTTTGGAAAACTTCAGAAGGGTCCCAGTTTTGAGGTTCGCGAGGCAGCCAGTCGCCACGTTCAAGAACCAAAACTTTTTTACCGGCTTCTGCGAGGCAGCGAGCAAGTGTACCTCCGCCAGCACCACTGCCAATAATCACCACCTCATAATGGTTCGTCATGATGAGCTCCACATAAAGAAACCACTACATAGGTGTGTAGCGGTTTAATTGGGTGATCATTTTTAAAACCATCGAAGTCCAACCTGTTTGATGGCTAGCTCCAACCCCAGCACCGTTATCACCGTTAAAATATTCATTAAACAATATTAAATCACGCCAATGTGGGTCATTTGAAATTCCAACATTGTTGCCGTTGAAAGGTCTTTGAGAGCTTTTATCTAATCTAAATAAATTTGCCAACCTTGCCTCAAGCTCAAGAGATGCAGCCCATAAGCTAATGAAATTACCAGATCCCGTAGGGAATTCAACCATAAAGGTATCTCCATAATAATGACCAAACTTCTGCAGTGCTTCAATAATTAAATAATTAATAGGCATCCAAACAGGTCCGCGCCAATTAGAATTTCCACCAAACATAGCCACTGGGCTATCAGCAGGGTTATAAGCAAGAGTTTGCTCTTGAGAACCCTCTCGGAAAGTATAGGGAGATTTTTCATAGACTTTCGAAAGAGAACGGATGCCAAAGGGGGACAAAAATTCATCCTCATTAAATAAATACCAACAAATCCTTTGCAACCTATCCCTAGGAACCAGGCTAAATAAAGATCTATTATTATGCCAGCAGCCAATATTGTCCTCTAGCCAAGTGTGAGATGAGCGCTCGCTAAAAAATCTAGCAAACGTTTTACTTGTATCTAACCAAGGCAATCTTTCAACAGTAGCCACATCAAAGCTTGCTACTGCAAGCAACGGAATTAAACCTGAAACAGATCTGGTTCTAAGATAGGTCCAGGAGTTATCAGGGCGTTTTATAACATCATAATAAAAACCATCCTCCTCATCCCAACTAACATAATCACGACCGTTTAAAGATGGAACATTAAGAGTAATAGCAAGTTGCGCAAAATCAAAAACAAACCTCTCGCAAATATCAGAGTACTCAGGATCCTGCGCACTTAGTTCAACTGAAATTTGTAATAAGTTAAGGCTTAACATAGCCATCCAAGCAGTGCCATCACATTGTTCAATTCTGCTCCCATCAGCCAACGGGAAACGCCTATCAAACACTGCAATATTATCTAAACCAAGAAATCCACCTTCAAAAACATTATCGCCAGATCTATCATTGCGATTAGCCCACCAACCGTATTCAAGCAAAAGTTTAAGCATTGCAGAACGCAGGAAAGTATAATCTCCACGTTCTTTTTCACGCCGCTCAATTTGAAAAATTCTTAACGCAGCCCAAGCACCTATAGGTGGGTTGGGATCAGATAGTGCCCATTCATAGGCAGGTGTTTGGGCATTTGAAGCAGTATAATTCGGGGATCTCAATAACATGCACTGCTGTTTTGCAGTTTCTGGATCAATTACCGCAAATGCAACGGAATGGAACATCAAATCCCACTGACAAAAATATGGATACTCCCAACTATCTGGCATTGATATAATGTCATCAGCATAAAGCCTGCTCCAATATGCATTTTGACTATGTTTTCGTTCTTCTGGTGGCGCTGGCTGGTTTGGATCACCGTTTAACCAGCGAGCAACACTCCAATGATAAAACTTCTTACACCACAACAAACCACTTGCTGCCGATCTAAAAATTAGCGAATCATCCTCACTTAAACCAACGGAAATAGAATCAAGATATGCAATACATTCCTTTTCTCGATTATTAATTATACAATCAAAGCTTTCACCAAATGGCTCTGAGATCAAACAATCACTTAATCGTAGATTCACAATCCACTCCTCTTTTGATAACAGCTGCTTCTCCAATACTAAGCCAGCCTTACTTCCAACTCTGGCTGGATTTATAGCATCAAGCTCTCCATTCACAACATAACGATGAAATGCATCTTTTACAAATGGCTGACAATTTGGCTTGTTATAAAGAAGCTGGGAATTTGTTTCATTTTCAGTGAATATCCATTCACCTGGTTGATCACAAGTTAAATAATATGAGCCAAGCTCATGAATATCATCTGTATTTACACCAGTTTCATTGCACTGGATTGATTTACGTTTTCTCCAATTCTCCCTATAGCCCCAATCCCATTCATTCCGAAGCCAAAGACTTGGAATCAGCTTTAAAGCTGCTGTATCAGGGCCGCGGTTTATAACCTTAATTCGTATCAAGATATCAGTAGAACTTGCCTTGGCGTAATCAACAAAAACATCAAAATAATTATTTTCAGAAAAGATACCAGTATCAAGCAACTCATATTCAGGCTGCTGCCGGCTACGGCTAGCATTTTCCTGAATTAAATGCTTATAAGGAAACTCGGCTTGGGGATACTTATATAGCCCACGCATAAAGCTATGGGTGGGGGTATTAAGAAGATGATAAAAATAATCCTTCAAATCCTCACCATGGTTTCCCTCGCCGTTCCCGAGACCAAAGGGCCTCTCTTTTAAGATTGGATCATTTCCATTCCAGAGCGCGATACCAAAACAAATTCGACCATGGGAATCACTTATACCTAAAAGACCATCCTCTCCCCAGCGATAGGCCCTAGATCTGGCTTGATCGTGGGGGAAAGAGGTCCAGGCGTTACCATCCTCCGAATAATCCTCTCTAACAGTGCCCCATTGCCTATCACTTAAATAACTGCCCCACAATCCCCATGCTTTATGTCCCTCATCGCGCTCAGCAATACGTTGCAGCTCTGAACTCACAACACTGCCTCTAAATGATTAGCCACACGTAATGCATTGGCTATAACAGTGAGCCCAGGCCCAATACTAGGGCAACTTGGAAATACGCTTGCATCAACAATATATAGATTTTGTATCTCATGGCTCCTCCCCTCTAAATCAACCACTGAAGTGGCAGGATTGCTACCCATTCTGCAGGTGCCGCAGGCATAACCCATCACACTAATCGGAGCCTCACCCCGGGGATGTGTGGGTGATTGACGCACCACATGGGTTAAAGGATCGGCTTCAATTGCCTTTAAAGTGTCAATCCAGCGATAAACCAAACGGTCGTGGGCTTCGGTATTATTTGCAATATAATTAAGCCTGATTTGCTCACCTTGCAACGTTATTTTATTATGGGGGTCTGGCAATACCTCAGTCATAGCCCACCAAGCAACAGAGCGGGCTGCTAATTCTTCAAGACCAAAATTAGGTAATAATTTAGAAACTAAAGATAATACCGGAGGTGATTCAGCAAACAATGCATCCTGCAAAACTCCCCCACAGCTTTGGATGTGCCCAAGGGGGAAATTAACATTTTTATCGCCCCAGTAATAATCATTTATACCAAATGATCTCTGATAGCGGCCAGAGTTAGGTACAGCTGCCAATTGAAGTATAGAAGTGAGTTGTAACTTCATTAAATTACGGCCAACCTGATCGGAACCGTTACTTAAGCCTCGGGGGTGGGCATCACTAGTGGAACGCAATAGAATCGCAGGAGTATTAACCGCACCGGCGGCTAAAACAACATAATTAGCCTTAAATAGCCAGGCTTGATTATTAATCAATGCCTCCACCCCTTTAATTTCGCTGCCCGAGGGATCAACATGTAAACAGCTAACTTTAGCTCCAGTTCTTAACTTGAAATCAGGATGAGTAATCGCCTCTGCTACTCCAAATACTTCAGCATCGCCGCTTGGGTCCTCTTGATTATTAGACCAACTGATTGGTAAATCATAGGGATAACAATCATGGCGCAGCAGTGCTTCGCGTAGAGGCTCTAAAAATGGTTCCAGGGGCTTGGGTTTTCCCACATAGGAGTTAGTTCTTGGCGGCTCGGTGGGATCAGCACCACACAGACCATGCACATGGAATAATTGTTCGGCCTTATCATAAAAAGGGGCAAAATCTGAATAACCTATTTCCCAACAAGGTGATATCCCGGATTGCAAATGAACGGCTTCGAAATCTTTTTCGCGCATACGCTCGAGCACAGCGCCCCAAATTTTGGTGTTACCACCTAATCCGTAAATTGTTTGAGGAGGAAAAGGATCGCCATCTGGGCCGAACCAACGCTCAGCCGGATGATATCTATCCTTTCGAAACAAATCCACATCAGCAACATTTTGATCTGCCAAGGCCATCTGCCCGCCCCGCTCTAACAGCAAAACCTTGTGGCCTTTTGATGCAAGGGCACCGGCCATGGTGCCTCCCGCAGCACCGCTTCCGATAATGATCACGTCGTAATGCGAGTCGTCAATGATCATTGGGATTCCTCCTTAAGAACGTTGCCACACATAAATAAGCAGAAATAGAATGATCCAGATCACATCTACAAAGTGCCAAAACAGGGAGGTGGCCTGGATTCCCTGTTCTCCACCTTTGTAGTTATTAGGTATAAACGATTTCACCAGCATTAACAACATAAGCAACACTCCTGTGAGCACATGCAAACCATGAAAACCAGTGAGTAGATAAAAGGTGCCACCGAAAGTGCCAGAGGTAAAGCCAAATTGCAGGCCGCTCCACTCCACTGCTTGACCCCAAAGGAAATAGCCCCCCAAAGCCATGGTTGCTAACCACCAACCTCGGAATCCCCAAATGTTTTGGCGCGCCATTTGCCGTTCAGCCAAATAAATCGTGCCAGAACTAGATACAAGCACAAAAGTATTTATTAAGGGAGTTTGCCATTCCAGGCCTTCTACCCCATTCGGCAACCAATCAAGCGCATTTAACTTTAATAAGGCAAATCCAGAGAAAAAGGCAATAAAGATTACGCTTTCTGAGCAAAGGAAAATAATAAAACCAGTGAGGTTATGGCTGGCGTGCATACCATGGCTTTCATTATTAGCTGTGGTGGATTCCATTCTTTATGCCTCTAAAGGAGATTGGGTTTCATAGGCCGCCTGGTTTTCCACAAGTGGTTTACCTGTGCCGTAGCCATAGGGTCCGCTAATAACAGTGGGCACATTTTCTTCAAAATTCTCAGCTGGAGGAGGTGAGGGGAGCAACCATTCCAAACCAATGGCATTCCATGGGTTCTGTGGAGCTTGCGGGCCTCGAACCCATGAACTAATCATATTTAAGAGAAACGGAATAATTGAAACTCCTAATAGAAAACTACCCAAACTAGCTACAACATTCCAAAAGGTAAATTCGGGATCATAGGAAGAAACCCGCCTCGGCATTCCCATCAAGCCGAGGGGGTGCATTGGAAAGAAGTTAAGGTTTGTACCAATAAAGGTTAGAAAGAAGTGCAGCTTCCCAAGCCCCTCATAGTACATCCTACCAGTGAACTTAGGGAACCAATGATATATAGCTCCGTAAATACCCATTACTGCAGCGCCATAAATAACGTAATGAAAATGTCCAACAACAAAGTAAGTATTATTAACATGAATATCTATCGGCACCGTGGCGAGCATGATGCCAGTAACGCCTGCAAAAACGAAATTAAAAAGTCCGCCAAGGCTAAAAAGCATCGGGGTGTTTAAACGTAATTTGCCTCCCCATATTGTTGCTAACCAGGCGAAAACCTTCACACCAGTTGGCACCGAGATAAGCATAGTTGTAACCATAAATAAATTTCTCATCCATTCCGGCACCCCACTGGGAAAGAAGTGGTGCACCCAGACAATTAAGCCAAGAAATACAATTGCAAATGAAGCTAGGGCAACAAACTTATAACCAAAAACAGGCTTACGTGAATGGCAGCTAAATAATTCAGAAAAAATACCAAAAACAGGCAGAATAATTACATAAACCGCCGGGTGAGAATAGAACCAGAAAAAATGTTGATAAAGAACGGGATCACCGCCGCCCTCAGGCTGGAAAAAGCTGGTACCTACTACTAAATCAAATAACAACATAATTGCACCACCAGTTAAAGCAGGCAAGCCAATTAATTGAAGTGTTTGGGCAGCCCATACTGTCCAAATAAAAATCGGCATGCGGAAAAATGTCATGCCAGGAGCCCGCATCCGAATAATCGTGGTTACAAAATTAACTGCTCCCATAATCGAAGAAACCCCTGAAAGAGCTACAGCAGTGAGCCACATCCCTTCACCACTCACAAAGTTTCCAAGGGGATTTTGTGTGCTCACCGGCGGGTAAGACCACCAACCAGAATTAGCGGGGCCGCCTGGAAGCAGAAAGCTGGAAATTAAAATCACCCCAAAAATTGGCACCAACCAGAATGCCACTGCATTTAGTTTTGGGAACGCCATATCGGGAGCGCCAATCATTGTTGGAATTAATAAATTATTAAGACCATTTAATACCGGAAAAATAAACATAAACAGCATGATCGTGCCATGCATCGTGTAAAGCCCGTTATATACAGTGCGATCCACGAGATCATTCTCGGGAGTAATCAATTCGCCCCTCATAATCATGGCTAGCAAACCACCGATCAGAAGGAAAAAGATTGCAACGGTTATATATTGAATACCTATTACCTTGGCATCGGTATTAAAACTAAAAAATCGTTTCCAATTATCTGGGGCACCTGGTACCGGTGCATTTGATTTCAATACGCGAGGATCATAAGAAGCAAGTGTCATGGTTTAACCGTTGTGGGGAAGTTGATTTGAGCCGGGCACGTTTACCATCGGGGCTGGAGCAGGCACAACAGTGGGCCATCCCCTTGCGCCTTCACTTTGGCGTTGTTTATATTCAACAATTGCATCACTCAAGCCTGGTTGCAAAGGCTGAGTAGCCGCTTGTTTCAACCAATCGCTATATTCTTCTTCACTTTCCACCACAACATCAGCTTGATTTGTAGAAAACCAGGTACCGCTATACATCGAATCCCTTAAGCGGTAGCGCCCTTCGCGGGTGGGGGTGAGGTTTAGATTGATTGCCCTACCGGGGATTATGTCTTGCTTTAGCCTGAAAGCAGGAACATAAAAACCATGAATCACATCTTCGCTAACCAATCTAAAAGTAACGGGTTTATCAACTGGTAAATGTAATTCTGTGGAGCTAACTTTGGCATCTGGATAGTTAAATTGCCAAGACCACTGCCTGGCTGTTACCTCCACCTGTTCTGCAGGTAAGCGGTCCCCTAAGAAACCCCCCACCTCCTCGATTGGATCACCGCGATGGATATGCTCCATCGGACCCAGCACAGCAAGCTTTTGGTTAACACGAACAGAATAAAAAGCTATTCCAAACACGATTAGTGCGGGTATAACTGTCCAAATAATCTCCAACTTAGTATTACCTTCAATTGGCTCAGCATCACTGGTATCATACTTTTCAGCCCTATTAAATACCACAACCCAACTCATTACCGATACCACACCAAAAAACACAAAGGTAGCTAGAGCTGTTTCAAAACTAAATAAGCCATCTACCAATGGTGCAGCGGTGGACGCCTGGACAGGTAGCCAGTGATAAGCCTGGCGGCTCATCCAAACGCTAAATACAACTAGTACTCCTGTCCATACGCTAACTATCGCCAGCGCTGAAACATTAATCCGGGAGGGAGGAGTGCTTGTCATGGCAGAGCTTCTCTGAGATTAGCTCCAGCTGCTAAAAGCTGATCTGCCGTGATGTGCACACCAAACTCAGCCGCCAATTGAGCGCCCACGGTGCCATGAATCCCTATTAAACCCATCATAAATACTCCACTAAAAAGGTAAATCCATTGCACCTGTCTGCCAAGATCTTTGCGCCATAGAAAACGTTGGTAACCGCGCCAAACTGTCATTAAAACAATCAAAGCCAGCAACAAAACTCCCCCCACCCCGTGCCAAAGCATTGAAACAAAACTCTCTAGGCCAAAGGTGCTAATCACCCCAGGTAGCGGCACCGCAGTGAGCATTTCATAAAAACCTGCTGCCACCGTAAAAAAACTAATTACAGAGCAGGCAAGCAGGTTGTACCAACCCACATCATGGAAACCGGCCCTTGTAACAGGCAAGGCTAAAAATCTGAAAATGCGCTTCTCTAATGGGTATAAAGCACCAGCAAAATCAAAAGCAATTGCTATAACGAATAAACCGATCGTTAGATGCACCAAATTAGGGTGAATCGGCAAGCTATAAGGGAGATCATTTGCTCCTAATCCAGCTGCTATTTGATTTAAGGGCGCCTCTGATTGCAGCACCACATTAAAAAACTGCATTACACTAACCCCGCCCGCATCGCTTCCACCACCTTCACTGTGTGCAATCCATAAACCCAAATCAACTGATCACCCAGATAAACTTGTGCAACCACCAAAGCCGCTAATAAAGAATCAGCGCCAAGAAATGCGAGCGGCAAACTAAGGGGATCTTTGGCTCGCAATACATAGCGCCAGGCCGTTAACACAGATAAAATTCCTGCGAGAGACCATCCAATGGTGCTATGTATATTTAAAATGTCGCGAGATGCTCCGTAAGGATTAGCCAAACCAGCCTCCACTTGGCCAAACATGATCGCAACAAAAATTGCAGTTGTAGCAAACAACAAGTTCCACCAACTCACCTCAAATAAGGCTCGTTTTCCAGCAATCACACCAACAAAGTCAAAAAATACTGAAATTAATGCCATTGAAATCACAAAATGAACCACGATCGGATGAATCGTGTCCATCCAGGGCAGGTTGTGATCGTTTAATGGCGGCAGCAGGTGCTCGAGCATGCGCGAACCAAAAACACTTCTTACATATTCCTTGGTAGTGCCGCAGGATTAAGAGTGTGTGAAATCTACCCATTTGCTTTATGGATCAATTTCTATCCGGCCCCTGGCGCCTGGAATCCGACAGCCTTGGGGAGGTGCAGGTGCCTGCAGATCACTATTGGGGTGCCCAAACAGAACGGGCTCGCTTGATGTTCCAACTAGGGCAAGACCCCATCCCCACCCCTTTGATCCATGCCATCGCAACAATCAAACGGGCGGCAGTTCAAACAAATAACAAACTTGGCCTCATCGACCAAGCACGCTGCAACTGGATTAGCCAGGCAGCAGAGGAGGTGGAAATTGGCAAATGGGATTTGCAATTTCCGCTTTCCACATGGCAAAGCGGCAGCGGCACCCAAACCAACATGAACGTGAATGAAGTAATCGCCAATCGCGCTTGCGAACTAGCTGGTGAACCTTTAGGCACTAAAGCCTGCGTGCATCCAAACGATCATGTGAATAAAGGCCAAAGCACCAATGATGTATTCCCAAGTGCCATTCAGCTGGCTAGCGAGCGTCAGCAACGGCTAGAGCTTCTGCCAGCAATAAGCGATTTGGCCGCAAGCCTTGAAATAAAAGCTGCTGCTTGGGCTGATGTGGTGAAAATCGGTCGTACCCATTTACAAGATGCCGTACCCCTCACCTTTGGCCAAGAAGTGGGAGGCTGGGCGGCCCAATTGCGCAGCGCGGCCTCACGAATCGAAGCAGGCTTTGAAGAATTACGGCAGATACCTTTGGGGGGAACAGCCGTTGGTACCGGCCTTGGGGCAAAGGCCGGTTTCGCTGCAGCTACCTGTGAATTGCTGAGCAGCTGGGAGGGAGTGAATTGGAGCTGCAATGGCAACCGTTTCGCCTTAATGGGTAGCCACGACGCCCTGGTGCAACAGATGGCTCGCCTCCGGCTGCTGGCGGGGGCGCTTCACAAAATTGTGAACGACATTCGCTTGCTCGCTTGCGGACCACGGGCTGGGTTAGCCGAACTGCTTCTGCCAGCTAATGAACCAGGCAGTTCAATCATGCCTGGCAAGGTGAATCCCAGCCAATGCGAAGCTGTGGCAATGGCTACTGCTCAAGTAATGGGCCTTGATCAAGCAGTTGCTATCGGTGGCAGTGGCGGCCACCTACAAATGAATGTGTATAAGCCTCTAATAGCGCTTAATTTGATTCGTAGTGGTGAATTACTGAGCCAATGTTGCTATTCCCTGCGGGTGCATCTTGTAGAAGGGATGAAATTAAATATCAACAAAGTTGAACACTATCGCGATCAATCCTTGATGCTTGTTACAGCCCTAGCACCAGTGATTGGCTACGACCAAGCAGCAAAAATTGCTCAACATGCCCATGCTGAAGGGCTTTCTTTACGGGAGGCCGCCCTTGCCCTTGATGCGATCAGCGCTGAAGCATTTGATCGCAATGTGAACCCAAAAGAAATGACAACCACTCAAGATTAAAAGCGGCCCAGAAATGCCAATGCCAGCCCGATTAATAAACTAAAAACCAAAGCGCCCCCAAGCAGCAATAGGGCAAATAACTCCCCTCCCGATAAAGCTCGGCGCTCGGGAATAATCGTTTGCTGGATTGGAACTTTATTTGAAATTTTACTTGAATCTTTACTTGAATCTATTAATAAATCATTGAGTGATGAATCGTATTTGCGTCTTTGCTCTGGATCGCTCAAAACTGCCATTGCATCTTGCAAAGCCCGAAAACGCTCACTAGCTTCAGCGGCCGGAAGCTCGGTGGTGTCTGGATGAAAGCGTTTGCTGAGGCTGCGAAAAGACGCCCTCAATTCATCCTGGCTGGCCTCCCGTTTTACGCCGAGCAGGGCATAAAGATTGATATGGGGGCCGGTGGAAGCCAAGCCGCTGGGTTCTGCTTGTTGCGATCCTAGGGAAACTTACTTTCCAAACCCTGAGCAACGATCTTCCCTGGGAGCTGCTGGGTTGGCAGCCAAACGAGCAACAGCTGCAGCAATTGCAACAGCTGCAGGTTTTATTGCGGCATTGGAACCAGCAACTAAATCTCACCCGGCTGGTAGAAGGGCCCGATTACTGGATCGGCCAAGTATTCGATAGCCTTTGGCCGCTTCAGCCCTGGTTATCGGGGGCCGCTGCAACAGCTGCAAACTCAAAAGGGTTTGCAGTGGTGGATGTGGGCACCGGTGGTGGCTTTCCAGGCCTTGCCATCGCAATCGCGCTCCCCAAGGCCCAATTAACCCTGGTGGATTCAGTTGGTAGAAAACTTGAAGCGGTGAGAGCAATGGCCCAGGAGTTGGGTCTTGCAGAAAGAATTTTGCTGCGCTGCGAAAGAGCTGAAAAAAGCGGCCGAGATCCCAATTGCCGCGGCAAATTTCAATTGGCGGTAGCCAGGGCTGTAGCACCAGCTGCGGTGGTAGCTGAATACTTAGTGCCCCTACTGGCCCCAAAGGCCACAGCTCTGCTTTATCGGGGGCAGTGGAATGCCGTAGATCAGCAAAAACTCTGTGAAATCTGCGGAATATTGCAGGCCAAGGCCGGGGAGCCCCAAGCCTTAGAGCTCCCTGAAGCCAGGGGCCAGCGGCACGTAATCCATCTAACCCCCAAAGGCCCTTGCCCGGCAGCTTATCCAAGGGCGGTGGGAATACCGGCAAAGCAACCCCTAGGGGGAAGCAACAGCTAGTTCTAATTACCCAAACGTTGCAGGGCAGTGCCACCAAGGTTTGCCTTGAGTTGGCGCAGGATTGCCGGAATTTCATCACGCCATGGGCTTTCAGCAAGGGCCGCCTTTAATTCCAGTTCAGATACCGAGCCCCCACTGGCAACCGGCGCTTCAAATACATCAGCATTGTTACCTGGAAACCAATGATCACCCTGCCCTAAAAGGCCATAACGGGCCCTGCCATAACTCACTAGATCCCATGCCTGCAATAAGTTGTTAAGCCAAAGCAGCACTGGCAAGTTGATCTTGCCTGGGGTTTCTTGCCATCGAGGCAACCCCTGCTGCCAACTTTTTAGCCAAGCTTCACCAAGTGAAGCCTCGACGGCCTGCTGCAGCGAAGCCGCGATCGGAGGCAACAACTCATTGGCATTTGGCAACATTTTTACAGCTTTTAAATGTAAATCTAAATCCTCAACTTTTGCAGCCCCTACGCTTATAGTGTGAACCCTAGGATCGCTCAAACAGAATAGATCGTTAAATACAATCGGATGTAAAGGCTTACAAAGTTGCTTTAAGCGTTCAGAAGGAGAGTGAAGGTGGCCGCCTTTATCGGTGGGGCTAATTAAAAAAATCCCCATATCTTGATCCCTAGCAGCATTTAAAGCGGGGCTATTATCTTGGCGAATGTAGTACCAGTGGATATTTACATAGGCAAAAGCGCCACTTGCGATTGCCATTTCAATCAATTCGAGCGGCCCATGGGTTGAGAAACCAACATGGCCAATGCAGCCGTCTTTTTGCCAACGCTGCACAACCTCGAGGCATCCGCCTGGCCGCAGGCATTGATCTAAATGTTCAGCAAGATTTATGCCATGCAAAGTGAGTAGATCAACCCTTTGCACCTGCAGCAATTTAAAGCTGCGCTCCAGCTGCGATTCAAATATTTTTGCATCTGAATTAGGCGCAATTTTTGTTTGTAAAATTCGCTTCAGATCATGATGCTTCGCCAATAACTGGCCAAGTTGCAATTCAGAACTGCCATAAAACCTTGCTGTTTCGATGTGGTGCATGCCAGCAGCCATGGCTGCTACAAGGATTTGCTCAAGGTTTTGCTGGCTTTCACGCTTGATCTCAGCCGCAGGCAAATCACTCCAACTCTGTTGAAAACGCATTCCCCCAAGGCTCAACAGTGGCATTGCCAGCTCGGTTCTGCCGAAACGACGAGTGGGGATCATGGCTGGCTTACGGGCTAGGCAATTGCTCAAATGGCAGCCAATGGATGCAGTCCACCGGGCATGTGTCGATAGCTTCCTGCACCCGTTCAAGGCTGTCGCCGTTTTGTCTGATTACCCGCGATCTACCTCGATGGGGTTCCACTAAAAAAGTGTTGCAAGCCACATGGGCGCAATAACGGCAACCGATACAAACATCTTCATCAACCCAAATTGCCTCCTGGCGCAAACTACCCCCTAGCAGGGGTTCTTTACCTGTGCTGCTATCGCCCGGCGCGGCAAGCGGTTGGGTTGCAAAAGCAATTGAAGGATCGATGCTCACGGCAAGCTTAGAAATCAACCCTGCCAGCGGGTAACTACCAGCTCAATGCTGCCATCAACACTTGCCCGTTGATCACTAACAACAAAGCCTTCGGCATTTGCACTATTAAGAATGCTATGCAGCGCATATCTTTGAGTTAGTTGGGCCATGAAGCGTTCCAAAGGAATTGGTAAGCGCCATAAATCAAGATCAGTTACCAACTCATAGCGTTTTTCAGTGCTGTTCCAACGAAATCCAATGTCGCCCCCTTCAGGCTGCGGGCAACAAAGATCAGCCACTTCCGTTTGGCCTTGGTAGCCACGCAACAGCTGATTTACTTCAGTTGGGGTTTGGCCAATATCTTTTAGTGCTGCCAGCAATGCAGCTCGATCGCGAAGCTCAGTTTTAATCGTACTGAAGTGAGACATTACTGATTTGTTTTTGGTGAAGTTCTGCTGAAGCAGAAAGGTAATAATCGGAAGTGGAATTACAACGCTGGATACTGCCTAACCTTGCTTCTATCAGCTTAGTTAACTGCAAACAGCCCTCCCCTTGCACGCCTTCAACAAGTTCTTCCACAACGCCGTTAGGGCGGATGCAAAAGCGTATCGTTTGTTGTGGCATAAGCGCTTCCTCGCTTGTAAGAGCTTACCCAATTTTATTTATTAGCTGCGATCAGATACGCGAGATCAAACCCAACCACTCTGCAAACGCGCCATAAGGGTTGGATCGTTTAACTGCTCAACGGCGTTTAAGGCGTCGTCCCTCACCCCGGAATCACTGTCGTGAAGACAGGCCTGCACAAGCGCCTCCTTCATTTCCTCCTGCAGCTCTCTAGCTAGTTGCAATTCTGAATCTGCGATTAGTCGCCCCAAACTCCAGGCGCTGTTGCTTCGCACTGCAGGCTCGGTATCAATACGCAAGCTCAGGAGCAACTGGCGTGCCACCTCAGTTCGTTGTTCTTCGTTATTCAAGTTGCAATCAACAAGGGAGCTGGCGGCCCAAAGGCGCACAGCAGCGATATCGGTGCTTAAGGCCTGAAGAAGTGCCGAAACCACCAGTGGATCGGCGTAGTTCCCAAGGGTCCAAGCAAGCGCTTTGCGCACAAAACCG
>Ga0310324_10010_pt1 | contig 22524 bp, 29 predicted proteins | sample LakSupSRFTotalB5_FD_195538 | JGI IMG/M metagenome (GOLD analysis project Ga0310324, IMG submission 195538) | Enriched freshwater cyanobacterial communities from Lake Superior, Ontario, Canada - SU02.SRF.Total.B5 (v2) (version 2) | ecosystem: Environmental > Aquatic > Freshwater > Lake | place... | reverse complement strand
GATGGCAGCGCCGAACAGCAACTATTGGCAGATCGATTTTTGGAAACCATGCGTATAAATGGAGGGGTTTTACTTGGCACTGATATAAAGGCCCGCCTGATTGATCCAAACAAACCAAAGGATTTGCCATTACTGGTGTCTGATGCTGAGTGGTTTCAACCGGCAGCCTTGGTGGTAATGAGCCCACAAAACAGTAAATTAACGCTCGCGGTGCAGGCTCAAACCTGGCCACAAGATATGCGCTTAGCTTGGAATTTTCCGCCGAAATCACTCAGCAAGCAGGTGCAAATTGGAGTAGCAGAAGCAAGCAAGGGGCCAGGCTGGAAAAGTTTTGAGCTGGATTTCAAAAAACGTTTTGGTTACAAACCTGGAACTGTTGAAGCAGCTGGATACGACGCCGGCCAGCTTGTTGCTTTATCTGTGTTGCCAGCAAAAGTTAGTACGCGTAACGGCATGGGGGGCTTTAATCCTGCACTTAAACCAAAGAGTGTTTGCGCAAATGTGAAGATCAGAAAAAAAGGCGATGCGGCAAGGCCCCTGGGGGCGATAAGCAATATGGACATGAAAGCAGCAACCCCGCCAACAGCTCAACTGGATGTGATCCAATTGGAAGTTAACGGGGTGCAACTGCAGAAGGCGTTTAATTTAGGCGCTAATTAAAAGGATTAAAACCTATTAATCACTCTTCGCCTTCATCCTCACCACCCACTGGCACCAAACGGATTTGTTTGCGGCCTAGCTTAATTTCAAACTCATCACCGGGTTTCAGGTTCAGCATCGCTGTGTAGGCCTTACCTATAAGCAGATTGCCATTTCCCTGAACAGTGGCCACATAGCTGAGCTTGCGACCGCCTTTACCAACGGAAGCACCGCCAATGTCAACGCCCTTAGCCTCCAACAAAGCCTCGTAAAAAGCTGTGAAATTTAAGCGCTCGCCACCATCTTTCTTAGTGGACACATATCCACAGGCGCGAACGATATCTGATTTACTGGAGTCGCCAAGATCGCGCACCTTCGTTAAAAGGTCATTTCCGATGAGCATGAGAAGTAGAAGAAATTGATTACTTTGTAAACATACCAAACAATTGACAGATTTGAAAACCTTTTGCCACAGGTTAGCTAATTGGTTTAGTAGATAGGCTGGAAATAACGAAGGAAGCCAACAGTGATGTCCAATAAATGGCCAATCAGGCCAATGTTGCTATTCGATCAGCCGATTGCTCGGGAGGTGTATGTAGATGCTGTGCTGAACTTGCCAGAAAAGATCTACAGCAAGGCTCAACTTGATGCCTGGGCTGCTGTTGCTCTTCTGCCTGGTGTGCTTGATACAACCTTGCAGAAAGGTTTTGGGTTGGTGAGTTGCAGTGAAACAGCAATTGAAGCTTTTGCTGTGCTGTATCCAGCAGATCGGGTGGCCTTGCTTTACTGCCGAGCCAGATCACATCGCCAAGGTCGTGGCAAACAATTACTACAAGCATTAGAGGAAGAGGCCATTAAGCAAGGGGTTAGGCAACTACGCACCGAGGCGAGCTACATCAGCCAGCCCCTATTTGAAAGCCTCGGCTGGGTTACAGAGCAGAAGGAACACTTGCTGATTGCTGGAATTGCCTTTGAACGCTTTCGCATGGGCAAAACCCTTTAGCCCCCAAAGCCGCCTTTTCCTAGCTAGAAGTTGAAGAGTGAAAGTAGCTGCAGTGAAAAGACGTTTCTTATTTTCTGCCTCAATAAAAGTTTTGTTAGCTGCATCAAGCTGGGCTGCGTTTGCAAACAGCGCACTGGCATTGGGTGGGGTGCTGCCAGCGCTAGGGGAAGCGGCACCAGATTTTGATCTGGAGGGAATAAACAAGCAAGGCCCCCTGCAACGGAAACTGGCCGATTTGAGCGGCAAATGGTTGGTTTTATATTTTTATCCGAAGGATTTCACCAGTGGTTGCACCCTTGAAGCGAGGGGATTTCAGAAAGATTTAGTGAGTTTTCGTAAAAAGGGAGCGGAGATAATTGGGATCAGCGCTGATGATCCCGACCAACACGCCTCCTTCTGCGGCAGCGAGGGGCTTACATACACATTGCTATCTGATCCAGATGGCAGTGTTAGCCGCGCCTATGGCTCTTGGTTGGCGCCATTTTCGCAAAGGCACACATTTTTAATTGATCCCAATGGAATACTTAAAGCCCGTTGGACAGCGGTACAACCCTCAGGCCATAGCCAAGAAGTGCTGATAGAGCTCGAAAAACTACAAGCCTAGGAATTGTTTCTGGCAACAAAAGTTGCTGCTAATAAGCCACCGATAAAACCACTGAAATGACCAATCCAGCTCACCCCCGGTGCTGAAAAAATTGGTAACAAACTTGGCAAAATACCGCCGTAGCAAATCAATGCAAATACTGATAACCCGAGTGATAAAGGTTTCTTTTCAAACCAACCAATAACTAAAAGATATCCCAACAAACCGTAAACAACACCAGAAAGCCCATGGCTGCCATTTGGCCAAAACAGCCAAACGGGAATCGCACAGCAATAAACCCCTAGCCACACAGCCAAATAATCGCGACGACCGCGCAAAAGAACCAACCAAGAAAGTGGCAGAAAAGTAAGCGAATTTGCTAGAAGATGGGCAAAGCCGCTGTGGCTAAATGGAGCAGTAAGCACACCAAGAAATGAACCCCCGGGGATCATTGCAAGATTCCATTGGCCGCGGAAAATAAACTGATCTACGAGCTCCTGCATCCAAGCAATCAGCAGGATTAGGAGCGGCAAGAGCATTCTCAAATGCGCAACTGCTCCAATTGACCACTGCTATGCAGTTCAGCTAGAGCGCTGTAACCGCCAATTGCTACTTCATCTATAAATATCTGAGGAACTGAACTCTCTGCTAATGGGGTGATTTCTGTAAATGGAATCCCAAGGGTGCGCAACATTCGCAGTGCGCGGCGCGAGAAGGGGCATTCAGGCAATCCTGCGATCGTTACCCGTGTTTGGGCGAGAGGTTTCTTAGCTACCTGTGGCTGTGGTGAAGGGGATAGGTTCAACAATCCAATCAGTAAATCAGCACCCCGCAACACAGTGGTGCCATGTTCTAGGTGGCCACCCCACACAGCACATTCATTATCAGAAAAGCTCAGATGCAAATGCACCCCAGTTGCAGCAATCGTGCCTTGAAGGCTAATAATCTCTAATTCACCAGCCAAAACCATTGCAGAGTTGCGTCCCGGGCAAGCAAAAGATGCCTGGGAGAGATTCCCCACAACACTCAGCACAAATCCACTCAAATTGCGCTCTCGGGCAAACTGCTCAAGGCTGCTGAGCACATCACTGCCGGCATCTAGATGAAGTGGCTCGGCTTGCATAACGGAACTTTTGAAAATGGACTACCCACAGAACAGGTTAAGCGCGCCCTTTGCAGATCTAAAGCTTGCGGTGGTGGGCCACGTGGAATGGATGAGTTTTGTGGCGGTGGAGAACCTCCCTAAAGCTGGGAGCATTTGCCATGCAAGTGATTTTAGGGAAGAAGCAGCCGGCGGCGGTGCTGTTGCAGCGGTGCAATTAGCAAGGCTAACAAAACAAAAAGTGATGTTTTTTACCGCCCTAGGCCGTGATGCGGTAGGCGAAAAGGCAGCTGCGCGCCTGCAGGAACTGGGGCTTGATTTGCATGTGGCCTGGAGGGATGCCCCCACCCGCAAAGGGATCAGTTTTGTTGATAGCGCTGCGGAACGCACAATTACCGTGATTGGTGAAAGGCTGGCACCACTAGCAAGTGATCCGTTGCCATGGAACCTTATTAGTGAATGTGATGGAGTTTTTGTAACGGCCACTGATGCCGCCGGCTTGAAACTATGCCGCCGTAGCGCCCTGCTAACAGCTACACCAAGGTTGCGCTTAGCAGTGCTAGAGGCGAGTGGAATTTGTTGCGACGCCTTAATCGGTAGTGCCCTTGATGAGGCTGAGCAGGTGCCAATTGGATCCCTCAGCCAGATACCACGATTGCGAATTGCCACCGAAGGAGCGGCAGGGGGTTGGTATGAACCAGGGGAGCGCTACGAAGCAACAAAACTAACAAAAGCTTTGGTTGATAGTTATGGCTGCGGAGATAGTTTTGCAGCCGGGGTAACAGCAGCATTAGCAGCTGGTTTTAACACTTTGGACGCAATCAATTTAGGGGCCCGCTGCGGGGCTGAATGTGCCTCCATTTTTGGCCCCTTTTGTGATATTGGGGAGATCAGCGGCGTCCGTTAACTATCACCGAGCTGCCAGATGTGCCAGCGGCTCCAGGAAGTGCAGGCACCACTGAGGTTTGGCCATCCCACTTATCTAGGAATAATTTGTATAGCACTTGATCATCAAGGCTTGAATTAAGAGTCTGATAGCGCTTTGCTTCTTGTTCAGCAATTAAAACTTCAGTTTGAGCACGAAGTAATTGTTGTTCAGCAATTTGCTTTTGTTCAATTGCTGCTCTGTATTCCTCTGCTATTTGCAATCCCGTAAGATCAAGCCCCTGCACAGTTACATAGTCAAATTTACGTAGCTCTTCTGCAACTTTTTCCTGAACTAATTCAGAAATTGAGTTCCATTCAGTAGCGATCGTAACAAGTTCGTACTGGGAGAAAACAGATTTAAGCGCTTTCAATAAAGAAGGTTGAATAACACGGGGATAAATCTGTTGATCATCGGTGGCAATTGTTTCATATATACGACCAGCCTCAGTGGGTTTCATCGCATATTTAACTGTTGCCGTGGCTTGAATTACCTGAAGATCCTTAGTGAGGGTAGAAAACTGTTCAGGTCGCACTTGAGTGCGCACATCAAACAACGAAGTGTTTTGTACTAGAGGAGCTTTTATGTTGGCGCCGGGGCTACGGGGAATACCCGTTACCTTGCCAAGGGTAGTTACAACAGCCACATTGCCTGCGGGAACAATAAAAACTGTTTGGCTTAATAAAATTGCCAATGCCGCCACCACGGCAAGAATCAAGGTGAGAATTCCACCTGGCCCATCTGAGCCACCGGCAGAACGAAGTGGCGATTGCATTGGCAGTTTCTTAGAGAGTATTTATCTTAGGCAGGCAGATCAAAGCGATCGAGATTCATAACCTTTGTCCAAGCGGAGCAAAAATCCAACACAAACCTTTGAGCCCCATCGCTTTGGGCGTAGATCTCAGCAATGGCTCGCAATTGGGAATTTGAACCGAACAGCAAATCCACCCGGCTGGCGCTGAACCGTTTAAAGCCACTACTGCGATCTCTACCTTCGTAACTACCAGCGTGCTCAGGGCTGGGCGCCCAAACAATTTGCATATCAAGCAAATTCACAAAGAAATCATTGCTTAGGCTTCCAACCCGTTCAGTGAAAACTCCATGGCCTGCGCTGTTGCTCACTCCAAGCACCCTTAACCCAGCCACTAAAACAGTCATTTCAGGGGCTGATAAACCAAGAAGTTGAGCGCGATCCACCAAAAGATGTTCTGCCATTTTTCCTGTAGTTATTTTTTCGTAGTTGCGAAAACCATCTGCCTGGGGTTCAAGAGCTGCAAATGAGGCCACATCTGTTTCAGCCTGGGATGCATCGTTGCGGCCAGGGCTAAAGGGCACTGTTAATTGAAAACCAGCAGCAGCTGCCGCCAGCTCCACCCCAACACCACCAGCTAACACAATTAGGTCTGCTAGCGATAGCAAACCGCCTTTGCTGCGGTTGGAATTAAAAGCTGATTGGATCTCAGATAAACGACCCAAAACAGCTTTAAGTTTTTGGGGTTGGTTAACAGCCCAATTGCATTGCGGCTCAAGGCGTAGCCGTGCTCCATTTGCGCCTCCGCGTTTATCAGAACCACGAAAAGTAGAAGCTGATGCCCATGCAGTTTCTACAAGTTCAGATACCGTAAAACCAGAATTGCGTATTAATTGCTTTATTTCATCAATTGCGCTGGAATCAAGTAGAGGCAAATCCGCTGGTGGGATTGGATCCTGCCAAATTAAAATTTCAGCTGGCGCTTCAGGGCCAAGGTAATTAGATCGCGGACCTAAATCTCTGTGGGTGAGCTTGAACCATGCTCGCGCGAATGCATCAGCAAATGCATCAGGATTTTGGTGATAGTAGCGAGATATTGGCTCATAAAAAGGAGCAAAGCGCAAAGAGAGATCAGCGGTTGTCATTATTGGTGCATGCTTCAAACCAGGCATATGGGCATCTGGAATTAGATGTTCTTCTTTTACATTTTTTGCTCGCCACTGCCAAGCATCAGCAGGACTTTTAACTAGTTCCCATTCATAACCAAACAACATATCGAAATAACCCATATCCCAGCGGGTGGGATTCGGTTTCCAGGCACCTTCTATGCCACTTGTATTTGTATCTGCCCCTTTGCCACTGCCTAACTGGTTTTTCCATCCCAACCCCATTTCCTCAAGGGGCGCGCCTTCTGGAGCTGGTCCGATTAATTCCTTACTGCCAGCACCATGACATTTGCCAAAAGTGTGGCCGCCTGCAACTAGTGCAACGGTTTCAGCATCATCCATAGCCATGCGGGCAAAGGTTTCGCGCACATCGATACCAGATGCCCCAGGGTTGGGATTACCGTTTGGACCCTCGGGGTTTACATAAATAAGCCCCATTTGCACTGCTGCAAGGGGAGCATCCAATTCTCGATTACCGCTGTAGCGCTCATCACCAAGCCAAACAGTTTCATTACCCCAATTGATATCTAATTCCGGTTCCCAGATATCAACACGACCTCCAGCAAAGCCGAAAGTTTTGAAACCCATGGATTCAAGTGCAACATTACCGGTAAGGATGAATAAATCTGCCCAAGAAATTTTATTGCCATATTTTTGTTTTATTGGCCAAAGCAAACGGCGAGCTTTATCAAGGTTGTCGTTATCTGGCCAACTATTTAAGGGAGAAAAACGCTGATTACCAGTGCTTGCACCACCGCGACCATCACCAATTCGATAGGTGCCAGCGCTGTGCCAAGCCATACGAATAAATAAACCGCCGTAATGACCCCAATCAGCCGGCCACCAATCTTGCGAATCAGTCATTAAGGCAGCCAGATCGGCCTTAAGCGCTTGGTAGTTGAGTTGGGCAAATGATTCTGCATAGCTAAACTCTTCGGATAAAGGGTTTGCTTTCGGGTTGTGTTGATGAAGAATATTTAGATTTACAAGTTCCGGCCACCAATCTGAACTGGAGGTACCCGCACCAGCTGTTGCAGTTAAACTCGAGGGACTAAAAGGGCATTTACCAGAACTTGTCACTGCTGTGCTTAAGAAAAAGAATAAACCTAAATTAACTCAATACAAAAAAAATGAAGAGAATTTTTACATTTCCTTCATTTTTAAAATATGTGAGTATATATACTAGTTATTATCTACTCTCACCATAACCGGCTCAAGTGCTAGCTGTTCAGAATCATCAGCTGTTGGCAAAGGAGTACTTATATTTCTTACCACTAAAGCATCAATTGAAAACAAACCTGGGCCTGTTAATAGGAGTGAAATACTTCCGCCTAAATAAAGAGCTACTAGTTCCAAAACGTAAATATTGAAGCCGCCAGTTAAAATGTGCTGATAGGCAGCAACCGCCATTGTTCCAGTGATCGCAAGAGCTCCTAGTGGTGCGAAAACACCAAAAATCAGGAGCCAACTACCAATCAATTCAGAAATGCCAGCTGCGTAGGCAAAAAAGAGTGGGAAAGGCAGATGAAGTGATGCAACATAAGTATTCGCAAACTGCTGAGGATCAGCAAGTTTTTCTTGTCCGTGATGGATCATCATCACACCAATTGCTAGCCTCAATAGCAATAAACCTGCAGAAGCGAAAAGATTCTGTTTTAAGAAATAAGCTTTAATTCGGGGAAGCAACCAACCTGTCAAAGCTACAAAATTTAAACTTAGAGAATTTTTCGAGGCAAGAAAATAAAGTGCAGTGCAAGAGGCTAAAAAACCACCTGCTGATTCAAGTAAAAGAGGGGAAGCCATGGAAGAGGATAAATGTGAGGATAAAAAATTTGAGAAATCAATGAATAAATGAAATTTAATCACTAGGCATATCGGGCTGAGCAAGTGCACTCACGATCCAGGCTCCTATTAAAATCACTGCGAGAGCGGCTGTTGGAGAAAAGTCCATCGGTCTACAAACTTTTGTTTCGGCAACTGTAACGGAATGTAACGGTGCTTGTGGGCCTTATCCAGATTGGATAACTTGAACAGATGAATGCTCCAAAAGCGCTACTCGATCGCCTAGAAAAAATTGCAATTGAGCTGCCCTCAATCGGCGTTAGCAAGTTAAATCTGGTTGTATTGCTTTCTCAGTTGGGGGATTTCGACAGTATTGAATACGCTCAGGCGCTAGTTGTAGAGCTGCCGAAACTGCAAAAATCAAATATTGAGCTAATTGCCATTGGGATCGGCTCTAAAGAAAGCGCAGAACGTTTTTGTAGCTACACAGGATTTCCAAAGCAGTGCCTATTTGCAGATTCAGAACCGATAATCCATCAAGAGCTGGGGTTGTATCCAGGTTTGAAAATTGCCGGTGGGCCTTGGCTTGGTCTTTTATTGATGTGCGCAGGGATCGGATCACCCGGCACTCTTAAAGAGGTTTTGAGGGGATATAGCGGCGATCGATCAGCGCCACAAAGATTAGATTCAAAAATGTTTGAATTAGCCGGTGGCAATGGATTTCAAAGGCCATTTGAGCTTGCAACTGTTCGATTGAGAAACATGGTTGAAGTATTGGGTGCATGGTCTACATATGTAAAAACAGATAAGTTCCTAACTCAAAGAGGAGGAACTTATCTGTTAAATCAAAACAATGAATTGATTTATGAGTTTAAAGACAAAGGAATATTGGGATTTTCAGAAACAATGGCCAATCCACTCAAATTCCTAGAAAACTATCTAGTTAATTAATTAAGCCTGCGACAACCTAAGTTAATTGATCCGGCATCCAGCATTCGCCCAAGTTTTAATGCTGTTGCCTCTTCTGCCCTGCTGAACCTGTATTGCTGCGAAGCAACCCAGCTTATTTCACTCTCTGTGATCACCCCTGTGCTGAGTGATTCCAAGAAAACCTCTCCAAGAGTCATTTGAATTTGTAACGAACTATTACATTTTGCCGCTTAAACGGCTTCACCGTGGGTTGGCGGGAAAACTGGTAGGCCGCGAAAACCAAGAGCAATTCGCCGGGCCAGCAACAAAATGGGATAAAAGCGCCTAGCTCTAGCTGGTTCCATAAAAACAGCCTTAAGCAACAGCAGCAAAGGGTCACTTGGTTTCATAAGTTTAGAAATCTCAGCAACAGCATCGGATCCATGCCATATCTTTTCTGGAGTTATAAGTGCAGCCCCGCGACCAAAATCAAAACCTTGAGCTAGAAGCTGAGCCCGAAGCTTGTGATCAGCCCTGCCATCGCAGATAGTTAAAGAAGGAATCCCGCCCACAAGTTCAGCGCGAGCAGCAAAGGCTTGGCAAAATGGACATCCTCCGTCGTATACAAGCAGCAGTGTTGAGCTGGAGTTAATCATCAACCCATTCTGGCGCCAACTATTGCGAGCAGCGCAACAAAAAGAGGGGAGATCGCCCCAAGCCCGTTGGCTGCAGCTGGCAACGGTGGCAGAGGACGGAACTGCAAGAGTTAGAACATTAGTTTTTCGTGGCTGGTGCGGCCCAGCAAGCTTGGAATTACTCAGCGACAACCGCAGCTCAAAAATAAATGAAATACAAAAAAACCCAGGTATCGAAATTTGCTGGCTACTGCCAAAAGCAAGATGTCAGTTCAGGCTTAGGGGCACTCGAATAGTGCTCGATGCAAGCACAAATCAAAAGGCGCGAGAAATGCACTGGGAGAAACTCAAACCGGAAGCTCGAGCCCTGTGGGCTTGGCCGCCACCGGGAGAAAAATTCGACACCACGGCAAGCTTCCCAAAAGAAATTGCAGATAACTGCCAGATTCCCAACTGTTTTGAGCTGATCCGAATTGAGTTATCTGAGGTGGAAATGCTGCAATTGGGTGAAAATCCCCATAACAGAATAAGATGGCGAGCGAATCAAAAATGGGCTGAAGAAAAACTCAACCCGTAACACCCTGCAGAAGCAGCTTCACATCTGCAAGACGTTTTGCATTTACGCCAAGATCTGAATCGCCCAACCTTGATACAGAACGGGCCTGCACAAGCCCGCGGATCGGATCTGCATAAATCTCAAGATCATCAACAAAACCGAAAAAAGCGCTGCTCACAGTTGCATGCAGATAGCCCTCTGTTTGATCCACTAAATTTGTTCTAGGCATTAATTCAAGCAACGGCTGTAGAGCCTGCACAGCTACAACAGGTTCTGCCACTTGCCAATTGGCACGAGCGCAGTGAGCAGGTGATGCACATGGAGAAAGTTCGGCATTGTGAATTCCCAAATCGGTGGGTTCAGGGCCGACAAATTGAAAAAAGCTCAGACCAAAAACCAAAATAAAATGCAAAACGATATTCATTTTTTCGTTGGAGAAGGGGGGGCACTCGGAGTGGCTGATGGGCTAAGAATGCCCTGCATGTCTAGATCCAATTCGCCAATCCAGAGGAACAAACCAGCAATGCAGGCAAGGGCAGCCCCTAGTAAAAGCCAGTGGCGGCGGTCCATCGCTTGCTTCCATAGGATCTTTAGTGAATTGATTATGGCAAAACCATGTCTCTCGATCAACTAAAAGCTTTTTTGAAGAGGGTTCAGAACGACGAGAAAACCAAACAAGAAATACTTTCCGCTGCCACCGCAGACGATGTAGCCGTTATTGCGATGAAACTGGGCTTTGAATTTTCCGGAGACGAATTACTACGAGTATCTGGAAAAAAATTCGACCGCGTAACAGTTCACAAACAGAATATTCCAGGAGAATACAACTAGCTAAACAGCTTCATTAGGGAATTTTTTCCACAAAGCTAAACCACCGCCTCTTCCTCTAGCTGCTAGCCAACCGTTGCTATCTCTTGTAATCAGTGCAAAAAATGGCATTACACGAGTAGACATCGGTGCGGGCAATAAACGCTGAAACAGAACATACCTGCCGAATTTAATTAATATATGGTTAAACTCAAAAAATAAAAGCGGGCGTTTGCCTTGTAATTTTCCTTTACCAATAAATCGCAATTCTAAATTGCCCAAATTCACAACATTGCATAGCTGAATCTCTTTAAGCACTATTGCTATTTCAAGACGTGCTCGAATCGCCTTTAAAACTGTGGAATTGATAACAGAAAAAGAATTACTACCCTTAGCCCAAACCTGTTGAAGAAGCCAGCAACCAACCAGGTCCTGTTCTTGAATACCAGTTCCCTGAGCTCGGGCTTGAATTTCAAGTTGCAGCAACTGTTCAGCGTTGCGAAAGGGTTGAACAAGCACGCATTCCACTCAGCAAAGCACCAGCATGGTGGGATTCAAGCCAAAACGCATGAACGGCTCAGATTTAAGCTACAAAGAGGTGTTAACCGCCTCCGATCGCCACAAGCAAGACGAAACGGATGACAGTTTGTTTTATGCACAACCAAGATTTGTGCAACATCTCGATGAGAGCTTCCGCAAGCAGTTAACAAACCTCTACGAAGAAAAGCTTAAGCCAAATACAATTGTCCTGGATTTAATGAGCAGCTGGGTCAGCCATCTACCATCAAACGTTAAGTTTAAGCAAGTAATTGGGCACGGCTTAAATAAACAAGAATTAGAAGCAAATCCACATCTCAATAAACACTGGGTTCAAAATTTAAATAGTAATCAAAAGCTTCCAATTGAAAGCAATTTAGTTGATGCAGTTTTAATAGTGGCTGGATGGCAATATTTACAATATCCAGAAGCAGTAAGTTCTGAATTATTAAGAATTACGAGCCCTAGTGGAATTATTATTGTTAGTTTTTCAAATCGGATGTTTTCAACAAAAGCACCAAGAGCATGGCTAGATGCAAATGATTCTGAACGCTTATTTGGTATTTCCAAAATCTTAAGCAATCAAGGCTGGATTGTTGAGCAAATTATTAACAAAAACTCACTAGCTGAAGGTCTGCTTGGTTTATTTGGTGGCAATCGCGACCCATTTCTATCGATTATTGCTCGAGCAACAAAAAATAAATAAACCAACTAGTATAAATCGATACACGCCTTGCAGCGGCCACCTCTGTGCCCTGAACCCAAATTTTAGCAAAAAATTTATTTTAGCTAAAATAAAGGCCTGGATAATTTGACATTAACGATCCAAGCAAACCGCACAAGTTCATTAAAAAGTTTAGAAATCAAAGAACGGCCTCAAGTTGCATATATATACTGCGAAGGAAATTTCAAATCCCTAGATGGCAAAACAGCTCATGGCCTATTAAGGCAATCGGATGAATTTGAAATTAAAGCTGTAATTGATAGCGAATCTGCAGGGTTAGATTCGGGAATGGTTCTAAATGGTATTAAAAATAGTATCCCCATAGTAGCGAATCTTACTGAAGCAATCAATTTAAAAGGTTGCAAAGCAAACAATTTTATTTATGGAATGGCCCCTGCAAATGGTTTATATAGTATTGGAGATCGATCAGTTATTCTTGATGCATTAAGTGCAGGCCTTAATATAATTAGTGGTATGAGAGAATTTTTATCGGATGAAGCAGAGTTTGCACTAATGGCAGCTAGCCATAATGCAATAATTAAGGATGTACGACGTCCACCGGAATTAAAAGACCTACGCCTTTTCAATGGATCAATTGATACTGTTAATTGTATAAGAATTGCAATCCTTGGCACAGATGGGGCTATCGGCAAAAGAACAACTGCAACATTAATGGTACAAGCACTTAATCAAAAAGGAATACCAACTGTATTAATTAGCACAGGCCAAACAGGATTAATGCAAGGTGGACGCTACGGCGTAGCACTCGATGCAATTCCTTCACAATTTTGTTCAGGCGAAGTGGAAGCTGCCATTGTTAAAGCCTATAACGCCGAAAAACCAAAAGTTATCATAATTGAAGGCCAAGGTGCATTGAGCCATCCTGCATATCTTTCATCTGGATTCATACTTCGTGGTAGCAAACCCCATGCAGTTGTACTTCAACATGCGCCAAAACGCAAAAATTTAAGTGATTTCCCATTCATGGCAATGCCAACTCCCGAATCGGAAATCAAACTGATAGAGGCATTTGCGGAAACAGCAGTTATTGGTATCACAATAAATCATGAGGAAATGGATGATAATGAGGTTAGTTTAGTTATTTCGAGCTACGAGGCTGAATATAAAATACCGGTTACAGATGCGGTAAGCCGTGGGCCTGAAGCACTAGTTTCGATGGTGCTAAAAGCATTTCCTGAACTGCATGGTTGTTTAAGTAACAACTTTTGAAAGCTCCAAGGTTAGAAATCAAACTCAAACAACTGCAGCACAATGCAAAAGAGTTATTAGAAAATCTTGCTTTGCAGGGTATTTCAATTACAGGTGTGAGCAAAGCAACAATGGCAATGCCAGAAATAATAAATATATGGGTAAATGCAGGAATACATTCAATTGGCGAATCAAGAATTGAAAATATAGAATCTCTAAATAAAGTAAATAACCGAGTACGCACCTTACTTACACGTATACCTATGCTTAGTCAGGTTGATCAGGTGGTTTCACATGCAAGCATCAGTTGCAACAGTGAATTAACTGTATTAACTGCGCTAGCTGCGGCAGCAGCAAAACAAAACCTGCGCCACGGCGTGCTTTTAATGGTGGAATTAGGTGATCTACGTGAAGGGATACTTCCAGAAGATCTTAACGAAGTAATAAAGCAGGTATTGAAATTACCAAATTTAGAATTAATCGGAATTGGTGCAAATTTAGGGTGTCAAAATGGCGTGGCACCTGATCAAAAAAATATGAATGAATTATCATCAATAATGAATAATATAGAAGCAGATTTTAAAATAAAAATGGAGTGGTGCTCGGGGGGAAATTCTGCAAATCTGCCTTGGCTTGCAGCTGGCGGAAAGCCGGAGCGTCTTAATCACCTTCGTATTGGTGAAGCTTTGCTGCTTGGCCGGGAACCATTAACAAGAACTAAAATAAAAGGTTTATATACAGATGCTATAACTCTTGTTGCAGAGGTTATAGAAACAAAGCTAAAACCAACAACTCCATGGGGAATACAATATCAAACTAGTTTTAGCGATGCTCCAAGTGAACAGAATAAAAAATCTAATGCAAAACAAAATAAAATTTATGAATCGCGTATTTTATTTGCAATTGGTGAGCAGGATATCGACCCAAGCGGATTAAAAGCTGATGGAATTGAAATAAAGGGAGCATCCAGCGACTACCTAGTAGTATCGACCTCACAAAATACTCTAAAAGTGGGTTGCGAACAACGATTTAGCCTAAATTACAGCGCCTTATTGCGCGCTATGACCTCCCCATATATAAAAAAGTATTTTGTCAATTAACCTGATCATCTAATATACTATAACGATAGTTTTTTTGCTAAGCATGGATGAACTAGTAAAGGCCTATTACGGCAAATCGCTCCAAAGCAGCGCTGATTTAAAAACAAGCGCTTGTTGTGATGCAAATGCTGTGCCGGCATGGCTAAAGCCTTTATTAGCAAAGGTTCACCCAGAGGTTTGTAATCGTTACTACGGTTGCGGTCTTGTATGCCCAGAACACATAAATGGATTTAAAGTTCTTGATCTTGGCAGCGGTGCGGGAAGGGATGCATATCTCCTGGCTCAATTGGTGGGGCCTACTGGCGAAGTTGTTGGGGTAGATATAACATCAGAGCAATTATCAATTTCACGAAATTATCTAAACTACCATTCAGATTTATTTGGTTACTCCAACATTAGCTTTATAGAAGGCAGAATCGAAAATTTAGCTGATCTTGGCCTGCAACCACAGAGTTTTGATCTAATCGTTAGTAATTGTGTGCTCAATCTCTCTATGGATAAATCAGCAGTTTTAGAAGGAGTAAGAAATTTATTGAAAAATGATGGAAAATTTTACTTTGCAGATATTTATGCGGATACGCCAATTCCTCCTGAACTACGCAATCATCCAGTGCTTTATGGGGAATGCCTTAGTGGAGCATTTTACACAGATGAATTTATTGCCTTAAGCCAAAAAATGGGATTTCATGAACCTCAACTAATTACCCAAAAACCAATAATTATTGAAGACAATGAAATAGCAGCAATGCTAAAGGGTATTAATTTTTGCTCTACAACATATCAATTGCACAAAAATCAACTCACTCATTAACGATATGATCACTTATCAATGATCAATCTTGGCAAGAAGTATTAAGTATATCTAGAAATAAAACTTAAAAATCTATTTGCTAATCTGCAATATTGGCGTGAAATTTTCCATTTTGCGGCGAAAAGTTTTCTGCACCTCACATCTTTTCAACTGCTCAAAATGCAAGAATCTGATCAGCATTTATACTCAGTTGAGCTCTATGAGTTGTGGCAAATCCTGGGCCACAACAAAGGCTCAAGAAAAATTCTAAATAAATTAGATTTTTCCGAAAATAAACATTTTATCTCATAAAAATATTATTTGCAAAATCCATACATGATCACACGCAGCTAGAAAAAGCAACTATTTATTGAGAGATCAGCCGCCAGCGCCCCTACCGTGCTACAATACTGAAACAATCCTTAACAAGGCTGCTCTCGCATGTTCACGATTGAAAGAGCTTCTCAAATTTTCCCTGAAACTCTAACTGCAGACGTAGTTCCTGCCATAACGGCAAGATTTGAACTGCTAAGCGCTGAAGACCAACTTGCTTTGATCTGGTATGCATATTTGGAAATGGGTAAAACCATTACAGTTGCTGCACTAGGTGCTGCAAGTATGCAATTTGCAGAGCGTACGCTAGCTGATATAAAAGCCATGAACTTTACTGCACAAAGTAAGGCTATGTGTGATTTGGCCAATCGCTCAGATACTTCAATGAACCGCATATATTCTAGTTGGTCTGTAAATATTAAATTAGGTTTTTGGTACACACTTGGTGAATGGATGGCAGAGGGCACAGTTGCGCCAATTCCTGATGGTTATCAACTTTCCGGTAATGCTCTAGCTGTATTGAGCTCAGTAAAGTCTGTAAGTAGTGGTCAACAAATTACATTATTGCGTAATTTTGTTGTTGATATGGGATTTGACCCCAAGAAGGCTGGTTCACAAGTTGTAAGCGAACCTGTCACTCCTCCAACACCTGTTCAGGATCGTCAAAAAATCTCTATTGAAGGTGTTGATAATTTAACAGTTACAAGTTATATGGAGCTTTTAAATGCAAATGATTTTGACAACTTAATTCAACTCTTTTTAGAGGATGGTGCTTTGCAGCCTCCATTCAAAAAGCCTATAGTTGGTGCTGACAATGTTTTGAGATTTTTCAAAGAAGATTGTCAAAATCTTAAACTACTGCCAGAACGTGGTTTAACTGAACCAGCAGATGATGGTTTTACACGCATCAAGATAACTGGTACTGTTCAAACTCCTTGGTTTGGCGCTGGAGTTGGTATGAATGTTGCATGGCGTTTCCTGCTTAATCCAGACGGTAAGATCTACTTTGTGGCAATCGACCTGCTTGCGTCCCCTGCTGAATTACTGAAATTTGCTCCTTAATTCAATTTTTAACAGTTTGAATTTGAATTCATACAAAAGCTTGTTAATTTCATTATTAATAATATTTTTATGGTTAACTTCAGTAGTTGTTTGTTTAAATATTAACATTTTTGAAATCCCTTTGTTTTCATTTATTTTATTACTTGTTAGAATTCAATTGAATACTGGTATTTTTATAATCTCCCACGATGCTATGCATAGGGTTTTATTTAAAAAAAATATTTTTTGGAATGATTTTATCGGTAAAGTTATGTTGTTTTGTTATGCTGCGCTTTCATATGATCAACTTTTTTTAATGCACCAAAGGCACCACCACAACCCCACAGGCTCTGCTGATCCCGATTTTCCAAACTCTCCTTCGGATGGGCTATTCAGTTGGTATAAACAGTTCATGGTTGGTTACCTTGGTACTTCGCAAATGCTTTCTTTAATAAGCATTTGGTGCCTACTGGCTTTAATTCTTGGCCCTACTTCAATATATAACATTTTATTATTTTGCATTCTTCCTCTGTTTTTAAGTTCCTTCCAGCTCTTTATATTTGGCACTTATTTGCCCCATAGAAAACTTCATTCAAATCTAGATACCCACACGAGAAGCATTGATCTGCCCGTATGGCTTTCATTGCTCGCTTGTTATCACTTTGGTTACCATCAAGAACATCATGATCATCCAACTCTTAGTTGGTTTGAGCTTCCGGCAGCCCGTAAACGATCTCGGTTACTCGCGATCGGATAGGCGTTCAATTATGATTTTCTAAATTAACTCAGGAATATGGTCGACACTGTGCTGGATGGCTGGACAGAAATTGAGCAGGGTATCGCGCGCACTGCTTTTGATCGGGCCTACACACGTTCTATCGATCAGCTAGCAGCTTCTGTAAGGGCGAAATCCGAGGCTTTAAGCAGTGCTGAAACAATATGGGAACTGCACGATTTTTTAAGCATCCAAAGGCACACAATTGAAGGGAGCTTTGATTTCCGCCCTGAAGGCATTCTCTTTGTTTTCGCGAGACTTGTAAAGGATGACTTATTAAGTATTGATGAACTTGATGGTTTAGGGATTGATAAATTATCCAAAATCACAGCAATGGCTAGATTCTAATCCTTTTGTAAAAACAAAGTTTTCAATTTCTTGCATAAATTTTTCACTTGTAGGGGTGCATGTTATTTTATTATTATTTAATTATCCAATTTTATGACGCCATTACTTCCTGGGCAAGTAGATAAATCTTGGCTGGCAAGGGGCTTGAAATTTTTAGGTGGAATTGGTCTTGCAATTGGCTTGATTTCTGTAATGCCATATCTTTTGATTTTTAGCTTGTTAACTGCGCTGCTACTGATTCCGGTATTGCGTCGCTTGAGATCAGAATTGAATCAAACGATAAACATAACTCCCACCCCGTTAACAGACATAACGCCCTGGCACCAGAAATTGATCAAAAAAATCAACGGTTGGCGCTGAACGGCAACCAATGCAACGGGTTTCTTTACAAATCCGTAACAATCCCCTAAGATTTGCGAAACATTTCTCAACAATCATGGCTGATTCAACTTCCCGCTTCGGTTTCGTTGCATTTGCAGAAACATGGAATGGCCGTATGGCAATGCTTGGTTTTGTAATCGGCCTTGCAACTGAATTACTCACCGGCCAAAGCATTCTTTCCCAAATCGGTTTGGGCTGATACTCACTTTTCTACAAACCACATCCAAGTTCAAAACAATGTCCAACAGCCAAATTTCTAAAGAGCAGCTGATCCAATTGGAACAGCTCAAACGCGTAGAACTATTTAATGGCCGCGCAGCAATGCTCGGTATTGTGATCGGCATCATTACTGAAGGCCTCACAGGTTACGGAATAGTGCATCAAATTGGTCTTGGCGCCCTTGTTGATGGCTATGCAGCCTGTCGTACACAGTTTCTACCCTTCTGCTTCTGATAACCAAATAGCCCGATGCAAACAACAATATCAGCGAAACCAGTTCCATTTTCTAACTAGTAGCTCATCCAAAAGCATTTAACCCTTGCAGATGCTCCCTTTAGTGATAGGTTAATGGGGTAACTCGTTTGAAAGGTTCATGCTCACTGGTTCTGAACTGCTGGCAGCTGTTAAGGAGTTCGGCGACGGCTCTAAATCTGCCCTAGTTAAATCTTGCGGATATGTAAGCAAGAAAAAGGACGGTTCTGATCGTTTGAATTTCACAGCTTTTTACGAAGCTTTGTTGGAAGCTAAGGGCGTAAATCTTGGAGATGGCAGTCTTGTTGGTAAAGGCGGTCGTAAACTTAGCTACGTAGCTACTGTTCAAGGCAACGGCAATCTTTTGATTGGCAAGGCCTACACAGCTATGTTGAATCTCAAGCCAGGCGACGATTTTGATATCAAGCTTGGTCGTAAGCAGATTCGTCTAATTCCAGCTGGCACTAGCGAAGACGAAGAAGATTGATTTTCAAGCTGTTTCAGCCTTGAACTCTTGTAATATGCCGTTTTCCATCTCTGGAAAGCGGCTTTTTTTTTAGAAAAAAATTAATGGGATGGCATTTGGGGTTTTAATAATCTGATGGACTCTGAATTTGTTTTTCTCCCATCCCAAGTGCTGATCCTGCGGTGCCATCAGCACGCGGATGCCTTAACTGCAGCCAGCGCCGTAAAACAACATAAAAGCGTTGTAGTAGACACTGAGCAAATGGATGCCGCTGCAGCTCAAAGGCTGCTTGATTTTGTTGCTGGGGCAGTTGATGCCATAGATGGCAATGCCGAACGGCTTGGAGAGAACAGCTTTTTATTCACGCCACACCAAGTGCAGGTAAGCCGCATGGATTCAGCTGTTGAGTAACCGTTATGGCCCTGCCTCCTGGAAGCCTGCTTGAACTAACTCCCCAGGGGCTGTATTGCAGAGCGGCAGAAGCCTGGATTGATCCATGGAGACCTGTATCGCGAGCACTAATAACCCATGCCCATGCAGACCATGCCCGCCCAGGCTGCGGCGAATATTGGGCTATTGGTTCCAGTGAAATGATCCTGCGAAAACGCCTCGGCGCCGCAATCAAATTGAATGCAGTTTCTTACGAAGAGCCACTACACATCGGTGCTGCTCAAGTTTCATTTCACCCTGCAGGCCACGTACTCGGAAGTGCCCAAATTCGAGTGGAAGCAGGAGGTGAAAGCTGGCTAGTAAGCGGCGATTACAAACGCTGCGCCGATCCAAGCTGCACACCTTTTAAACCAGTGCAAGCTGATGTATTCATTACTGAAGCAACTTTTGGTTTGCCGATCTATCGCTGGCAAAGTGGCGCTGAAATAGCCCAGCAAATTTTGGAGTGGTGGCGCAGCAAAGCAGATCATTCATCGATTCTGTTTGCTTATGCCTTTGGTAAAGCCCAACGTTTATTAGCGGAACTTGCTGCTATCGGCGTAAGTGATGAGATTTTGTTGCACGGAGCTGTGGAAGCATTAATGCCTGCTTACCGCTGCGCAGGTGTTTCTATGCCTCCAACAAAAGCGTTGAGCATGGTGAATAAGGGGGACAGCCTGGCCGGCCGTTTAATAATCGCGCCGCCTTCTGCACACCGTTCGGTGTGGATGAAGCGCTTTAAATTTCCCCAAACAGCATTTGTAAGTGGATGGATGGCAGTGCGAGGTGCTCGCCGCCGCAAAGGTTATGAAAGGGGTTTTGTGATGAGCGATCACGCCGACTGGCCCGGCCTGATTAGTAGCGTTAAAGAAAGCAAAGCTCAGCAAGTTTTCGTAACTCATGGCAACAGTGATGGCTTGGCCCGCTACTTAAAAGAGGTGGAAGGAATCAGCGCGGAACCACTAAATGGTGATTTCAGCTGAACCATGCACAGGTTTGCAGCCCTCTACAACGCTTTTGATACGAGCAGCGGCAACAATGCCAAAGTGGCAGCGCTTCTTAAATACTTAAGCGAAAGCGAACCAGAAGATGCGGCATGGGCTTTATATGTACTTCTTGGCAAGCAAGGTAAGCGCTTAATTACGGGGCGCCGTCTCTTGCAAATCTGTGTTGATCAATCCCAACTGCCGGAATGGTTGTTAAACGATTGCTACGCCCAAGTGGGGGATTCAGCTGAAACGATTTCGTTGTTGTGGCAACAGGCAGGAACATGCACAAGGCAACCCCTGCACTATTGGCTTGAGCAACTCTTGCCCAACGCAGCAAAACTCAAAGATCAAGAACAAACTGCTGCTGTGCGCCAGCTTTGGAGCGGCCTAAATCAAGCGGAACTATTGGTGGCAAACAAACTGCTCACCGGAGGCCTACGGGTGGGAGTGGGGCCGGGGCTAGTGGTACGCGCGTTAGCGCAACTAACTGAACTTGATGAGGCATTGTTGCAACACAGGCTTATGGGAGGTTTCAAGGCAACTGCAGCTAACTACATCGCCCTAGTAGCGCCAGCAACTACAGCTGAATCAGTTCCAAGCCGTCCTTATCCATTTTTCCTTGCATCACCACTAGAGATTAAAGATCCTGAAATCCCGTTACCAAATTCCCCTAACAGCTGGTTAATTGAGTGGAAATTTGATGGCATCCGCGCTCAATTAATACATCGTGCAAATCAGGTTTTTTTATGGAGCCGCGGAGAAGAATTAATTAACAACTCCTTTCCTGATTTGGTAGCCGCCGCAGCGAATCTTGCCGATGGTTTGGTTCTCGATGGTGAGATTTTGATTTGGCCCCCAGATGCTGAGCTGCCAGCTCCATTTGCATTGCTGCAAAAACGTTTGGGTCGCAAGGAGCCAAACCGCAAACTTCTTGCTGAATTACCAGCCAGTTATGTGGTCTACGACCTTCTTGAACTCAATGGCCACGACATCCGTTCTCAACCCCTATGCCAGCGCCGCAATGCCCTTGAGGCCCTAATGAAATCAGCGGCAACAAGTTGCCTGCGCCTTTCAGCTCGCTTACCGCTTGATCGCTGGGAACAGCTGGAACACCTGCGCCAAGAGGCAGCAACAGTTGCTGCTGAGGGGGTGATGCTAAAAAATTTGGAATCGCCATACCTCACAGGTCGAAAACGCGGTTACTGGTGGAAGCACAAGCGCGACCCCTACAACCTTGATGCGGTTTTGATCTATGCCCAAGCTGGCAGTGGCCGCCGCGCCAATTTATTTACTGATTACACCTTCGGGCTTTGGGATGCTGAGGGCAAATTAGTGAGTTTTGCTAAGGCTTATTCAGGCCTTGATGATGCTGAAATAACAAGCCTGGATCGTTGGATACGCAGCCACACCACCGAACGCTTCGGACCTGTGCGAGTAGTGGAGCCAGTACAAGTATTTGAGCTGGCCTTCGAGGGATTGCAACGGTCAACAAGACATAAAAGCGGAATTGCTGTGCGTTTCCCGCGCATCAGCCGCTGGCGCAAAGACAAAATTGCAAACGAGGCCGACACTTTGACAACAGCTTTAGCTTTATTGACATGACAATCAAACTTGCCCAGCGCGATCGACAGCCCGAATTTATGGATCAACCGGGGCTAGATCGCGATGAACATGCCCGTGCCTTAGCTGGATTGCGCCGCATCAATTTCATCAGCGGCACATCTGCAAGTTTGCTTGCTCCCATTGAAAAACTGGCAAGCAAAAGAGAAACCAAGCCCCTGCAGATTCTTGAACTTGCCTGCGGCGGCGGTGATACCGCAATCGATCTTGCATTACATGCCCGGCGTAGGGGATTAGCAATAAAACTGCACGCATGCGATATAAATCCTGAGGCTGTTGAAATCGCAAAGGCAAATTCCATTCGGCGTGGTGTGGAATTGGATTTTTTTTGCGCCGATGCGTTGATCGCGCCAGCTCAAGAAAAGGATTTTGATGTGGTGTTCTGTTCCCTATTCCTGCATCACCTCAATAACGCTGATGCAGCACAGCTACTTAAAGTTATGAATAAGCGGG
>Ga0310324_10007_pt1 | contig 23903 bp, 20 predicted proteins | sample LakSupSRFTotalB5_FD_195538 | JGI IMG/M metagenome (GOLD analysis project Ga0310324, IMG submission 195538) | Enriched freshwater cyanobacterial communities from Lake Superior, Ontario, Canada - SU02.SRF.Total.B5 (v2) (version 2) | ecosystem: Environmental > Aquatic > Freshwater > Lake | place... | reverse complement strand
GGACTGGTGCTCGATCTGAAGGTCCGGAGCTCCGAAAGCGGCAGGCTCTCAAAGGGTTTTGGCGTTGAACTCCGACAGCCCTAAGCGGGCCGATCCAGCAGAGCCGATGGCAGGGGGCTTTGATCCGGAGCTGACTCCCGGAGCCTGGGCCGCTGGGCCGGGCAGGCCCCTCGCCAGGCAGACCCTTGGAGGGTCTCCGTAAAGTTCAGGTCCATTGCGCGGGCACCGGTGGGAACGACAGCCATGGCCAAGGGCGGCGAGACCAGCGACATCGGCAGCCCCAACGCACCCAGGCTCAGCCTGCAAAGCGAAGGGATCGGAGCCGACACCAGCACGATCCGCTCGCTCGACTGGGACCGCAGCCGCTTTGACATTGAGTTTGGCCTGCGCAACGGCACCACTTACAACGCCTTCCTGGTGCGGGGGGAACGCACGGCCCTGATCGACACCTCCCACGCCAAATTCCGCGACAGCTGGATTCCCCTGTTGGAGGGCCAGATCGATCCAAAGGATATCGATTATCTGATCGTGTCCCACACCGAGCCAGACCACTCGGGCTTAATCGGTGATCTGATCGAGCGGAACCCCGAAATTGAGATCGTTGGCTCCAAGGTGGCGATCCAATTCCTCGAAGATCAGGTGCATCGGCCCTTCAAAAGCCGGGCGGTGAAAAGTGGCGAGAGCCTGGATCTCGGTACCAATGCCAGCAGCGGCGTCGAGCACCGCTTTGAATTCCTCAGCGCCCCCAACCTGCACTGGCCCGACACGATCTTCTCGTTTGACCATGGCAGCGGCATCCTTTACACCTGCGATGCCTTCGGTTTGCACTACTGCAGCGAAGACGTATTTGATAGCGACCCCGGCGCCATCGCCCCCGATTTCCGCTTCTACTACGACTGCCTGATGGGCCCCAATGCCCGCAGTGTGCTGCAGGCGCTCAAGCGCATGGACAGCCTGCCGGAGATCACCACAATCGCCGTCGGCCATGGCCCCCTGCTGCGCCACCACCTGGGCCTGTGGGTGGAGGACTACCGCGAGTGGAGCAGCCAGCGCAGCCGCGGCGAAACCTATGCCGCCGTTTGCTATTTGAGCCAATACGGCTTCTGTGACCGCCTCAGCCAGGCGATCGCCCGCGGCATCGGCAAGGCCGAAGCCCAGGTGCAACTGGTGGACCTGCGCGCCACCGATCCCCAGGAACTGGCGGCCCTGATTGGCGAGGCCAGCGCCGTGGTGGTGCCTACCTGGCCCGCCCAGCCCGACGCCGACCTGCAGACAGCGATTGGCACCCTGCTGGCCAGCCTGCAAGCCAAGCAATGGGTGGCCTGCTACGACGCCTTCGGCGGCAATGACGTGCCGATCGACACCGTGGCCGACCAGCTGCGGGACCTGGGCCTGAAGGAGGCGTTTGAGTCCCTACGCATCCGCCAGGTGCCCCAGGGCAGCGACTACCAGCGCTGCGAGGAGGCCGGCACCGACCTGGGCCAGCTGCTCACCAAGGCCAAAACGATCGCGGCCATGAAAAGCCTCGACGGCGACCTGGATCGGGCCCTCGGCCGCCTCTCGGGCGGGCTCTACGTGGTGACCGCGCGCCAGAGCGAGGGCGACACCGCCCGCAGCAGCGCCATGGTGGCCAGCTGGGTCAGCCAGGCCAGCTTCGATCCCCCCGGGATCACCGTGGCCGTGGCCAAGGACCGGGCCATCGAGGCCCTCATGCAGGTGGGCGACAGGTTCGTGCTCAATATCCTGCGCGACGACAACCACCAGCCCCTGCTGCGCCATTTCCTGCGCCGCTTCCCCCCCGGCGCCGACCGCTTCGCCGGCATTAACACCCTCGATGGCGTCGCCGCCGGCGGCCCCGTGCTCGGTGATGCCCTGGCGTTTTTGGGTTGCCGCGTCTCCCAGCGGCTCGAAGGCCCCGACCACTGGATCATCTACGCCGAAGTGGAAGAGGGCAACGTGGCCGACAGTGAGGCCAGCACCGCCCGCCACCACCGCAAAGTGGGGAACCACTACTAATGACCAGCTCCCCTGCCGCCAGCGCCGATCGGCGCGTGATCGTGCTGCCACTGGAGCCCGGTCTGGTCTGCCTGCGGGGACTGAGCCCGAAACGGCTGCGTTTTGAGGTGGAATACGGCCTCGAGCGGGGCACCAGCGCCAACGCCTTTCTGTTTGAAGGCGGCAGCAGTGCCAGCGGCCAGGCCGTACCGCCGGTGTTGGTCCATCCCCTCGGTGCCTCCTTCGCCGCCCCCTTCCTGGCCGAGCTGGAGCAGCGTCTAGCGCCAGACGCCGCCTTGAAGGTGGTGGTGGGCCACGTCAACCCCAACCGGGTGGAGCTGCTGCGCGAGCTGGCGGCCCGCTGGCCGGCCCTGATGCTGGTGGCCTCCAACGCAGGCGCCCGCCTGCTGGAGGACCTCTGGAGCCAGGTGAAGCCCACGCCCCCCGGCAGCCCCCCAGCGGCCGAAGCCGCCGAGCCGATCCCGCCCCTGCCGCCGATCGATGTGGTGAAGCAGGAGGTGGGCCGGCCCCTAGCCGGCAGCTACCGGCTGCAGCTGATCCCAGCGCCCACGCCCCGCTGGCCTGGGGCCCTGCTGGCCTTTGAAGAGAGCACGGGCCTCTTGATGAGCGGCAAGTTCTTCGCCGCCCACCTGTGCAGCGAGGCCTGGGCCGAAGCCAACCGCAGCAGCAACGAAGAGGACCGCCGCTACTTCTACGACTGCCTGATGGCCCCCATGGCCCGCCAGGTGGAATCGGTGCTCGACCGGCTCGATGACCTGGCGATCCGCACAATCGCCCCGGGCCATGGCCCCGCCATCGCCGAGAGCTGGCGCAGTTTGCTGCTGGAGTACCGCCGCTGGGGCGAACCCCAGGAGCGGGCCCGCCTGTCGGTGGCGCTGCTGTTTGCCAGCGCCTATGGCAACACGGCCGCCATCGCCGATGCAATCGCCCGCGGCATTGCTGGCACGGGCGTGAGGGTGGAAAGCATCAACTGTGAATTCTCCCCGGCCGACCACCTACTTGAGGCGATCCGCAGCTGCGATGCGGTGCTGATCGGCTCCCCCACCCTGGGGGGCCATGCGCCCACGCCGATCGTCTCCGCCCTGGGCACCCTGCTAACCGAAGGCGACCGCACCAAGCCGGTGGGGGTGTTCGGCAGCTTCGGCTGGAGTGGCGAAGCCCTCGACCTGCTCGAAGGCAAGTTGCGCGATGGCGGCTTTCGCTTTGCCTTCGCGCCGATCAAGGTGAAATTCAGCCCCGACCCGCAAACGCTCAAGGCCTGCGAAGAAACGGGCACGGCCCTGGGCCGCCAGCTCCAGGCCGGGCAACGCAAAGCGCAGCGTCGCAGTGCCAGTGGCGGTCTGAAGGAAAGCCGTAGCAACCCGGCCCTCCAGGCCCTCGGCCGGGTGGTGGGCCCCCTCTGCGTGCTCACCACCGTCAAAGGGGAGGGCGAAAGCCAACTCAGTGGCGCCATGGTGGCGAGCTGGGTGAGCCAGGCCAGCTTCAACCCGCCAGGGGTGATGGTGGCCGTGGCCAAGGATCGGGCCGTTCAGACCCTGCTCCATGGCGGCGACCAGTTCACCTTGAACGTGTTGGCCGAGGGACGCGAAACCGGGCCGATGCGCCAGTTTCTGCAGCCCTTCCCCCCTGGAGCCAACCGGTTCGCCGGCCTGGAACTGGAACGCAGCCCCAAGGGCCAGCCGATCTTGGCGGACGCCTTGGCCTGGCTGGAGGCCCGGGTGACCCAGCGAATGGAATGCGGTGACCACTGGCTGATCGTGGCTGAGGTCACCCATGGCGCCCTACTCGATGCCCTTGGCACCACCGCCATGCACCAACGCCGCAGTGGCGGCAACTATTGAGAACAAAACTCAAGACCGGTCCCAGGGACGGATCCGACTAGGCCGCCTGGGGCGGTGTGGGCGTCGGGCCACCGATGAACTGGAAGGGCAACACCAGCGTGGCCCAGTGCTCGGGGCGCTCGGGGCGACGGCGACGGGGCTGCCGTACGCCAAAGGGCACCCGGATCACGTTGGTGCCTTCCACCCTCAAGGTTTTGCCCTCGCTGGCCGAGTGGCTAAGGGAGCCGATGCCTGGGGGCAGGGTGACCTCCTTGCCGGCAAAGCGGTTGGGGGATTGGCCGTTGTCGTCGACGTTCATGACCCCGTGGGCAAGTTAGCTAGCGGTGAATGCAAGCAATTAATCGAAAAGAGAAGGGACTGGAATGGCGATTAGCCAAGTCCCAACGCTGGGGCGAATGTGCCGCACTCTGATGTGAATGTACCGCTTTGCGGCCAGTCTTGCCACTAGAGCCAGTCCCTCGAAACCCACCAAACGCTACCTACGGGGTGGGTGCCCGATCCGAGAGCTCCTCAACGGACGGGCAGGTGCAGATCAAATTGCGATCGCCATAGGCATTATCAATGCGGGCCACGGCTGGCCAAAGTTTGTCGCGTTGTTGGCGCTCCCCCGCCGGGAAGGCCGCCAGCTGGCGGCTGTAGGAGCGCTCCCAGTCCTCGGCGGTAACGGCCGCCAAGGTGTGGGGCGCGCGCTTGAGCGGGTTATCGGCCGGGTCGCTGACACCGGCCTCGATCGCCGCAGCCTCGGCCCGGATCGCCACCATGGCATCACAGAAGCGGCTGATCTCGGCCAGGGATTCGCTTTCGGTGGGCTCCACCATCACCGTGCCCGCCACGGGCCAACTCATGGTGGGCGCGTGGAAGCCGTAGTCCATGAGCCGTTTGGCCAGGTCGTCGACCTCGAGGCCGCAACTGCGTTTGAGCGGCCTCAGATCGAGGATGCACTCATGGGCCACCCGGCCGCTGGCACCGCGATAAAGCACGGGGAAATGGGGATCGAGCCGTTCGGCGATCCAGTTGGCCGCCAGCAGGGCCACGGCACTGGCCTGGCGCAGGCCGGCACCTCCCATCATGCGGATGTACATCCAGCTGATCGGCAGGATGCTGGCGCTGCCCCAGGGGGCCCCGCTCACCGGCCCAATCGCCTGGTCGCCACCGCAGGCCACCAGGGGATGGCCGGGCAGGAAGGGCACCAGGTGGGCCGCCACCGCGATCGGCCCCACCCCCGGACCGCCGCCGCCATGGGGGATGCAGAAGGTCTTGTGCAGGTTGAGATGGCAAACGTCGGCGCCAAAGCGGCCCGGCTTGCACAGGCCCACCTGGGCATTGAGGTTGGCGCCATCGAGGTAGACCTGGCCGCCATGGCGATGGACCAGGGCGCAGATGGCCTGGATCGCCGTTTCAAACACCCCGTGGGTGGAGGGATAGGTGACCATCAGGGCGGCCAACTCGCCGGCATGGGCTCTGGCCTTGGCCTCCAGGTCGACCAGATCGATGTTGCCGGCGTCATCGCAGGCCACGGGCACCACCTGCAGGCCGGCCATCACGGCGCTGGCCGGGTTGGTGCCGTGGGCGCTGGTGGGGATCAGGCAGATGCGGCGGTGCTGGTCGCCCCGGCTGTGGTGCCAGGCGCGAATCACCAGCAGGCCAGCCAACTCCCCCTGGGAGCCGGCATTGGGTTGCAGCGACACCCCGGCAAAGCCCGTGATCGCCGCCAACCAGGTCTCCAGGTCGGCCAGCAGGCGCCGGTAACCGCTGGTCTGGGCTGCGGGGGCAAAGGGATGGAGCGCCGCAAAGGCCGGCCAGCTCACGGGCGCCAGTTCGGCAGCCCCGTTGAGCTTCATCGTGCAGCTGCCGAGCGGAATCATGGCCTGCACCAGCGAAAAATCGCGACTCACCAGGCGCTGGATGTAGCGCAGCAACTCGGTTTCGCTGCGGTGGGCATGGAACACGGCCTGGCCCAGCCAGGCCCCCTGGCGCCGGGGCACGGCCGCCCCCCAAAGCGCCTGCTCAGGGGCTGCGGCCAGCCCTGAGGCCGCCAGCTCAGCCTGGACGCAAGCCAGCAGCTCGCCCGCCTTGGGGCAGGGCTGGCCAGGGCCGGCCAAGGCAGAGAGCAGGCGCTGGAGCTCGGCCCCATCGCTGAGTTCATCGAGGCTGATGCCGAAGGCTTGGGGGTCAGCCAGCCCGTTTGAGGAGCCGCCATCGGTTGGGCTGGCGCCGGCGCCCCCAAACCCCGGCCGCAGGTTGAACCCGGCGGCTTGCGCGGCCTCGATCAGGGCCGCTGCCCGGGGCGTCGCCACCGTGAGGGTGTCGAAACCCGGGCCCGCCTGGGGCTCCAGCCCCAAGGCGTCCAGGCCCAGGGCCAGGGCTTGGCGCAAAATCAGCAGCCGACGGGCCATGGCCGCCAGCCCCTCGGGGCCGTGGTGCACCGCATAGAAACTGGCGATCACCGCCAGGAGCACCTGGGCGGTGCAGATGTTGCTGGTGGCCTTGTCGCGGCGGATGTGTTGCTCGCGGGTCTGCAGGGCCAGGCGCAGGGCCGGCCGGCCCTCGGCATCCAGCGATTGGCCCACCAGGCGGCCAGGAATCTGACGTTTGTGGGCCTCGCTGGTGGCGAAGAAGGCGGCATGGGGGCCGCCAAAGCCCATCGGCACGCCAAAACGCTGGCTGCTGCCCACGGCGATGTCGGCGCCGAGCTGGCCCACCGGTGCGAGCAGCACCTGGGCTAGGGGATCCACCGCCACGGTGACCAGCAGGCCGGCCCCATGGGCAGTGGCGATCACGGCGCTGGGATCCCAAAGGCGGCCACTGGCGCCCGGCAACTGCAGCAGCAGGCCAAAGGCATCCCCTAGGGGCCCAGGGCCGGCCAGCAGGGCCGCCGGATCCACTAGCTCCACAGAGATCCCCAGGGGTTCGGCCCGGGTGCGCAGCACCGCCAGGGTCTGGGGGAACACGTCTTGATCAACCAGATAGCGCCTGGCTTCGCCCCGGTGGGCGCCGCGGCTGAGGGCCATGGCCTCGGCGGCGGCGGTGGCCTCATCGAGCAGGGAGGCATTGGCGATCGGCAGGCCCGTGAGCTCGCTAATCAGGGTCTGGAAATTGAGCAGGGCTTCTAGGCGCCCCTGGGCGATCTCGGCCTGGTAGGGGGTGTAAGCCGTGTACCAGGAAGGGTTCTCAAACACCTGGCGCTGGATCACGGCCGGGGTGGCCGTGCCGTAGTAACCCAGGCCAATCAGGGAGCGGCGGACCTGGTTGGCGCCCGCCAGGGCGGCCAGATCGGCCAGGGCTTGGGCTTCGCCGCAGCCCTCGGGCAAACCCTCTGCCGCCAGGCCTGGGGCCAGCAGGATGTCGGCCGGCACCACCTGGGCGACGAACTGCTCGAGATCGGCCACGCCCAGGTCGGCGAGCATGGTCTGGAGCTCAACCTCGGAGGGGCCGATGTGGCGGGCCACAAAAGGGCTAAGGGCCGGGTCAGCGAGGGCCGGGGAGGCCCCGGAGCCCGCCAAGCCCAACTCAGGATTCGCTGCAGCTTGAATCAAGGCCCGGCCCCTGGCTGGAGTCGATCCTAAGGAGTCCGGCAGGGCTGCCTAGGGGGAGCCCCTGCTCAATGGCCGGCAACCTTGGCGCCGTAGGTGGCGGCATCCATCAAGTCGTCGATCTGGCTGGGATCACTGGGACGCACCAGCAGCAGCCAGCCCTCGCCGTGGGGGTCGTTCTGCAACTGCTCCGGGTTATCGAGCACGGCCCCGTTGCGCTCCACCACCGTGCCATCGATCGGGGCGTAGACCTCCTCCACCGCCTTGACCGACTCGACCGTGCCAAAGCTGGTGCCCCGGCCCAGGGCACTGCCGGGCTCGGGCAGCTCCACAAAGACGATGTCGCCGAGCTGCTCCACCGCAAAGGCGCTGATGCCCAGCCGCAGCAACTCGCCTTCGGGGCGCAGGTATTCGTGGCTATCGGCGTAGCGGCAGTCAGCGGGAAAGCCGGCGCTGGAGGAACTGAGGGCCATTGGCCAGCCAGGCGATCAGGAGGTTGGCGCCAGTCTGCCTGCCGCCGCTAAGTCCCGCAGGGCCCGCTCCAGGCCAAGCTCCACGTGGCTGCGGTGGCTGCCGCCCTGGGCATAGAGCACGAAGGGCTCGCGCAGGGGCCCATCGGCGGAGAACTCACTGGTGCTGCCATCGATGAAGCTGCCGCCCGCCATCACCAGCTCGCTGGCGTAGCCAGGCATCGGCGCCGGCACCGGATCGAGGTAGGAACCCACCGGCGAGCTGGCCTGGAAGGCCCGGCAGACCAATTTCAGGCGCTCGGCATCGCCAAGCCGCACGGCCTGGATCACGTCACTGCGCTCGCCGCCCACGGCCGGATTAACGCCATAGCCCAACTGACTGAACACCGCCGCCGTCAGCTCGGCGCCGATCAGGGCCTCGCCCACCATCTGGGGCGCCAGAAACAGGCCCTGAAATAACAAGCGATTGAGATCGAAGCTGCTGCCCCCTTCACTGCCGATGCCCGGCGCCGTGAGCCGGCAGCAGGCCTGCTCCACCAGGTCGGCCCGGCCGGCCACGTAGCCGCCACTGGGGGCAATCGTGCCGCCGAGGTTTTTGATCAGGGATCCCGCCATCAGGTCGGCCCCCACGGCCGTGGGCTCCTGGTCTTCGACCAGTTCGCCATAGCAGTTGTCAACGAAGCAGACGCAGGCCGGCTGCAACGCCTTGACCCGCTCCACCAGCCGGCCCATGCGTGCCACCGAGAGGGAGGGACGCCAGCTGTAGCCGCAGCTGCGCTGGATCAGCACCATGCGGGTCGGGAGCGCCAGGGCCTCGGCCAGGCCGGCCTCATCGACGCTGCCATCGGCCAGCAGGGGCAGCTCGTCGTAGTGGATGCCGAACTCCGCCAGGGAGCCCTGGCCGCTGCCGCGGATACCGATCACTTCTTCGAGGGTGTCGTAGGGGCGGCCCGTGATCGCCAGCAGCCGATCGCCGGGGCGCAACACGCCGAACAGGGCCGCGGTGATCGCATGGGTGCCGCTGACGAATTGCAGCCGCACCGCCGCCGCCTCGGCCTGCAGCACCCGGGCGAAGACCCGATCGAGCACCTCCCGGCCCAGGTCGCCATGGCCGTAGCCGCTCACCGAGGCGAAATGGTGCACCCCGAGGCGCTCGGCGGCAAAGGCGTCCAGGACCCGTGCCAGCCGCGGTTTGACCGCCGCCGTGCGCTGGGCGGCGATCGGGGCAATGCGCTCCTGGGCCTGGGCCACCAGCGCCAGCGCCGCCTGCAGCGCCCCCGGGGCTGGGTCGCTGCTGTCCGGGCTGGGTGCGGTCATCAAAGGGTCCAAGGAAAGAGAGCCATGCTGCCTCGCGGGGATCTCCACCCGGTTAGATTTCGCGCCTGATGCCATCGCTACCGCTGGCATCCCAGGCCAGTGGTGCGCAGTCCCCCCATTCCATGGGTCCGCAGCGAACTGGAGCCTGCGCACCCCTTCGGAGATTGTCTTGGTTATTGCCGCTGACGCCGCCGCCGCGCGCCGCACCCCTGGATCTGGCCTCCAGGACAACGAAAGCTCTGGTTTGACGTCGGCCCAGGAAGCCCGGATGCGGGCCGCCCTTGTGGTCCCGCGCGAACGCCTGGCCGGCAAGCAGCGCAAAATCAAGCGCGGCACCACCGGTTTCATGCTGGCCATGCATGTGGCCGCCGTGTTTGCCCTGCTTCCCCAGTTCTGGAGCTGGCAGGCGGTCGTTGCCCTGGCGATTCTCTATTGGGTCACGGTGATTGGCGTCACCTTGGGCTTGCACCGACTGGTGTCGCACCGCAGCTTTGTAGCGCCCCAATGGGTCGAGCGCCTCTTGGTCCTGATGGGTGCCCTGGCTTGCCAGAGCGGCCCGATTGAGTGGGTGGGCCTGCACCGCCACCACCACAAGTTTTCCGACCAGCCCAACGACCACCACGACGCCGCCCGCGGCCTTTGGTGGGCCCACAGCGAATGGATGCTCCACGACATCCCCGCCCTTAAGGAGATGCACCGCTTCACCGGTGATCTCAGCTCCGATCCCTTCTATGTGTGGCTGGATCGCTGGTTCCTCCTGCTCCAGCTCCCCCTAGGCGCCGCCCTCTATTGGTATGGCAATGCGGCCCAGGTCCCTGGCGGCGGCCTCGGCCTGGTGCTCTGGGCAATTCCGCTGCGCCTAGTGGTTGTGTATCACGTCACCTGGCTGGTGAATTCGGCCACCCACGCCTTCGGCTACCGCAATTTCAATTGCCCTGACCTGTCGCGCAACTGCTGGTGGGTGGCGATCCTGAGCTTCGGCGAGGGCTGGCACAACAACCACCACGCCCACCCCGCCAGCGCCCGCCATGGCCTGCGCTGGTTTGAATTCGACATCACCTGGCAGCACATCCGGCTGCTGCGAAAACTTGGTCTCGCCAAGCGGATTCGCGAGGCTCGCTACACCGGCTGATCTGGGCTGATCAACTGTGTTCTGATCTGAATCGATATCCCCGGGCGGGCCCCTTAGCCCCCGGGACGATCCACCTGCAACTCCCGGCGAATCGCCTCCGCCAGGCCATCGCTGTTGCCATCCCGGCCCGACTGCTCCAGCAGCCGGGCTTTTTGACGCAACAACTCCAAAAACTGGTCAGCCCCCAGCTCCTGCTCAGCAGCCGCCCCCAGCAGGGCCAGGGTGCGGCGCAGGTCGGGTAATTCGGCGTCCAGTTCGGCGGCGTTGAACTCCCGCTGGCCCGCCATCACCTCGGCAAAACGCTCGCGGCGCTGGCGTTTCTCCACCGGATAGGCCGCCAACACCGAGTCCCGGCATTGGCGCCAGGAGCGGCCGGCCGTGAACAGCTCGGCCAGGGCGGCGCTGAGGCTGGCGGCCTCGCTTTCGGCGATGCGCAGGTCAAAGGCGGCGGGGGGCTGGCGCAGGCCCACGAAGATCTCAAACAGCTCCGTCGGCCCCAGGGGCTGGCCGTCATCGGCGCGCAGGGCCAGGGCCGAGGCCTGCAGGGGCGCCAACAACTCGGCCTGGTCCTGCAGCTGGCTGGCCAGCGCGGCGCCGATGCCTGGCCCCTGGCCCTGGCCACCCCCCTGCTCAGCCAGCAGTCCATTGAGCCGGCCCAGGGTCATGAACAGCTCCGGGCCGGGCGAGAGCAACTTGTGGTTACGCAGCATCGAAAGCTGGGAGTTGTGCACCCGGCCCAGGTCGAGGCGCTCGGCCAGGGCTGGCAATACCCGCTGGGACCAGCCATTGCGCTCATGCCACACCCTGATCAGATGCCCGAATGCCTCCCGGCCTGATTCGAGTTCCTCCCGAAAGCCCACTTGCTAAGGATTCGTACTGCTACCATTGTATCGATTCACCTGGAGCAGGCCCATGACGGCCACCACCCCCCCGCAGCTCAGCCCATCTGAAGCCCCCCACCGGGCCGGGGCCCACATCAGCCCGGTGCCGCGGGCCCAATCGCTGCACAAACCCCGCCGGGGCGAGCCGATTCCCTCGGCGCCCAAGGGCCGTCGCTGGGGCAGCATCCTGTTCATGGTGGCGATCCACGCCCTGGCGGTGCTGGCCCTGCTGCCCCGCTTCTGGAGCCTGCCCGCCGCCGCCAGCCTGCTGGTGCTCTATTGGGTCACCGCCTGCCTGGGCGTGACGATCGGCTACCACCGACTTCTCAGCCACCGGGCCTTCCGCGTGCCCCGCTGGCTGGAGCGTTTCTTTGCCACCTGCGGCGCCCTCAGCTGCCAGCACGGACCAATCGACTGGGTGGGGCTGCACCGGCATCACCATAAGTTTTCCGATACGATTGCTGATCACCACAACAGTCACCGCGGCTTCTGGTGGAGCCACATGGGCTGGATGTTCGAGGAGATCCCGGCCATGGCGGCCGTGCCCCGCCTCAGCGGCGACCTGGCCAGCGACCCCTACTACCGCTGGTTGAACAAGGGCTTCCTGCTGTTGCAGCTGCCCCTGGCCGGCCTGCTGTTCTGGATCGGCACCGCCACCGGCGCCGGCGGCTGGGCCCTGGTGCTCTGGGGCATCCCCCTGCGCCTGGTGCTCGTTTACCACTGCACCTGGCTGGTCAATTCCGCCACCCACTGCTGGGGCTACGTCGTCCACCCCAGTGGCGACAGCTCCCGCAACAACCCCTGGGTGGCGGCCCTGACCTTCGGCGAGGGCTGGCATAACACCCACCACGCCTTCCCCCATTCGGCCCGCCATGGCTTTGGCCGCGAAATCGACCTCACCTGGCAGCACATCCGGTTGATGCGCCGCCTGGGCCTGGCCGACCGGGTGCGGATTCCAACCGGCGCCAACCCTCGCGTACATTGACAAACCGCCCCGACGGCAGACCGTTCGTTTCGATTCCCATGGCCAAGAAGCGCGTTCAAGTGGTCCTCAGCGAGGACGTTCTCAGCCTCGGCAAGGACGGTGACCTGGTGGAGGTGGCCCCCGGCTACGCCCGTAACTTCCTGCTTCCCACCCGTAAGGCCCTGCCCGTAACCCCCGCCGTGCTGCGCCAGGTGGAGCACCGCCGCGCCAAGGAAGCCGAGCGCCAGGCCGCCCTCAAGGCTGAGGCCGTTGCCTTCCGCACCGCCCTCGACACAATCGGCCGCTTCACGGTCAAGAAGCAAACCGGTGGCGACGACGTGCTGTTCGGCACCGTGACCAACGGTGACGTGGCTGAGGCGATCGAAACCGCTACCAAGAAGGAACTCGATCGCCGCGACATCATCGTGCCCGAAATCCACCGCACTGGCAGCTACAAGGTGCAGGTCAAGCTGCACCCCGAAGTGGTGGCCGAGATCAACTTGGAAGTGGTCAGCCACTGAGGCCAGGTTCCTAGCCGTCTGGACCTAGCCAAACAAACGCTGCTGCGCAAAGTCCTAACAGCCCCCGGGCTGGCCCCAACGCCGTCAGGCCCTCCGGGGACTGGCGGCGTTGCCATAGGCGAGAAACTGGGGCAAGGTTCAGCCCCTAGGGCCCAGCCAGCCCCCCCAGGACATCGGATCAAAGACCAGTTCCCCGCAGGCCAACGCCAAGCAAGCAACCCATGGTGAGCGTTCCCCTGGCTAACCAGGACCCCTCCGAGGAGGCCCCCGCGAGCGGGCGCAGGGGCTTTGGCCGCGGCCGGGAGCGCGATGGCGCCAGCTTCGAAGTCTTACCCGATTCGATTCCGCCCCAGAACCTGGAGGCGGAGGAAGCGGTGCTCGGCGGCATCCTGCTCGATCCCGATGCGATCGGCCGGGTGGCCGATGTGTTGCAGCCAGAGGCCTTCTATCTCACCGCCCACCGGGAGATTTACCGCACGGCGGTGATGCTGCACAGCCAGGGCAAGCCCACCGACCTCACGGCCATGGCCGCCTGGCTGGCGGACACGGGTCAGCTCGAAAAGGTGGGGGGCAGCGGCCGGCTAGTGGAGCTGGTGGAGCGCACCCTCTCCACCGCCTCGATCGACCAGGTGGCACGCCTGGTGATGGACAAATACCTGCGTCGCCAATTGATTCGCTCTGGCAATGAGGTGATTGCCCTCGGCTTTGACCAGAGCAAGCCCATGGAGCAGGTGCTCGATGAGGCGGAGCAAAAGATCTTTGCGATCAGCCAGGAAAAACCCAGCCAGGGCCTCACCCCCACCGCTGAGATCCTCACCAGCACCTTCAATGAGATCGAAAGCCGCTCCCTCGGCACGGCCGTGGCCGGCATTCCAGTCAATTTCTACGACCTCGATGCGATCACCCAGGGCCTGCAACGCAGTGACCTGATCATCGTGGCTGGCCGGCCGGCCATGGGTAAAACCTCGATCGTGCTCAACATCGCCAAAAATGTGGCGCAACTGCACCAGTTGCCGGTTTGTGTATTCAGCCTGGAGATGAGCAAAGAACAGCTCACCTACCGGCTGCTCTCGATGGAAGTGGGAATCGAAAGCGGCCGCCTGCGAACTGGCCGCCTGCAGCAGGAGGAGTGGCCCCTGCTCGGCCAGGGCATCAACACCCTCGGCATGTTGCCCTTGTTCATCGATGACAAGCCCAATTCAGGCGTGCTGGAGATGCGCTCCCTCTGCCGCCGCCTGATGGCCGAGCAGGGCAAAGAGTTGGGCTTAATTGTGATCGATTACCTGCAATTGATGGAGGGCACCACCCCCGACAACAGGGTGCAGGAGATCTCGCGCATCACCCGGGGCCTCAAGGGCATGGCGCGCGAACTCAACGTGCCGGTGATTGCCCTCTCCCAGCTCAGCCGCGGCGTCGAATCGCGCACCAACAAACGGCCCATGCTCAGCGACCTGCGCGAATCGGGCTCGATCGAGCAGGACGCCGATTTGGTGTTAATGATCTACCGCGATGAGTACTACAACCCTGAAACTGCCGATCGGGGCATCACCGAAGTGATCGTCACCAAACATCGTAACGGCCCTGTGGGCACGGTAAAACTCCTGTTTGAACCCCAGTTCACCCGCTTCCGCAACCTGGCCTCGCCCTAAACGCCAGCGCCGGCGCTAACCCTAGTTGCCCCGGATAGGGGCACCGCCAACTGACGATCCCCACGCCAATTGGTCAGGGTTAAGGAATCACGGTAATGGCGCGGGGTGGAGAGCAGAAGGCGCCAGGCCTCAGACCCATCCAGCAGTTGATAGCGCTCGGGGTAGTGCTCTTGCAACAGACGGCGCACCTGTGGGTAGTAACTAGAATTGAGCCCAGGGAAAATATGGTGTTCAGTGTGGTAAGAGAAATTCAGATGCAGCAGATCAAGAATCCTCGGCACCCTCAAGGAAAGACTATTGGCAAGCGGATCGTTAATTTCAGTAAGCGGGCATAGAAGATGGTTCGTGTAGATATAGGCGATCACCCCTGCGTAACCGATCCAAATTGGTATGAAATAAGCGAGTAGCAATTTGAGTGGCTGGCCATCAAGCCAAACGATCACACCAGCATGCAGGCCAACAATAGCCAGCAGTTCCAGGCCAATCAGCAGCCGCTCTTTTGGGCTAACTCGAAAGGAGGCCGGCGTGAAATTGGGTGCCCCATCATTAAACAGCAACACCGAAGTGATCGTGCGAAAGTTATGAACGCCCCAGGCGCTAGCCAGTCCCACCACTAGCCAGAGTGGCCTAACCGTGTCGGAGGGAGTGACCAGGTGTTGAATGCGTTTGCCCCAGGTGGCCGGCTGCGATTCGAGGTAGCTGCGATCGGGATCTGAAAGGCTATTGGTGGAGCTGTGGTGCTCGCGGTTGTGCACCGCCTGCCAGAGGGTTGGCGGCATCCAGAGCAGGGCTAGGCCGAGCAGGCCGACAGCCCGGCGCCAGGCTCGACCCCGCAGGGAGCTGCCATGCAGCAGGTCGTGGCTGGTAAAGAGAAGTACAATTACACTATTACCCATCACTAGGGCAAACGGTAGAAACGCCAGGGGCCACCAACCCGGCCAGCGGTCTAGCTGGTCAGCCATGGCCCAGCCCAAACCAAGGATTGCCAGGTTGATTGCCACCAAGGCCAGCCGGTTTGGGTCAGTGCGAAAGGCCTCAGCGGGCAGCAAAGGGCGTAGGCGGCGGGCATAGCTAGCCGCGGGCTGATAGTCGAACGACCCGGTTGCCGATCGGTCTTGTGTAGTAGGCGCAATGATGGCGTCTGGACCCGTGGCAACGGGTGAAGTCGGGACGGCGATGGGGCTTCAGCTCAGTCGCCCCATTTTGGTAGCTTCTGGCTCCAACCGGGACCGTTAGGCTGGCTCAAAGCCCCTAAAAACCTCCAATACGGATCCTTCAAACCTGGGCAGCCCATGGGTCAACCGGGCGCGATCTCCCTCCTGCCCATGAGCGCCCCCAGTCCCGCCAGCGAATCCTTTGACCTGATCGTCGTCGGTGGCGGCCACGCGGGCTGCGAAGCGGCCCTGGCGGCGGCCCGCCTGGGACTATCGACGGCCCTATTCAGCCTCAACCTCGATCGGATCGCCTGGCAGCCCTGCAACCCAGCCGTGGGCGGTCCGGCCAAGAGCCAGCTGGTGCATGAGGTGGATGCCCTCGGCGGCGTGATCGGCCGGCTGGCCGATGCCACCGCCCTGCAGAAGCGGGTGCTCAACGCCAGCCGCGGCCCGGCCGTGTGGGCCCTGCGCGCCCAGACCGACAAACGCCAATACGCCCGCCAGATGCTGCAACTGCTGCAGCACACCCCCAATCTCGCCCTGCGCGAGGCCATGGTGACCGGCCTGGAAACCGCCGGCAGCGCCGAGGCTGGCGACCTGCGGATCACCGGCGTACGCACCTACTTCGGCAGCGTTTACGCCGCCCCGACCGTGATCCTCACCACCGGCACCTTCCTGGGGGGCCAGATCTGGGTGGGCAACCAATCGATGGCGGCGGGCCGGGCCGGCGAACAGGCGGCCGAGGGGTTGAGCGAGGCCCTGGTGGCCCTGGGCTTCCGGCTCGATCGGCTCAAAACCGGCACCCCGGCCCGGGTCGATCGCCGCAGCGTCGCCCTCGACCAGCTCGAAGAGCAACCCAGCGATGCGGCCGATCGCTTCTTTTCGTTTGATCCCGCCGCCTGGGTGAGCGGTGAGCAGATGAGTTGCCACATCACCCGCACCACGGCCGCCACCCACCAGCTGATCCGCGACAACCTCCATCTCACGCCGATCTACGGCGGCTTCATCGACAGCAAGGGCCCGCGCTACTGCCCCTCGATCGAGGACAAGATCGTGCGCTTCGCCGATAAGGAGAGCCACCAGATCTTCCTAGAGCCAGAAGGCCGCGACACGCCCGAGCTTTACATCCAGGGCTTCTCCACCGGCCTGCCGGAACGGTTGCAACTGCAATTGCTGCGCACCCTGCCGGGGCTGGAGCAGTGCGTGATGCTGCGGCCCGCCTATGCCGTGGACTACGACGTGCTGCCGGCCACCCAGTTGCTGCCCTCGCTGATGACCAAGCGGGTGGCGGGGCTGTTTACAGCCGGCCAGCTCAATGGCACCACCGGCTACGAAGAAGCCGCCGCCCAGGGCCTGGTGGCGGGCCTGAATGCGGCGCGTCACCTGGGCGGCCAGGCGCCGGTGCACTTCCCACGCGAAGGCAGTTACATCGGCACGATGATTGACGACCTGGTGACCAAGGACCTGCGCGAGCCCTACCGGGTGCTGACCAGCCGCAGCGAATACCGGCTCGTGTTGCGGGGCGACAACGCCGACCAGCGCCTCACCCCCCTAGGCCGGGAGCTGGGCCTGGTGGATGACCGCCGCTGGCAGATCTTTAGTGAGAAGCTGGCGGCGATCGCGGCGGAAACCCGGCGCCTGGAAACGGTGCGGCTCAAGGCCAGTGATCCGGCGGCGGCGGCGGTGGAGGCCGAAACCGGCGCGCCGATCAAGGGTTCGATCACCCTGGCCGACCTGCTGCGCCGCCCCGGCATCCACGCCCGGGACCTGGTGCGCCATGGCCTGGCCGCTGCCGACCTGCCGATCGAGGTGGGCGAAGCGACCGAGATCACGATCAAATACAGCGGCTATCTGGCCCGCCAGCAACAGCAGATTGATCGCCAGAAAAAACAGGAACACCGGCCGATTCCCCCAGGCATCGATTACGCCTCCCTGGCCACCCTTTCGCGCGAAGCCCGCGAAAAACTGGCCCTGCGAGCGCCCCTCACCCTGGGCCAGGCCGCCCGCCTACCCGGCGTTAGTCCGGCGGACATCGCCGCCTTGATGCTCTGGCTGGAACTGCAACAGCAGCGCCAGCGGTCTGGCCAATGCCGTTAATCTGACCTCCTTACCTGGGCCTGCTGTTGGCGACGCGCCGTGCCATCAACCATTCCAGGGCCTTCTGGGAGCTGAAGGCTGAACAGGTGATGGACAGGGTGTTTAGCAACGCCGCCCAGACCTATCCCCATCCCCCCGGACTTCCTACCCCCCAAGAGGCCGCCGCCAGCGAGCCGATGATCGAGGTGGAGGTGCGGGAAGAACCGTCGCCGGCAACCCCATTGTCCCGGCCCAGGGGCCCGTGGCGCGCCCCTTCGTTCTGGACTGGGGGGCCAGTCCGATCAGCCGGCAGCTCGCGGGAGGGCCGCTGGCCCGGATCCGCACGCTTGGCGGCCTGGAACCGGGCCACCCATCCCAAGCACAAGCTTCTGGCCCTGGGATCCCTGGCCGTGGTAACCGGGGCCACCTCCTTGGTGTGCTGGCACGGCTGGAACCAGGCCAGCCTCGACCTACGCCAGGAACGCACCCTCTGGCTGCTGGAACGCCTCAAGGGCCTGGACAGCGCCGATCCCTCCAGGACCCAGGCCTCCAGCGCCAGCCCCCCAGGCCCGACCGGCGCCAAGACCTCCACAGACGCGGCCGCCTCCCAGGACAACGCGGCGACGTCAACCGCCAGCAGCGTGCCACCACCGCCGCCGGATGAACCCTGGATCCAGCAGCTGGCCCAACTGCCCGGCGCGCTACTTCCTGGCACCCGCCAGAGCGAGGTGCTGCGGGTGCCCGTCAGTGGCCCGCTCAACCGGCCCGCCCCGCCAGCCAGCGGCTCGGCTAGCCCGGCAGGCCGCCAGGCCCCGGCCGCCCAGGGGAGTGCCCCCGAACTGGTGGGGGTGGTGCAGGTGGCGGGCCGGCCGGGCTCGGCCATCTTCCAGCTGGGCACCAGTTCCACCAATGCCCTGGTGGGCGAGCTGATCGGCTCCAGCGGCTGGCGCCTAATCGCCACCGCCGCGGACTCGGCCGTGATCGAGCGGGGCGGCGTGCAACGGCGAATCGCCATTAGCAGCGGCTTCTGAACCGGCCCTCTGCCTAGCTTGAACGGCCCCAAGCGGCCCAGGGACCTGGCCGGATCGAGGCCATGACCCCATCTCCTCCCTTGCCCTCCAGGCTGCTGGGCTCCCCTGAGGTCCTCTGGCAGGCCCCCTTTCAAGAGGTGGTGGCGGCCCAGGCCGGCCAGCAGCTGAGCGGGCCCTGGCGCCTGTTGCTCCTGGGCGATGGCAGCCCCACCCGCCACCTGCAACTGCTCAGCGGCCTGGCGGTGAACGTGGAGCTGATCGCCATGGAACCGGAGCCCCTGGCCGGGCCCGAGGCTCCGGCTGAGGTGGCGGACCTGGCCCCACCGCTGCTGCGGCGCCAGGTGTGGCTGCGCTGCGGCCAGGACTGCCTGGCCTGGGCCGAGAGCTGGTGGAACCAGGAACAGGCCGACCGGCACCTGGGCCAGCGGCACCAACCGATCTGGCACAGCCTTACGGCGAACCGGGCCGAGCTCTACCGGGAGGTGGATGGCCTGGCCCAGGTGACTGCCCCCTGGTTGGAGGAGCGGTTTGGCAGGCCCGGCCCCTTCTGGAGCCGCCATTACCGCTTCTTCCGCGGCGGCAAGGAACTGACCGTGATCCGCGAAGTGTTTTCACCCCAATTGGAGCGCTGGCTGGGCCCCAGCCTGGGTGCCGCCGAACGCTCCACCACGGACCCCCATCCCGGGGAAACGTCAGGATTACAACACAACGATTTGCGAACTCTGTAACAACCTGGGGCCAGGAGCGCTTGACAGCTTGCCGCATTCAGGTGCGGTGGCCAGCATGAAACGAGATTGCTGCCTCGCCATGGAGCTGCCTGCCTCCGCCAATCCTGACCTCTGGCTCACGCTCACGGGCCTGGGCCGCATTTACGGCATCTCCGCGGTCCATTGCGGCCGCCTCCTCAGCGACGCCGGCCTACGCGATCACGACGGCCAGCCCAGCCAGCGGGCCCTAGACGACAAACTTGCCTACCAGCGCCATCCCCAGCACGGCAGCCGCCATGCCCTTTGGCAGCGCCAGGGCTGCTCCGCCATCCTCGAGGCCGGCGGGCTGGTGCCAATGGTGCAGACCACCCTGGTGGAGCAATGGGTAGCCCTGCTCTCGGCCCTTGAGGCTGGCTCCCCCTCAATCAGCACCTCCGCCGAGCAGATGGCGGAAGACCTGCCCAAGGGATTGGTGGAACCGGTCAACCGCCAACTGCGAAAGATCGGCTGCAGTTTCCAGGTGAGCCGCCTCCGGCCAACAAGCAACCCGAAGCAAGGCGCCTGCCCAGTCGCCAGCTCCAGCTCCGAGCCCAGCATCCCCAGGGTGGGCTCCCGCCGCCCTAACCACAGCAACGGCGCCGTGTCCCTGGCCAGCTGAACCTCTCGCGCCATCCGCCAACGCAGCCACCCCCACCGAGCTGGGGCACCCCCAGGCTGGGCCGGATTAGGTGCCTGGGCGCCTGCGGGTGGAGCGGGGAACAGGCCGGCCGGGGCCGGCCGCTGGCTGATCAGCCTCAAAACCAGGATCGGAGGCTTGTGCGGAACCCTGACCGCCCGGCCGCTGCCAGCGGGCCACCGTGAAGTTGGCGTCATCGGGCCAATCCGGGGACCCAGCCCCCGCCGGCTCGATCCGTTCGGCCGCCTGCGGGCGGGGCGGCAACAGGGGGGTTGCCCGCCTGGAGAGGGCCTCTAGGGGGCGGCGTTGCTTGGGTTGGGATGCCTGGCTCACCGCAGATCGGCTAGGCGCTTGCAAATCCTGGCGCCCATCCATGGGGGCCCGACTGGTGCGGGGGGCCCAGGGATCCCGGGCCGGGCCGGGGTCGAAGGCCGCCTCGGATTGGCCCCAGGGCGGCTCGGTCGCGCGGCCCCGGCCCCCCGGGGCCGGGGCCTCCCAGGGCTCGCGCCAGCCGTCGTCGTCTTCGAGCAGCCAATCGAGCTTGTCTTCCACCCAGCGGCCCAGGCCGCCCGGGCGTGGCAGCCCGCCGGCTCGCCCCCCCGGCTGCGGGCGACCGCTGGCCCTGGAGCCCGGCCTGGCCCCCGCCACGCCATCGACGAGCTGGCGACCCGTCGCCAACCACTGATCCAACCGCTGATCGAAGCGGGGTTCCCGGGACTCAGGCCGCGGGCCCGCTCGCAGGTCGGTCCGGCCCCCTAGCGGCGTGGCGGCGCGGCGGCGGAAGGAACGGTCGGAATCAGCCATTTCCCCAGGCTAAAGGGGCTTGGCGACTGGGGTGGCCCAGGCCCGGGCGCGGCCCAGTCGCAGGGCCCGCGCCCGCAATAGCCGCTCGCGACCCAGGCCCACCAAGGTGATGCCGAGGCCGCTGAACTCAAGCACCCAGAGAAAGGTGCCCATGGCGAGGCGGCAGCTGGTGGTCAGCGGACCTTAGGCGGCAGCTGCGCGGAAGATCAATTGGCAGCTGGCATGCCAACGGCCGCCATGGAGGCGGTCGCAACAGGGGCGGCAGGCCACCCCCTTGACCCGGCGGCGATAGGGAGAAGCCTCACCACAGCTGGGGCACTGGGCCAGCCAGCGGGCCTGGGCTGCCGGCACCGGAAAACGGTGGCGCACGCTCAGCTGGAATTCACTTTGGGCCTGGTTGATCTGGTCCATACGGGCCCGGAACTGGAGTCCATGGACCTCCCGCACCCCCAGCACCCGGTCAATCCAGGCGTGCACCATCTCGTGGCAGAGGGTGCTGAGGGTGGCCTCCCTGGGCAGGGGGTCGAGCAGGGGGCGCGACAGCACGATCTCGCAGAGGTCGCGGCCATCGGCAAGGCGGCCGCTGCGATAAAGGCCAGCCGTGCGGGTCATGCGGCCGTCACTCCAGCGCACCGCCACCAGACTGGAGCCGCCGGGGGCGAGGCTGCCCTCAAAATGCTCGCGGTTGAGGCGGTGGAACAGGGGCAGCAGGGGCTCCAGGGGCACGGATTGGCGCGGCTCAGCCTTTCGGCTGCAGTCTGGCGGGGTTGTCGGTCAGACTCGGAGACCGCAATAGACGGATCGACGCAATGGACTGGGGCCTGGCGCAGGGAATTGGCACCAAGGTGCTGCTGGCGGGGGCCGGTGGCCTGTTGCTTTATTGGACGATCAGCGCCGTGCGCCTGGTGCTCAGCGCCCGGGGCATCAACCCGTTGATCAAGCAGTTCTTCACCCAGGTGGCCTCCGGCCGCGTGGATGCGGCCTACTTGCTCACCACCAAGAACTACCGCTCCCACGTCAACCGCCAGCAGTTCCTGCGCTTTCTGGCCAGCCTGCAGCTCAACAAGTACAACAACCTCAAATCGGGCCGGCCCCGGCTGCAGGAGGGCCAGGTGATCCTCACTGTCAAGCTCAAAGCTGACAACAAGGACGAACTGCCCCTCGACTTCACCTTCACCAAGGTGGATGACGCCTGGCGGGTGGAGCGGATCAGCAAAGTGGCGGCCGCCTGAGCCCATGGCTGCGGCGAGCCCTGCCCCAACGCCCCAGCAGGCCCGGGGCGTTCACCTAAGGGGGCTGCTGAGCCGGGCCGCCCATGCCTACTACGTGCTCGATGCCCCCGAGCTCGACGATGCGGTTTACGACCAGCTCTACCGCGAGCTGCTCGATCTCGAGGCCGCCGACCCGAGCCTGGTGACGCCTGACAGCCCCACCCAGCGGGTGGGCGGCACCCCGGCGGAGGGCTTCACCAGCGTGGAGCACCGCATCGGCCTGCTCAGCCTTGATAACGCCTTCAGCCTCGAAGACCTGGAGGCCTGGTATGGCCGCCTGCTCAAGGTGCTCGACCGGCAGGGAGACCCTGGCGCCCCCCTGCCGGCCCTGGAGATGGTGGGGGAGCTCAAGATCGATGGCAACGCCCTGGCCCTGAGCTACGAGAACGGCCTGCTGGTGCGGGCTGCCACCCGGGGGGACGGCCAAGGGGGCGAGGAGATCACCGCCAACGTGCGCACAATCGCCAGCGTGCCCTTGCGGCTGCAGCTGGCCCATCCGCCGGCCTGGGTTGAGGTGCGCGGCGAGGCCCTGATCCCCGATGCCACCTTTGCCGCCATCAACCAGGAGCGCCTGGCCAAGGGCGAAGCCCCCTTCGCCAACCCCCGCAACGCCTGCGCCGGCACCCTGCGCCAGCTCGATCCGCGGGTGGTGGCCGCCCGGCGCCTGGATTTCTTTGCCTACACCCTGCATCTGCCAGACGACTGGCAGCCCAAGGGCCCCGTCGGCAGCGGAGATCCAGCCGACCCAGGCCGTCCCCAAAACCAGTGGCAAGCCTTGCAGTGGCTGCAGGCCGCCGGCTTCCGGGTGAACCCCAATGCCGAGCGGCTGGCCGACCTCGCCGCGGTGGAGGCCTTCTTCCGCCGCTGGGACAGTGCCCGTAAGGCCCTGGCCTACGCCACCGATGGGGTGGTGGTGAAACTCAATGACCTGCGCCTGCAGGACAGCGCCGGCTTCACCCAGAAGGCGCCCCGCTGGGCAATCGCCTTGAAATACGCCGCTGAGGAGGCCCCCAGCAAACTGCTGCGGCTCAGCTGCCAGGTGGGTCGCACCGGAGTGGTGACGCCCGTGGCCGAATTCGAGCCCGTGCCCCTGGCCGGCACCAGCGTCAGCCGCGCCACCCTGCACAACGCCGACCGCCTCGATGAGCTCGATCTCTGCGCCGGCGACACGATCGTGGTGCGCAAGGCCGGCGAGATCATCCCCGAAGTGGTGCGGGTGCTGCCCGAGCTGCGGCCACCCGGCGCCCAGCGGCTGGAGCTGCCGAGCCACTGCCCGGAATGCGGCTCAGAGCTAGTGCGGGAGCAGGGCGAAGCGGCGACCCGCTGCGTCAACAGCAGCTGCCCCGCGATCCTGCGCGGCGCCCTGCGCCATTGGGTCAGCAAGGGGGCCCTGGATGTGGATGGCCTGGGCAGCAAATTGATTGAACAGCTGGTCGATCGGGGCCTGGTGGGCTCGATCGCCGACCTTTACGGCCTGGACGCGGCCCTGCTGGCCAGCCTGGAGCGCCTGGGCCAAAAATCGGCGGACAACCTGGTGGCGGCCCTGGCCGACTCCAAGGCCAAACCCTGGCATCGGCAGCTCTATGGCCTCGGCATCCACCACGTGGGCGAGGTCAACGCCAAGGCCCTGGCCAAGGGCTTCCCCAGCGCAGCGGAGCTGGCAGCGGCCGCCCTCGAGGCGCCCGAGCAGATCACCATCCTTTTCGGCATCGGCGGCGAGATTGCCCAGTCCCTGGCCCAATGGTTCGCCACGGGGGCCAACCAGCAACTGCTCCGCCAACTGCAGCAGCGGGGCCTGGCGCTGGCGGCGGGACCCCAGGAACGGGAGGCGGACCGGCAGGGGCAATCGAGCCACCTAGC
>Ga0310324_10006_pt1 | contig 24840 bp, 3 predicted proteins | sample LakSupSRFTotalB5_FD_195538 | JGI IMG/M metagenome (GOLD analysis project Ga0310324, IMG submission 195538) | Enriched freshwater cyanobacterial communities from Lake Superior, Ontario, Canada - SU02.SRF.Total.B5 (v2) (version 2) | ecosystem: Environmental > Aquatic > Freshwater > Lake | place... | reverse complement strand
GCTGATCGGCTGGCCGAGGGAGAAGCGCAGCAGCTGGCCCTGGCTGGCAAGACGCTCTAATACCTCCGGCGCTTGATCAGCCAAGAACGGAAAGGAGCGCAGCAGCTCAAACAGTTGGCCTGGATCTGCCACTGATCAGCTCTCCTTGGGCAAGGCCGGCACCAACAGGCCGGGATATATCGCTTGCAGACTCGAATCTAGCGTGGCCTCAAGATCCTGAGTTAACAGTTCATTAAACAGCTGCAGCCGGGTGGCATCGTTGAGGCTGGCGGGCCGGCGGTGTTCCATTTGCACCAAAAGCACCCAGGTGTCGACGCGGAAAGGCGGATGCACCTCACCGACGGGGAGCTTATCGAGTACAGCGCGAATGGTGGCGTGGGGCTGGCTGATCAACATCGGCCCTACAAGACCGCGAGTAAAGCGTTCCTCGCCGAGGGAATAACTGCGGGCCAGAGTTCCGAAGTCGGCGGCATCATCGAGTAAACGCAGGTAAAGCTCCTCAGCTGTGCCCTGACTACGTAAACGAATCATACCGTAAACCACCTGCTCAAGGTCGGCACGGCGCTCAAGAAAATAGGGCTCCACCCGATCCAGGTAGGTGGTTTCCATCCACTTCTGGAGGCGAATTTGGTTCCAGCGGTCCCGCAGGGGGCCCTGGATCAGTTCCGGCAGGCTGGAGATCCAATCGCCCTGCAGGCTTGCGGGGGGATCAGCGGGTACACCCTCCCAGAGGTTTTTGAGCACGATCGGCTCTTCCTCAGGGGTGAAGCTCACCGAATCCCGCAGGCGCTGCAGCAGCAGATCCTTGGCTGTCTGGCGGAGGATGCCGCGCTGCAATAACAACTCAGCGATCGGCTGGCGCGCCGTCTCGGCAACGGCCTCAGTGAGGTCGACTAGTAGATGGTCGGCAGGCAGCATCATGCGCTAGCGGCACCGGTAACGGACTGGGCACGGTTATCCAGTAGGGAAATGGCACGGGCATCAAGCGAACCGACACCATCGATGGTGATAATAGCATTGCCGATGCCGAGGCTTTCGTTGCTCAGCGAGGAACTGGCTGTGCCATTCACGGAGATGCTTTGGGCGAAAGAACTCTGCTGGGCAATAGCGGCGATCCTGCCGTCTTCGCTGAAACTAACGGGCAGAGCAGCGGCCGCCGAGCTAAACAAACCACGGACTGAGGTGCTGCCAACGCTGGTGGCATCTAGTTCGACAGTCTGGGCCAGCAGGGTGGCCTGGCCAAGGGCTGTGGCGTTGATCTGGCTGAAATCTGCCCCGGTGGTGAGCGCCATGTCCTTGATACCGAAGATGTCGGCAGTGCCGGCAGTGCCGACAGCACCGAGGCTGACGCTAGCGGCGCCATCAACGGCAATTGCCCTCAAGTTGAGGTTTGCACTGGCGCTACCGCTGATGTCGCCCTGGGCCGCGCCGGCCTGAAGGCTGGAGAAACCTGGGGCTGTGTAGGAGCCGAGAATGCCGATCGCCGTGCTGGCGGCCTGGACGGTGGCATCACCGCTGGCGGCGCTGATCGCCTCCACCAGCAGGGGCGCAGCCTCGGTGCCGACTACGGCCGCAGCGCTCAAGTCACCCTGCTGGCCGATCGTGGCGGTGAAGCCAGAGCTGAGGGCTTCGAGGCCGGTGGCCTTGAGGGCGGCCAGGGCATCGCTGTCACCGAGCACGGTGCTGGCGCTGCTGCGGCCGGAAAGGCTGGCCGTGGCCTGAACGTCGCCCACCCCGCCGATGCTGATGTCGTTGGCGGTGTTGCTGGCCGTCAGGCCCCGGGCGGTGACGGTGAGATCGGCGAGGGCGTTGTCGATCAGGGCGTTGTTGCCGGTGGTGGCGGCATCGGCCACGGCGGAAATGGTGGCATCTGCCATCACAGAGCCCGCCGTTCCGGCGGTGATGGCCGTGTCACTGAGGCCTTCGGCCACCAAGCCGGCGCTGGCGGTGGCGTCATTGGCGCTGTTGCGGGCCACGGCGTTGAGCACACCGCTGGCCATGGCGGTGATGGCGTTCTGGGCCCCGGCGATCAGGCCGCGCAGGCCGGCATTGCCGCTAATGCCGCTCACCTGGGCCAGGTTGAGGCTGTCGCTGTTGTTGAGGGTGCGATCCGCCTCGCGGCTACCGGCGAAGGCGTTAGCCACCGCGGGCAGGGTGAGGCTGACACCGGAGACACTTCCGGTGACGGGGGCGACGGCGTAGCTGCCGCCGGGTGTCGTGGGGAGAGTGAGCAGCTGGAAGCGATCCGCATCCACCAGCTGGTCGGCGGGGCCTTGGCTGTCGGTTGAAAGATCGATGACGGGGCCACCGGTGGATGTCGAGAGCGTGAACGTGGTTCCGGAAACACTCTTGACGTAATAGGTAGTGCCCAGGGCCAGGCCGTAACGGCTATCGCTGCTGTTCGGAGCGGTGCTGCTGTTGAGCCGGAAGCGAACGGCATCGTTGACGGCGTAGGTGATGCCGGTGGGCATCGTGATCGAGTTGGGAGTGCTGCCGGTATTGGAGGCATCCACCGCTCCAAAGCCCAGCAGCTTCACCGCGTAATCGGTGTCGGCGGCGAGGCCCGTGGCGGCGGCTGAGGCGGTATCGAGTTGCACCAGCTGGCCGGCCGCCAGGTACTGGGGACCAACAAAGCTGGGCGTGCTGGTGGTGGTGATGAGGTTGAGGTCGAAGGTGGCGAGGATGTTGCCCGTCGCAGAAGTCCAGAGCGAACCGAGCGTGTCGGCACCGGACACCGTGCTGGCCGTGGCGTTGAACGTCGTAGCTCCCTTGGCCTGCACGGCCAGATCAGCGCCGGCCGTCTGGGTGCCATCGGCCAGGCCGGTGACCAGCGAGTAGCTGCTGCCGGTGGGCAGCACATTGGTGACGCCGGCCGTGGCGATACCGCCACCAGCCCCGGCTCCACTGCGGGCCTCGGCGCTGCCTGAGGTGCTGCTGGCGCTACCGGAGAGGGTGAGAGCGGCCTGGGCGCTGAGGCTGAGATCGTCGCCGGCGGTGCTGGCACTGCTCTTGGCACCAAAGACCTGGATGTTGGCTTCGGTAAGGGCGGCACCATCGGTGCTGGTGGCCTTGAGGGTGGCCGTATCGGTGGCAGTGAGGCTGAGGCTCGCGCCATCGCCGGCCAGGGAGGCGGTGTCAGCCAGGGCCTGAATGCTGCTCACGTCAGAGGCCAGGTTGAGGCCATCCATGCCGCCGAGGCGGAAGACGCCAGCCGTAGCATCGCCGACCACGCTGGTGGCACTCGCGGTAATGGCATCGGCTGCGCTAGCGCGCAGGCTCAGGCTTTCACCAGCTTGAACTCCGGAGCCATTAGCGACAGTGCGGTTGAGATCAACACCGGTAACTGTGCTGATCGCATCGGCGGTGGCGACAGCAGGGCGGAAGGCCTGGAGGTTGGTCCCGTTGTCGGCCAGTACAACGTTAATCGGATCACCGTTTGGTTCAGAGCTGAGCTGGAACTCTCCGGTGACCGGGATGACGTTGAAGACGTAGTAGTCGCGGTCGGCTTGCACACTACCGTTCGAGGTGGTGAAGCGAACCCGATCACCATTGATCAGCGGGAAGGCAGCGCCGATCTGGGTGGTTGTGAACCGGTCGGTGGTGGCAGCACCGTTGTTGACGAGGGTGAGGGTGCCGAGGGATTCGGTGCCCACGGTTTGGGCGGTGACGCGATTGCTGCTGCTGGCCGTGGCTTGAAGGCTGAGATCGGAACCGGCCTGAACGCTGTCGGTGCTGGTATCGGTGAGGTTGGCATCGTCAATGCCATAGGTGCGGCTGGCAAGGGCAGCCAGGGCCAGGCCATCAACGGTGCTGGCGGCCACGGTTTGGGCTGCGGTGCCAGTGATGCTGAGGCTAAGGGCATCGGCAGCTGTGAGGCTGGTGTCGCGGCTACCGGCGGCTTCCACGGTGCCGCTGGCATTGACGACAAAACCAAGCGATTCCGCTGTGGTGTCGGCCTTGACGTTGCCGGAGAGGGTGAAGGTGATGGCATCACCGGCCGTGAAGCTGCTGCGATCGGTACCCAGGGCATAAGCGGAGAGCACCGAATCGGCCCGGTCGTCGACGGTGCGGGAGACGGCACTAGCGTCCTGGGACGCCGTGCTGGAGCCCGTGGTGTTGCCGCCGCTGCTGACGCTAATGGCATCACTGCCTTTGACGCCGCTGGCCTGGACGAAGGCCGAAACGATGTCGGGAACAGACAGAGCCGTAGCGGTGGATGTGGTTAACGCCGAGGCCGACAGGTTGACATCGTTGCCGCTGGTGATTGTGCTGCTGGTAAGGCCGTAGGCAGAGTTGAAGGTGGTAGCCGCCGGATCACCCTGGAGGGCGTTAAAGACACCGGGGGTGATGACAGCCACGCCACCGGTTTCAAAGCTGCTTGCGGTGAAATCAGCCTGGCTACTGCTGAAAGTTTTGCTACTGGCGTTATCGAGATAGTTCTGAACATCGGCAACATAGAGGCCACTGGCATTGAGCTTGGCAAACTGGGCAAAGGTGAGATTTAGGGTGACGCTATCGGTGCCAGAGCCGCCGTCGTAATTGACCTTGACGCCCTTGGTGGTTGCGGCGGTGCCCAGGGTGTCGTTACCAGCACCGAGGTCAACATTGCCGATGTTCTTGAAGGCGACGCCGCCGAACTGATAGGTATCGGCAGTGGCGGTGCCGTTGATGGTGTCATAGACAGTGACACCACTCGAATTGACAACTGGTTTGCCACCATCTAGAAGGTCGAGGCCTTGAGAGCCGGGATCCCAATTGCCGGTGGGAGCATCGATCGACGATGAGTTGGTGCTGGTGCCATTGCCTTGAAGGGCAAAGATGTTGATTCCGTTGGGATCAACATTGAAGGTGTCCTGCGATAAATCACTGCTGGTGATGGCGATCGTATTGATGCCAGCTCCCGCCACCACATAGTCAGAGCCGTCCCCGGGGCTGATGTAATCGTCGCCGGTACCCCCATAAATGGTGTCGTTACCTGCCCCGCCGGCGATGCGGTCATCTCCGGCATTGCCAACCAGCAGGTTGTCGGAAGCATTGCCAACAATGGCATCATCGGCCGCACCACCGATGACAGCCTCAAAGCCTGAGACCCCATTCTCACCGCCCTGGCTGGAGGCGGCAGTCACCATCACATTGGTGGCTGAGTTTTTATTGGTGATCGTGATCTCACCGACCGTTGTATCAATGGTGCCGTTGGCATCAAAGTCAAAGGAATAGGTGGCGCCACTGAGGTTGACCAGCACCGGGCTAGCTGCACCAAAGCTGGAGTAATCGAGGGTATCAAGGCTGCCACCCTTGGCATCGATGCTGCCGGTATTGACGTCGGTGGAATCGATGCGGAGAATATCGCTTTGCTCGCTGAGCACCAAGTTTTGAATGTCTGTATAGCTTTGGGTCCAGTCCTTGCTGACCTGGTTGGTGGATGCTGTGATCAGCTGCTGGTTGATGGAAGAGTTGTAAGTATTGGTGAAGGTGCTAACTGTAAGATTGGAATTGACGTCGCCAAGAACCGTACCCGTATCCGTGTCGACAAGGCAGACGTCTAGACCTTCAATGCGAGCGCTGCTGATCGCCGTGGCCGAATAAGTGAGCGTGTTGATCGAATCATCAGGCCCACCACCCAAAGTGCCACCACTGATGCTGTCATTGCCGAAGGAGCCGATGATGGTATCGGCACCCAGTCCACCCTGGATCGTATCAGCACCATCGCTGATATTGCTGCCAACACCATTGCCGCCATCGATGGTGTCATCACCATCCAGAGCCTCGATACTGTCGGCACCGTCAAAGCCACGCAGGACGTTGGCTTGGGACGTTTGGTTATCGCCGGTAATGGTGTCGTTGAAGGATGAACCATCAACATTTTCAAAACTGCTGTTGTTCGTAGTCGTGGCGACGGCACCAGCAACACCATCGATCAGGCCGCCGGCCGCACCGCCATAGACACCGGTGGCAAGGTTCTTGCTGAGATCAACGCTGACGGGGCCAGCGAGGTAGGAGGTGTAGGAGAGGAGGTCGACATCCTCATCGATATAACTTCCACCGGAGTAAACACCATTGGTATAAGCAGCGCTCTCAAGGCCACCACCATCAGCACGGCCAGCAATCAAACCGGGACTTAAAGCAGAGCCTTGGAAACTGAGGGTATCGCTACCGCTCCTTAGCTGCAGATTCTCAATCGAGGAGAAGTCAAGATTATCAATCGTGCCAGCATTAGAGCTGCTGAGAATGACAAGACTGGCACCCGCATTATCAAAAATGCTGTCACCAGTCGTACTGGATGTGGAAGCACCGTTGACGGCAGCACTATCGCTACCAACAATCGTTTCAAAACCAGTGACATTACCGGTGACATAACTGGCGAAAGCACCAGTGGACATACCAATGGCATCCGCACTGATACCATTCAGTGCAACTGTAATCGGTCCGGCGTTGCCGCTATAGCTGATCGTGTCACCAGTTCCAACACCAAAGGTGACATTTCCTTTGATCGTGGTGGCACTACTGATACCGGCAGCCAATGTCAGAGTGTCATTAGCAGCACCGAAGTCGACATTGCCGTCAATCTTGGAGCCGGTGGTCAGGGTCAGCGAATCATTACCGTCATAGGCATCGCCATCGACACCGAGGGTAACGGTACCGGTGATCGTGGAACCGTTATTGAGATTGATCGTGTCAGCGGCCGAACCCATCACCACATTGCCGGTGATGGTTGAAGCATTCAGCGTCAGGCTATCGGCGCCGTCGTAGGCATCACCAGCCACACCCAGGGTCACATCCCCGGTCACTGAGGAACTGACACTGAGATTCATCGTGTCAGCACCTGAGCCGGTGACGATCGTCGCTGTGATCGACGATCCGGAACCGGTCAGGCTGTCATTGCCGTCATTGCTGTTGTTATCACTGCCAAGGCTCAGGGTCTTGGAGGTGCCGTTGATGGTGGCATTGGTCAACTCGACCTTGTCAGCACCACTCCCCATGGTCACGTTGCCGGTGACCGTGGAGGCATTGAGCGTCAGCGTGTCGCCGTTGCTGGCAGCGCTGGTGCTTTCGCCATCGATGCCGAGGTTGACATCACCGCTGACTGTCGAGCTGACATTCAGACTGAGGACATCAGCACCGGAGCCGCCGGTGATCGTCGCCGTAATCCCTACACCAGAACCACTCAGGCTGTCATTGCCATCGAGGCTGTTGTTGTCACTGCCTAGAGAAATCGTCTGACCGGCGGCGCCGATCGTTGCGTTGGTGAGGGTGAGGGTATCCGCGCCGGCACCGGCGGTGATGCTGCCGCCAATCACGGACTTGGAAGCGCTGTTGGCACCGGTCACCGTCAAGGTGTCAGCGCCATCAGCCGAATCATTGTTGGAGCCGAGGGTGACGTTGCCGCTGACGGTTGAGGTATTGAGCACACTCACCGCGTCGGCGCCGCTGCCCGTAACCAGGTTGCCGCTGATACTCGAGGCATCCAGCGTCAGCGTGTCCGCATTACTGGCAGTACTGGTATCACCGTCAATACCCAGGGTTACATTGCCAGTCACCAAGGACTCTGCACTGAGTGACACCTTATCGGCGCCAGAGCCGGTGACGATCGTCGCTGTGATCGACGATCCGGAACCGGTCAGGCTGTCATTGCCGTCATTGCTGTTGTTATCACTGCCGAGGCTCAGGGTCTTGGAGGTGCCGTTGATGGTGGCGTTGGTCAACTCGACCTTGTCAGCTCCACTGCCCATGGTCACGTTGCCGGTGACCGTGGAGGCATTGAGCGTCAGCGTGTCGCCGTTGCTGGCAGCACTGGTGCTTTCACCATCAATGCCGAGGATGACATCACCAGTGATCGTCGATTCACTAGAGAGTATGACCGTATCCGCTGCACTGCCCGTATTGACGGCTCCAGTGATGCTGGAGGCAGTGAGACTCAAGAAATCTTTGCCATCGGCGCTGTCACTGTTGGCGCCAAGAGTGACCGCGTCGGTGATCGTGGCACCAAGGGTGAGCGTCACCGAATCTGCAGCCGCGCCGGTGCTGACAGCACCCAGAACGTCACCACCCTTGGACTCGATCGTGTCAATGCCGCTGCCACCGGTGTAGGAACCGATCGTTGAAGCGGTGTTATTGATCGTCAGGGCGTTAGCGCCGTCACCTAGGCTCACCGCACCTGTAACCGTGCCGCCGTTGATTGTGACTGTGTCATTGCCGCCGGCCGCAGAAACCGAGCCAATCGCGCCGGCACCGCTGGCCATCGTGAGGGTGTTGCTGGTGCCATCACCGAGATTGAGATTGCCGCTCAACGAGCCACCGGTGCTAACGCTGACGCCATCAATACCGGTGGAGAGACTGAGGTTCTCAATGGCACTGAAGGTCATGCCATCGATCGTGCCACTGTTGGCACCACTGATCACAATCGTGCTGTCGCCGGTGCTGTCGGTGACGGTGTCGCCGCTGGTGCTGCCGCCGATCAGATTTTCAAAACCGGTGGCCGTGCCAGTGATGGCCGTGGCGCCACCAGCAGCGGTGCTGCCCGCATTGCTGGTGATGTCTGTCAGCGTCACCGACACCGCGTTCGTGTACCCCGCATAGCTGAGGGTGTCGCTGTCGCCGGTATCCAGGGTGAGATTGCCACCGATCGTCGAATCCGTGCTGCTGATCAGCACGGTGTCATTGCCTGTGCTGGTGGAGACATCTCCCTTGACATCACCACCACTGAGAGTGATCGAATCCGTACCGGTCCCACCGACGTAGGAGCCGATCGAAGAGCTGGTGCCGCTGATCTCCAGGATGTTGCTGCCATTGCCAGCGCTCACGGCTCCAGTCACCGAACCAGCGCTGATCGAGAAGGTGTCGTTGCCCGTGCCAGAGCTGACCGAAGCGATCGAGCCGGCACTGCTGCTCATCGTCAGGCTGTTGGTGCCATCGCCGAGATCAAGGCTGCCGGTGAGGGAAACGCCGCCACCGCTGTCGGTCACGGTCACCGTGTCATCGCCGGTGGACAGATTGAGGTTCTCGATCGAACTGAAGGCCAGACCATCGATCGTGCCGCTGTTGGCTCCGGTGACCGCGATTGTGCTGTTACCGGTGCTGTCGGTGAGGCTGTCGCTGGTGGTACTGCCGCCGACCAGATTTTCGAAGCCTGTGACCGTACCGGTGATCGCCGTGGCTCCAGTGCCGGCGGTGGTGCCGGTGTTGCTGGTGATGTCGGTAAGGGTCACCGACACGGCATTGCCGTAGCCGGCATAGCTGAGGATGTCACCCGTGCCAGCCCCAAGATCAACATTGCCACCAATGGTGGAGGCGGTGCTGCTGATCAGCACCGTGTCATTGCCATCACCACTAGTGAGGGCTCCACCGATATCACCGCCGCTGAGCGTGACGGTGTCGACACCGCTACCGCCGCTGTAAGAACCAACGGAGGAACTGGTACCACTGATCGTCAGCTGGTTGGTGCCATCGCTGGCGGCAAGCGCTCCGGTGATCGAGCCAGCACTGATCGTGAAGGTGTCATTGCCGGTGCCGGAGCTGAGCGACGCGATCGAACCAGCGCTGCCATCCATCGTCAGCGTGTTGGTGCCAATGCCGAGGTCGACGCTGCCGGCAAGAGACACGCCGCTGGTGTTGCCGTTGATCGTCAGTGAGTCATTGCCGCCCTGGAGATCAAGCTGTTCAAAGGAACTGAAGGAGAACGTCCCTTTCGAAGCGCTGTCACGGATGGTGCCGGTGTTGGCGCTGGTGACGGTGACGACCTCATCGGTGGGGGTGGTGGTGCCCCTGATGGTGTCGTTGCCCGTGGCCCCCACCAGGCTTTCGATCCCACTGAAGCTGTCCGTCCCCTGACCAGTACTGCCGCCGGCTTGTGTGTCATAGGAGGTGATCGTCACATCGACATTGCTGCCGCCTGCATAACTGAGCGTGTCGGTGCCAGCGCCACCATTGATCGTGTCGCTACCGGTGTTGGAGCCGGTGATGGTCTGATTGTTGGCGCCTGCGGTGATGTTGAAGTTGGATGTTGAGGCTTGGGCGTTGAAGGTTTGGTTGTTAGTGCTGAGGCCGGTAACGGTAACTGTGTCGCCCTTGTCTCCACCATTCACCACCACATTGCTGCTGCCGGTCAGCAGGGTGGCGGCATTGTCGATGACGTTGGAGTAGGTGAGGGTCAGAGAACCACTGCTGCCGGCCGCATCGGTGTTGGCCTCCAGGTTGGTTACCGCGTAGATGGCGCTGCCGTTGATATCGAATGTTGTGTTGTCCGCCATTGCATCGGCGTTCACCGTGATCGTGTCACTGGTACCGCTGGCGGTGATCGTGGTGTTGGCGGTGCCGGTGGTGATGCTGATGTCATCGTCGTTGGTGTTATCAGCGGCCGTCACCGTCAAGGTGCCGGTCAGAGCCGAGGCGCTGATGTCACCCACCAATCCGGTCACCACCTGCTGGGCAGCACCGCTTTGGGTCAAGGTTGTGTTATTGACCAACTTGCTGGCATCAATCGTCAGGGTGTCACCGCTGGTGGTGCCGCTGACCGAGGTGGTGCTGGTGCCGGTGGTGATCGTCGCAGCATTACCGGAGACATCGGTATAGGCCAGGCTTACGGTACCGGTGGTATCAGCCGCATTGGTATCGGCCTCGAGATTGCTCACCGTGTAGGTGACGCTGCCGTTGAGATCGAGCGTGGTGTTATCGGCCATCGCATCAGCGTTCACCGTCAGCGTGTCGCTGCTGCCGCTGGCGGTGATCGTGGTGTTGGCTGTGCCGGTGGTGATGCTGATGCCGTTGTCGTTCGTGTTATCACCAGCCGTCACCGTCAGCGTGCCTGTCAAAGCTGTGGCACTGATATCACCAACCAGGTTGGTCACCACTTCCTTTGAGCTACCGCTCAAGGTCAAGGCGGTGTTATTGGCTAAGGCGGCCGCGTTGGTGCTGATCGTGTCGGTCGATGCAGTGCCAGCGATCGTGGTGGCAGCACTGCCGGTGACGATGCTGATGCTATTATCCGTCGTGTTATCGGCCGTGGTGACGGAGAGGGTGGCCGTGAGATTGGTAGCGCTGATGTCACCCACCAGTCCGGTCACCACCTGCTGGGCAGCACCGCTTTGGGTCAAGGTTTTGTTGTAGGCCAGCTTGCTGGCATCGATGGTCAGCGTATCGCCGCTGGTGGTGCCGCTGACTGACGTGGTGCTGGTGCCGGCAGTGATCGTCGCAGCATTACCGGAAACATCGGTATAGGCCAGGCTCACGGTACCGGTGGTATCTGCCGCATTGGTGTCGGCCTCCAGATTGCTCACCGTGTAGGTGGCGCTGCCGTTGAGATCGAGTGTGGTGTCATCGGCCATCGCATCAGCGTTCACCGTCAGCGTGTCGCTGCTGCCGCTGGCGGTGATTGTGGTGTTGGCCGTGCCGGTGGTGATGCTGATGCCGTTGTCGTTCGTGTTATCACCAGCCGTCACCGTCAGCGTGCCAGTCAAAGCTGTCGCACTGATATCACCGACCAGGTTGGTCACCACTTCGTTCGAGCTACCGCTCAAGGTCAAGGTGGTGTTATTGGCCAGCGCAGCGGCGTTGGTGCTGATCGTGTCGGTCCCCGCAGTGCCAGCGATCGTGGTGGCAGCACTGCCGGTGACGATGCTGATGCCGTTATCCGTCGTGTTATCGGCCGTGGTGACGGAGAGGCTACCCGTGAGATTGGTGGCGCTGATATTGCCGACCAGGCCGGTGACAACCTGTTGGGCAGCACCGCTTTCGGTCAACGTGGTGTTATTGGCCAACTTGCTGGCATCAATCGTCAACGTGTCACCGCTGGTCGTGCCGCTGACCGTGGTGGCGCCACTACCAGTGCTGATCGAGGCGGCGTTATCGGTGACGTCGGTGTAGGCCAGGCTGACCGTACCGGTGGTATCGGCTGCGTTGGTGTTGGCCTCGAGGTTGCTGACCGTGAAGGCGGCACTGCCGTTGAGATCGAGCGTGGTGTTATCCACCATCCCATCAGCATTCACCGTCAGTGTGTCGCTGCTGCCGCTGGCGGTGATCGTGGTGTTGGCGGTGCCGGTGGTGATGCTGATGCCGTTGTCATTCGTGTTATCACCCGCCGTCACCGTCAGCGTGCCAGTTAGAGCCGTGGCGCTGATGTCACCCACCAGGTTCGTCACCACTTCATTGGAGCTGCCGCTCAGGGTCAAGGTGGTGTTGTTGACCAGCGCGGTGGCATCGGTGCTGATCGTGTCGGACGCCGCAGCACCTGCGATCGTGGTGGCGGCATTACCGGTGGTGATGCTGATGGCGTCATCACCGGCATCGGCTGTCGACACATTCAGTGTGCCCGTGAGATTGGCACCGGTGAGATTGCCGACCAGGTTGGTCACCACCTGCTTGGCGGCACCGAAGAAACTGAGCAGGGTGTTCTGGCCCAGCTTGGTGGCATCGGTCGTCACCGTGTCGCTGCTGTTGCTGGCAGTGATCGTGGTGGCACCGCTGCCGGTGGTGACGCCGATGGCGTTGTCGGTGGCATCAGCGGTGGTGATCGCCACGGTGCCGGAGGTACCGCCGGCCAACACTGAGCCGGTGAGATTGGTGACCGTGAAGTCGTTGGTGTTGGCACTGCCTGAGAGAGTCAGGCTGCCGTTGTCGGCCAGATTGGCGGCATTGACCGTGAGGTCATAGCCGCTCGCGGTGCTATTCACCGTGGTGGCGCCCGTGCCGGTGTTGATCGTGGCGATCCCGCCCTGGCTGGCCTCGGTGCCGGCACTGATCGTTGAAGCACCGGTCAGGCTGACGCTCTCAACGGTGGTGACATTGGTGAATTGATCATCCGTGATCGTGCCGGCATCGGTGAAGACAAGGGTGTCGCCATCCGCACCACCATCAATCGTGTCGGCGCTGGTGAGTCCAGCCACGGTTGCATTGATAGTGTCAACACCGGCGTTGCCCTGGATGTTTTCGTTAGCACCGGTACTGGCCGTGAGCGTGTCGGCGGCCGAGCTGCCCAGCACGGTCTCAAAACCGGAAATACCGCCGGTTCCGGTCGCCGTTCCGGTGGCAAGGTTGACCGTGACGGCGCTGCCATAGGCGCTGTAATCAAGCGTGTCACTGCCGCTGCCACCGGCCAAGTTTCCGGAGAGCGAATCACCACTGGTGAACTGGGCGCTGTCGTTGCCGCCGCCCAGATCGACGGATTCAAACGAACTGAAGCTGAGCCCATCGACGGTGCCCTGATTGGCACCGGTGAGGATCAGGATGTTGTCAGCACTGGAGGCAACCAGGCTGTCGGAGTTGCTGCTGCCCGTGAGCGTCTCGAAGCCTGAGACAATGCCGCTGGAGATGGCCGTAGCGCCGCCACTGGTGGTGGTGCCGGCGCTGCTGGCAATGCCGCTGAGGGTGACCGAAACGGCAGAGCCATAACCCGCATAACTAAGCGTGTCACTGGTGCCGCTGCCAAAGCTGACCGCCCCGCCAATGGTGGAGCCTATGTTGCTGATCAGCAGGGTATTGCTGCCGGCGCCAAGATCAACGGCGCCAGTGACATCACCACCGCTGAGGGTGACGCTGTCATTGCGAGTACCACCGGTGTAGGAGCCGATCGAGGAGCTGCCGCCGCTGATCGTCAGGCTGTTGCTGCCATCTCCGAGGTTGAGATTGCCACTCAACGACCCTGTCGCAACCGTCGCAGTGTCGCCGCCGCTGCCCAGGGCGATGCTCTCGATGCCGGCGAAGGTGACACTGCCCAACGTGCCGCTGCCGGCGGCGCTGATCGTGAGACTGTTGGCACCTGTATCGGAGCTCGCGACGCTGAGCGAATCGCTGCCCGTGCCGCCATCGACCGTGATCGTCGAGCTGGAGGCGCTATTGACCGTGAAGGCATCCGTGCCATCAAGGCCATTGACCGCTTCAAATCCGGAGAAGGTGGTCGTGCCGCCGCTGGTTCCGGCCGTGGTACCGGCACCGGTTCCGGTCACGGTGATGGTCTGGTTGGCCCCATCGAGATTGAGCGTGTCGGTGCCGGTGCCACCCGCCAGGCTGGTGACGCTGCCGCCGTCATTGATCGTAGCCGTGTCGCCACCGGCACCCAGATCAACCGTGCCGCTGAAGCCACCGGAGAAGCTGGCGGTGTCGGCGTTGGCATCAGCACTGGCACCAAGATTGATGGTCTCGAAACCACTCACCGTCAGGTTGGTGTCCAAGGTGGTCGTACCACCGGCTGCCACATTGAGGCTGTTGACACCGGATTTGGCATTCAGCGTGTCGCTGCCGCTGCCGCCCACCAGGTTTTCAAATCCGGTCACGGCACCCGTGATGCCCGTGGCACCAGCCGCCGCTGAGGTGACGCTGTTGAGGCTCACCGTTACCGCGCTGCCGTAGCCCGCATAGCTAAGGGTGTCGGAGGTGCCACTGCCGAAGCTCACCGCGCCGCCGACGGCGGAGCTGGTGCTGCTGATCAACAGGGTGTTGCTGCCCGTGCCGAGATCGATTGTGGTTGTGACATCACCACCGCTGAGGGTGACCGAATCCGAACCACTACCACCGGTATAGGAGCCGATCGAGGCGCTGGTGCCGCTGATCGTGAGGCTGTTGCTGCCATCACCGAGGTTGAGATTGCCACTCAACGTCCCTGTCGTCACCGTTGCGGTGTCGCCACCGCTGCCCATGGCAATGCTCTCGATGCCGGCGAAGGTGACATTGCCCAACGTGCCGCTGCCGGCTCCACTGATCGTGAGGCTGTTGGCCCCCGTATCGGCGCTCGCCACGCTGAGGGAATCGGTGCCCGTGCCGCCATCGACCGCGATCGTCGAGCTGGAGGCGGTGCTGAGCGTGAAGGCATCATCGCCAGCCAGGCCATAGACCGTTTCAAAGCCGGAGAAAGTGGTCGTGCCGCCACTGGGTCCGGAGGTGGTACCGGCCCCAGTTCCCGTCACCGTGATGTTGTTATTGGCGCCATCGAGATTGAGGGTGTCGGTGCCGGCGCCTCCCACCAGGCTGGTGACGCTGCCACCGTTGTTGATCGTGGCCGTGTCGCCACCGTCGCCGAGATCCACCGTGCCGCTGAAGGCACCGGAGAAGGTGGCAGTGTCGGCGCTGGTATCGGGGCCGGCACCGAGATTGATCGTCTCGAAGGCACTCACCGTCAGGCTGGTGTCGAGCGTTGTGGCTCCGCCACTGGCCACCGAAAGCGTGTTGACACCGCTGGTGGCATTGACGGTGTCGGTGCTGCCACTACCGCCGATCAGCGTCACGAAGCCAGTCGTCGTTCCACTGATACCCGTCGCCCCAGCCGCAGCCGTTGAGGTGGAGCTGTTGAGACTCACGGTGACGGCGTTGGCATTACCGGCATAGCTGAGGCTGTCGCTGCTACCCGCCCCGAAATCAACATTGCCGGCAAGGCTGCCGCTGCTGCCGACCGTCAGGGTGTCGTTATTGCTGCTGAGCGTGACATTGTCGACGCCAGATACACCACCCGTGATGGCCGTAACGGAGCTGAGCGTGTTGGTGCCGCTCAAGCTGGCGCTCACGGCACTGCCATAACCCGCGTAGCTGAGGCTGTCGGTGCCATTGCCAAAACTAAGGCTACCGCTCAGCGAACCGCCCGTATTGATCGTGCCGGTGTCATTGCCGTCACCCAAATCCACCGACTCGACGCCACTGAAGGCGAAGCCATCGATCGTGCCGGCATTGGCGCCAGTGACGATCAACGCTTCAGCGGCGATGGTGGAGGTGATGCTGTCGCCCGTACCCGAGCCACCGACAATCACTTCCAGACCAGTGAAGGTATCGGTGCCGTTGTTGACAACGCTGCCAATGGCTGCGTTCGAGACAATGCTGCTCAGGGTGATCGTCTGGGCACCACTGTCGGCGCTGTAGCTCAGGGTGTCGGCGCCCGTGCCGGCAGTGAAGGTGAGCCCCGTGGTGCCATAAAGCAGATTGAGCGTGTCGGCACCGGTGCTACCGGTGACAGTGGTGATGCCGGCCTGTTCCGCTTCAACTCCCAGGGTGATGGAGTTGGTGCCAGTAGCCAGTTGCAGCATCTCAACGCTGGAGACGTTGGTGAAGGCCACATCCACCACGCCGCTGGCAGCAGCCGAGAAGATCAGGGTGTCAGTATCAGCTCCTCCGTCGATGACATCAACGCTGCCCAGCGCCGAAGGGGCGATGGTGACGCTGTCAACTCCAGCCAGGCTGGTGAAGTTGGTGTTGGCGGTGATGCCAGAGGCATCAAAGGTGTCAGCGCCAGCGGTGCCTGCCGCTGCCACCGTGCCCGAGCCACTGATCGAATAACCGCTGACCTGGTTCTGACGGACTGTGAGCGTGGCACCGTTGACAACCGTTGTGGTGTCACCACCGAATTGCAGGCTCAGACCCGAACCGAGATCACTCAGATCTGTATTGGCTGTGATCGTATCGGTAGTGATGTTGAGTGTCGCCGTACCACCCAAGCGTGAGCCGAGGGTGTCGGCGGCGGCGGCAGTGGCGGTGTTGGTGCCAACCAGGGTGACGGAATCCGCCGTCGCCAGCTTGGTGGCATCAAGGACAGCGCTAGTGACGGTGGTGACGTTGAGAGTGCCAGCAGAGGTGATACCGCTGAGATCTTGGTTTGTATAGTCGCTGACGCTCAGGGTCTGGCTATTGAGATTAATCTTGCTGCCGTTGGTGCCGATACCATCGATCGCTGAGGTGGCTCCCGTTGCTGCAGCACCAAGCACAACACTGGTGGCATCAGCCAGCTTCGCCTCGTCCAGAACGGCACTTGTGGTGGTGTTCACCACGATTGAACCACTGCCCTGGTTAGTCAGGCCGCTGAGGTCAGTGTTCACATAGTTATTAATCGTCAGCGTAGTGCTGTTATTAACCGTTGTTTTGGCGGCAAGTGCCGCTTCATCGGTGCTGCTGGCGTCGATGGTGGCGGTGCCTGCACCGATGGTGATTGAATCAGCCGTAGCAAGCTTGGCGCTATCGAGTTCAGCGCCTGCGGCGGTAGTGACGTTGAGGGTGAAGGACGCAGCAACGGCAGATAGATCCTGGTTGGTGTAAGTCGAGGCATTCAAGGTGGATCCAGAAATCAGATTCACCTTGCTTGCCGCGGTAACGACGGCTGAGATCACATCATCAGCCGTACCGCTCACCGTCTGCGCATTGCTCACCGTCACCGTGCCGGTGGTGCCACCGCCAACTGCACTCAGATCAACCGCCTGCTGCGTTCCGGTCGCATCGGTGATCGTGATGACGACATCGGAGTCATCGGCCACTACGGCATTCAGCGCCGCTGTGCGTGATCCACCGCTGGCTAGATTGACGAGCGTATCGGTGATTCCCGCCGAGAAGCTCGCGGTCACATTGTTGGTGGTCGCAATCGCTGCGCCAGCGGCCACCGTTGCCGCATCCGTCACAGTGGCAGTGGAAGCTGCTGCAAGCACCACTTCAGTGGCATCAGTCACCAGGGCAGCGGTCACTGCAGCTGTCGTACCGGTAACCGTCTGAGCGTTGCTGACGGTCACCGTGCCAGTGGTGCCAGCGCCAACTGCACTGAGATCAGCGGCCTGCCGCGTACCGGTCGCATCGGTGATCGTGATGACGACATCGGAGTCATCTGCCACTACGGCATTCAGGGCCGTTGTTCGTGATCCACCGGTGGCCAGATTGGCGAGGGTGTCTGAGATTCCCGCCGAAAACGCCAACGAGGTTGATATCGAAGCACCAAGATTGCTTCCCTGAGCAACAGAAACCGTGTCGCTTACAGCGACACTGCCAGCACCATTAATTGAAACACCCGACAAGATGCTGCTGCTGCTGGTTAAAAGCGCTCCACCACCCACGGCAATGGTAAGCGTTCCAAAGTTGCCAGTAAAAACCGAGTTGACTGCAACATCACCAGTCCGAGTACCGGCGACTGTGATGAAACTCAGGTTTGCTGTGGATGTTTGATCAATCCCCGTGACGGCGACATTGCCGTCGCCGGTGATCGATGTTCCGTTGGCCCGGGCAGCAGTGATTGAAGCCGTAAAGCCTGAAGCAACATTCAGCGCATCAGTGCCTGCTATGAATGCTGCCGCATCAAATCCAGCCTGATTCCAGGGATCAGTGATGAGGCCTGTGCCATCACCGGATGTCGGAGTCCCAAAGTAATAGAAAGCCATCAACCTCCCTAAGCCGAGGGTGCTTCACCGAGGCCGTTGCCGGTGGTGGAGCCGAAGGCGAAGTTCGACTTGGTGAGGGCTCCACCGGCCACATTCACCGTGCCCATGCTGATTGAGCCCTGGCTCCAGTTGCCGTCGGCGTCGAACATCAGCTGGCGGGTGTCGGTGGCGTAGGCTATTGAGGGGGAACCCAACCCCAGGCGCTGGATGTCGGCGAGGGTGCCCACCACAACACCCACCTTGTTGCTGCCATCAGCGCTTGCTTCGGTGATGCTGAGGCCGCCGCTGCTGTTGACCCCAAAGAGGGCACCTTTGGTGTCCCAGAGCTCTTGGGTGATCCCGGCTAGGGAGTTGCTGATCTCGAGGATGTCGCCATCGTTACCGGCCTGGAAATTGCGGACCGTATCGAGCTGGCCCACCAGCTGGGTGCCAGTGGAGTTGAGCAGTTTGCCCGTATTCCAGAGCGTTTCCTTCTGAACCTGAGTCAGAATTGACCAGAGGGGCTGATCGGCTAGGTCTTCGCCCAGGTAGGAATTGGAGGCGGCCAACAGGGCAGCGCCACCTTCCGAGAAGATGAAGCGATCCACACCGCTGCCGCCGGTGGTGATGTCTTGGCCGAAACCGCCATCCAGCACGGAGCCGTTGCCGGAGCCCACCTGCAGGGTGTCGTTGCCGAGGCCACCCCAGAGCACGTTTTGATCTGAGGTGCCGCCTTTGCCATCGGCGCCGCCGATGCGCACCAAATCGTTGCCGATGCCACCCCAGAGGGAGGATCCCTTGGCGCGATCGAGATCGATTGAATCGTCGCCAATTTCAGCGTTGAAGTGGCTGCCGTTGGAGCTGCCGGCGATCAGGTCATTGCCGATGCCGGTGTTGGCGGTGCTGTTGCGGATGCCATCGAAACCGCCAATGGAGCCATCTCGGGCTGAGTGGTCGAGAAAAACAACATCCTCCAGCAGGCCATCGCCGTCGGCATCGAATTCGGCTTCCACTTCATTGAGGATCTTGCCGAAGATGACGTCATTGCCAAGGCCGGTGTACATGCCGCTGGCATCAATACCGGCCGCATCGCGGACGTCCGGGCCCATCGCGGGGGCAAGGGGGAGATTGCCGCTACTGAAACCACCAAAGCCACGAACGACATCGTTGCCCTGGTTGGTGAAGACCAGACTGTTGCTGAGACCGATGCCCTTCAGCTGCTCGAGCTCATAGCCCGCAGTTCCGGGCCCAACAGCGATGGCCAGACCCTTACCGGTAACTGTGGTGTTGAGCGTCGGGGCGCCGTAGATCAACGACCCATCGATACCAACCGCACTGCCATTGAGCGTGACGCGATCTGTGGCCCCATTCAGCAGGCTGGGAGCCGTTAGGCGGGCCTTCGCATCGCCGGTAATTGTGGCGGTGCCATTGCCAATGCCAAAGGGGACCGCCTTGATTTCATAAGTGTCGATGCCCTTGGCATCGGCGATGGCTTTGCCCTGGGTGGTGCCGTTGCCACCACCGACGACCTGGGCACTCGCTTCGACCACCGCATTGGGCTGGCCGTAGAAGCTGAAGGCGGGATCGAAGTTTGTACCGCTGCCCTCAAGACCACGCACCACGGCGGTCGCATTGAGGCGGCTAGTGGGGGTGCTGCCGGTGACGGGGCCGAGCACCGAGCCCGATCCTGCCGTTGCCGAAGCAGTGAAGGGAGTGGCCGTGCTGCCGATCAGCAGGGCGCCGCCGTAACGGTCGAGATAGCTGAGGTTGGCCAGGCCGATGTTGGTGGCCAACGCATCAGCGTTGGTGTCACCGCGGCCGCTGGCGAAGGCACTGGCGACGGCATTGCCGTCGAGCTGACCGCCACCGGAGCCGATCGAAAGATTGCGGCTGTTGAAGAAGGACTCATCAACGAGGCCTTTGTAGTACTGGGAATAGCCAGCGCCGATACCGCGGGCTGTGGCAACGGCGGCGGTGGGCTCGGGCCCCGTGATGGTTCGCGCCGTGGCGCTTGCATCAGGGCTGGTGATTAGGCGCAGAAAACTGCCCGCCAGCAGGTCCGTGTCGGGTTCGAAGCGCAGGGCTACCGAACGGGACGACGCAACTGTGACGGGCAGCAGATCAGGCATGGAAGGGAATCAACCTCAGGGAAACGGAGCTAATCAGGACAAGACATTGGCCTTGGGGGCCCAATGTCCGTGGGGGTAGGTAGGGCGACCGCAGCCGCCCCGGACCCGATCAGGCGCCGACGCGACCAGCCACCGAGCTCGCCAGGGACTGGGAGTTCGAAGTGGCGGAGGCATTGAGGGTGCCGCTGCCGATGATCGACACGTTGTACCCGGAGAGACCCACGGCATCGCTGGTGGCGGTGGCCACGGCGTTGCCGCTGACGGAGGTAGCCGTCACGGTGTTGCTCAGCTGGGCTATGGCAGTGATGCCGCCGTTGACGCTGATGGTGTCAGCAGTACCGGCATTGCTGAAGATGCCATAGGCATTGATATCGCTGGAGGCGGTTGCATCACCCCTCACCGAGGTGGCGGTGGCATCAAAATCACCCACGGAGGTACCGAGCACCGAGTTGGTCCCAACCTGGCCGCCGATGATGTCGACGTTGGTGATGCCGTAGAGGTTGGAGGTACTGATGGTGGCGTTGGCGTCGTCGACGCCAGCAGTGCCGTTTCCGGTGGAGGAGGCAAGCACATTGCCGCCAGCAAAGGCCTGACCGCGAACGTCGCCATCGTTGGGTCCAACGGTGATCGAGTTGGTGGACACACCCAGGATGCCGGTGGCATCGAAGTCGCCGGTGGCGGTGGCGATGCCATCGGTGGTGGCCGCTGTGAGCTGCACCTGGTTGACCAGGTTGCCGCTGCTGTTGAGGGTGCCGATCACCGCCGTGCCGGTGGCATTGCCGGCGCCACCGATTGAGATATCGGCGCCAGTGCCGAGGTTGATGGCAGTGGCATCCAGATTGCCCGTGGAGGTTGCGGCACCGTTGGTGGTCTGGGCGATACCGGAGCCAGAAACGAAGGCGCTGGCGGTGACACTGCCGGTGTCACCGATGGTGATGTCTTGAGTTGCCTGGGTAATACCAGCCGAATTAAGTGTCAGGTAGGCCTTGGCATCGTCAAGGCTGGTGCCCACATTGCCGGTGTTGGTGGCAGCCGCGGTGCCCACCAGAGTTGCGCTGGCGTTGAGGTTGCCATCGTTGCCAATGATCACGGCGCTGTTGATCACGCCGTCAGCGTTCTGGGTGGCCGACGCTTCAGCAGTGCTCGCCCCGGCAGCGCTTCCGGTGGTCGAAGCCGTAGCGGCAAGCGTTGAAGCAGCGGTGGCAGTAATGGTGCCGGCGCTGTTGCCGACGGTGATGCCGGAGTTGTGGACACCAATCAACGTGGAGTCCAATGCACCCGCCGCGCCACCTGCAGTGGCGGTGGCGGAATCTTCCACCGAGGCTGCCGTACCGGTGAGGTTGCTGACTGCCTGGAAGGTGGCGCCGTTGGTGAGGCTGCCGCCAACCTGCACCGTGCTGTCGCCATTAAGAGCACGGACATTCGAACTCACGCCGGCCCGTGCAGTGCTGGCGCCGCTCATGTTGCTGGCGGTTGCCGTGCCATTCAGGGTGGCCCCGGCGGTGAGGCGGGTGGCATCGCTGCCCACCGTCACCGTGGTGGACATGATGCCGACCACTAAATCAGCAGCACCAACTGTGGCGTTGGCTGAGAAATCATTGCCAGAAGGATCACCGATGTTGCTGGCGGTCGCGGTCTGGGTGCTGGCGGCGGAGGCAGCCACTGAGGCTGCATTGCCGGCCGTGATGCTGGCAACGTTGATGCCCTCAACAGTGTCGTTATCGACAGTGGCTGTAACACCCGCTGCATCTGCATCGGTGGCGGCTGCCGTGGCCGTGTTGGTGACGCCGGCGACACCGGTGATGCCGGCGCCGTTGCCGACAACCACAGCACCTGTGCCATCGCCGAGGCCACTGGTGATTGTGGCATTGATGGTGGCGGAAGCATCGCCATCCACCGTGGTGGCGGCTGCGGTGTTGGCGCCGGTGGCCTGGCCGCCGATCGTGCCTGCATCACCAACGGTCAGGGTTTGACCGGTGAGGTCAATACCGATGTTGCGGGTGACTGTGATTTCAGCAGTCGAATCAGCCTTGGTGGCAGTGGCGCTGGCGCCACTGGTGACCGAGCCCACACCGGTGACCGTTCCCATATCACCAATCGTCGTAGCGGCCGCATCCAGCGACAGACCAGCGTTGAGGGTGGTGCTGGTGGTGGCAGTCGACAGGTCGGGAGTGCCGGTGGCACTGTCGTCACCAACGGTGACGGAGGTAGCCGTCAGCCCGAGGCTGGCCGTACCGGTGAGGCTGCCATTGCCGCCAACCGTCATCGGGCCGTCGCTGTTCACACCTTGGTTGGTGGTGCCAGTCGCAGCCGCGATGGCATAGCCGTAGGTGGAGGTGGCGGCTGCGGTGTCGCTGCCGATCGCCTTACCGGTGATCGTGCCCTGATCGCCGACCGTGGTGGTCAGCGCATCGAGACCGATGTTGGTAGTGGTGGTCGCCTTCGAATCGGTGTCACCCTGGACCGAAGTCGACGTCGCTGCCTGGGTGGAGCTGGCCGTCGCCGTGAAGGTGGCGTCGGCACCGAACGTGGTGGATGTAGTGGTGCTGTAGTTGGTATCGGCACCGACGTTGGTTGTGGCAGTGGCGCTGGCAACTGCAGTATCAGTAGTTGTTGCCGCACTATCACCAACATTGGTGGCTACGGCAGCGCCGCTGATGGTGCTGCTCGCGGTCACCGTGGCGTTGTCGCCAACGCTCAGAACTTCGGAGACTAAACCTGCTGAGGTAGCCGTCTTGGTTGTGGCAGAGGCGCCCTCGGCGGTGGAGGTGGCGGTGGCCTTGAGGGTGTCGGCGGCGGTGGCGGTGATCGTGGCGTTGGTGCCAACGTTCACGGTGTCAAGGAAGGCGTCAGCCTGATTGCCGAAACCGACACCGACCAAGTCGAGATCAACGCCTGTGTAAGAAGGCGATGCAATGGTTGTTGTCCCACCAGCAGTAGCAGTTGCGGTGCCAGCTACCGAGGTAGCGACCGCGTCTGCCAATACCTGGGCATTACCAGTGATCGTGCCGCTGGTGCCGACGCTGCTGATATCACCAGCCTTTCCACCGCCGGCAACGAGCTGAACACCTGCGACCAGGTCAGCACCGACGCTGGCGGCAGCATCAGCACCATTGTTGGAGCCGGTGGTGACTGCCGTGGCTTCCGCATCAATCAAGCCCTGGCCGAGGACGGTGGCGCTACCACCGATAACGGCAGCGTCGCTGAGGTCAATACCCTTGACCGTGACGCTGTTACTTAGGGCATCCACTTTGCCCGCAACAGATGTTGCTGTTACGGCGTTGGTGGTGTCAGCGATACCCGCGATGGTTGCATTGTTACCAACCGTCAGACCGTCTTCAGTCGCAGCTGTTGCAAGTAGTCCATCGCCGATTTGGATACCGACAGCATTGGTGAGTACACCCGTTGCCGAAGCCAGGTCGAGATCGCCGTTGGTGCCAGTGTTGCCAACTGTGCTGGCAGTGGTGGCCAGATCGGCATCGGTGCGGCCGAGGATGCCGTAACCACCGACCTTGGTGGCGTCGCCACCCACAGACAGCTTCTCAACGTCCAGACCAGCGGTGTCGCTGACCGTGTTGGTGGCGGTAGCAGTAAACGTTCCAGTCAGGCTGGAACCCAGCGTCGCGGCCGTCACCGTGGAGGTAATGCCTGCCTGGGTCTGGATCACTCCACCATCGCCGACAGTGATCGTGCCAGCCTCAATACCGGAGGTATCAGTGGTGGTTGCGGTGGCAACGGCCACACCGTTGGTGGTGGTAGCGGCGGCCTTCACATCAGCGAAGCCCAGAGCGGTGATCGCGCCGTCGTTGCCGACGGTGATCGTGTCGCTGGCGGTTGTATTCAGGCCATCCTGAACAGAGTTGATACCGACAGCATCGCCCAGGGTCGACACCGCAGTGGCGTTACCAGTGGTAGAGGTCGACGCCGCCGAAACCTGAATCTTGTCGGTGCTGGTACCGGCAGTGGCGCTGATCGTGGCTCCGTCACCGAAGGTGATGTTGCCTGCTACACCGCCGACCGTTGCCGATACGCCGTCTGCGTTGATGCCAACTGCATCGGTGATGGTGGCTGCAGAGGTGGCATCAGCCCCGGTGGCGACCGTGGTGCCACCAACTGTCGTGGCAGAAGCCACAGCGTTGGCATCCACATTGGCGATCAGGCTGCCGCTTGTACCGGCTTGAACACCAATGTTCTGCAGGCCGTAGCTCTGATTGATTAGGGAGGTGGCTGCCGCACCACCGTCAATGTTGTTGGAGGTGGCGGTAGCGGTGTTGTCGACTGTGACGCCGACGGTAGCTGCTGCGCCGATAACAACATCGGTGGTCAGCGAACCAGGAATGGTTGTGTTGTCCTGATCAATAATGCCGCCCGTGGCACCGGTGAAGCCGGCATAGGCAGAAGAGGCGACAATCTTTTGAGTGCCGATGGTGCCTGCAGATGTACCACCAGGTGTCAGAGAATAGTCAGTTGCGCTTATTACATAGCCAACGAATGCGCCAGTAGTCGAGTCGACTAGTAGGTCGCCGACTACTCCAGCCCCAGCAGCTGCCGTACCGTTGACCGCATTCACCGTCGCAGCCGAACCGGTGACCACACCGGTTTCATTGACGGTGAGGGTGCCGTTG
>Ga0310324_10005_pt1 | contig 26540 bp, 21 predicted proteins | sample LakSupSRFTotalB5_FD_195538 | JGI IMG/M metagenome (GOLD analysis project Ga0310324, IMG submission 195538) | Enriched freshwater cyanobacterial communities from Lake Superior, Ontario, Canada - SU02.SRF.Total.B5 (v2) (version 2) | ecosystem: Environmental > Aquatic > Freshwater > Lake | place... | reverse complement strand
GGAGGTTTTGCTAAAGGCTCTGCCAGTAGAACCAGGCTGTTACTTAATGCGTGATGCTGAAGATCGCATCCTCTACATAGGTAAATCTAAAAGCTTGCGCAGCCGTGTGCGCAGCTATTTCCGTGAGGGACCTTCCGATCGGCCCAGAATCAACTTAATGGTTCGCCAAGTGGTGGAGATTGAGTTCATCGTTACCGATAGTGAAGCTGAGGCGTTAGTTCTTGAATCAAATCTAATAAAAAACCATCAACCTCATTTTAATGTACTTTTAAAGGACGATAAAAAATATCCCTATTTGTGCATCACGTGGAGTGAAGATTATCCGCGTATATTTATTACTAGACAACGAAGGTTTCGCCGCGCGAATGATCGTTTTTATGGACCATATGTCGATGTTGGTTTGTTGCGTCGCACCCTAGCAATCGTTAAGCGAGTATTTCCGCTGCGCCAACGGCCTCAACCCTTGCATCGAGATAGAACCTGCCTTAACTATGACATCGGAAGATGCCCTGGAGTTTGCCAGGAAAAAATTTCTGCAGAGGATTATAAAATAATTATCCAGAAAGTTGCAATGGTATTTCAAGGGCGAAATGATGAGCTGTTAGATTTATTGCAACAGCAAATGATTCGTTATGCTGAACGTCTTGATTTTGAAGCAGCAGCACTCGCTCGTGATCAATTGAAAGGCCTAGAGTTACTTACATCTGAACAGAAAGTTGCCTTACCAGATTCTGATATCAGTAGGGATGTGATTGCATTAGCTAGTGATGATCGTGTAGCTGCAGTTCAATTATTTCAGGTTAGAGCAGGTAAATTAGTTGGACGCCTTGGCTACACAGCTGATGCCGAAGCGGCATCGCCGGGCGCGATTCTGCAACGGGTGCTGGAGGAGCACTACAGCCAGGTGGATCCGGTGGAAATACCCCCTGAGGTTTTACTGCAACATCCCCTACCGGAGCAGGAATTACTTGAGGCCTGGCTGCGGCAGAGACGGGGGCGCAAGGTAACCCTGCTAAATCCGCAACGGCAGCAGAAAGCGGAACTAATCGAGATGGTTGTGCGCAATGCCAGTTATGAATTAGTTAGGGCGCAGCGCAATGCTGAACAGCAGCATTTAGCCCTTGAGGATCTAGCTCAACTTCTAGAACTGGAGCATCCTCCCAGACGTATTGAAGGTTTTGATATCAGCCATATTCAAGGTAGCGATGCGGTGGCATCGCAGGTGGTATTTATTGACGGACTTCCCGCAAAACAGCATTATCGGAAATACAAAATTCAAAGTAGTAGCATTCAATCAGGCCATAGTGATGATTTTATGGCGATGGCGGAAATTATGCGCCGCAGGTTTAGACGTTGGAGCCAAGCAAAGCAAGGGGGCGCCGATTTAAATGAATTGCGGCGTCGTACCAAAACAACATTGCAAAGCGATGGTTTAATCGATTGGCCTGATGTTGTGATGATCGATGGCGGTAAGGGGCAGTTATCTGCAGTGATGGAAGCACTTAGAGAATTAGATTTGGCTGATGAGTTAGTGGTTTGTTCACTTGCTAAACAAAAAGAGGAAATATTTACCCCAGGTGCTTCTAATTCTTTAAACACAGAGCCTGATCAATTAGGGGTTGTCCTCTTGAGGCGGCTACGGGATGAAGCCCATAGATTTGCGGTTGGGTTTCACAGGCAACAGCGCGGAGAGCGCATGAAGCGATCCCGTCTTAGCGACATTCCAGGTCTTGGCCCTAAACGTGTAAAAGATCTGCTGGCTCATTTTCGTTCAATTGATGCAATTCAATTGGCTACAGCTGAACAATTAGGCGGATGTCCTGGCATGGGCGCAGGATTAGCTAAACAAATTTATGACTTTTTTCACCCATTAAATGATGAGGAAAGCTCTTAAACCATCGTTACAAATTCCTCTGAAATGCTTGGGTGTAATGCCATTGTTCTATCAAAATCTGCTTTAGTTGCTCCCATACCCACTGCAATTGCGGCCATTTGAATTATTTCAGCTGCATGGTTGCCAACCATGTGGCACCCTAATATTCGATTAGAGATTTTAGCTACTACAAGTTTTAAAATGCACCGAGGCCCAACGGCGGGTAAGGCTTGCTGCAAACTACGAAATTTGGCTTTATATATAATTATGTTATCAATTCCAAACTTGCTAGTGGCCTCCTCTTCACTCAGGCCAACAGAGGCAAATTCAGGCTGCGTGAATACTGCAGTAGCAATAATCTCGTGGTTTACCACCCTTCTAATTCCTGCAAATATATTATCGGCTACTGCCCTACCTTCATCTACAGCTACCGGGGTTAAATTAACCTTGTTTGTAACATCTCCCACTGCATATATGTGTTCAATATTTGTTTGTTGATATTCATTAACTATTATTCGATCAGTTGCGTGGGTGATAGCTGCAGCTTCCAATTGTAAATTTTTTAAAAATGCACCCCTTCCCGCGGCCTGCAATACCGCCATGGCATTGAAACTCAGTTGCTGGCTAGCAGTGGAATCGGAGTTGTTACGAGTGCAATTAACATAGTAACTTTCTCCCTGCTTTTGAATACTATTGGGTGAACAACCAAATTCTAATTTAATACCTAATTCTTGCATTTCAGCCTCTACCGCTTTTACCAATTCTGTATCAAATCCCTTGAGAAGCCGATATTTTCTCACAAGTTGAGTTACTTTAACGCCAAGGCCAGCTAAAATAGAAGCAAACTCGCAAGCAATATAACCTGCTCCAATAATTAAGATCGATTCTGGCAGTTGCGCCGCCTCAAATAGATCATCACTTACCCAGCCCAACTCTCCCCCTGGAATATTTAATCGTATTGGAGTTCCTCCAACTGCAATTAATATATTACTGGCACTTACACATCGCTCTCCAATTTTAATAGTATGTGAATCTACAAAAGCAGCCCAACCTATTATTAATTCGATTCCTGCACTCTCGAGAACACCAATATATAATTGGTTAAGTCTGTCAACTTCTCTTCGTACATTTGCTAACAATTTTTGGCTATTACAGCCTTTATTTTTTATATCCCAACCATAGCTTTCTGCGTTTTGTAAAGTTTCTTTGTATTCTGATCCATACGATAAAAGTTTTTTTGGCACGCAACCTCGAATCACGCAGGTGCCCCCCACTCGACTCCCTTCAACTATTGCCACTTTCGCTCCATGGCGTGCGGCTCGTTTGGCAGCCGCAAGTCCTCCTGAACCAGCGCCAATCACCAGAAGATCAAAATCCATAAGCTAATCAAGCAACCCATTCATCTTGGTTCCTCGCCGTGGCAGTTGGCATTTGGGTGCTAAATGATCAGCTACATCCGTTGCAAGCGGCTTTGGCATCCTGCAAACCCAGCGATGCGAGGGTTCTATTGGTGGAATCCCTAACTGTTTTAAATGCAGGGCCCCATTTGCAGAAGCAGATCTTTTTTTGGTCTGCTCAACGCCATTTTGCTGATGAATTGCGCTGTGCCGGTTGGAATGTTGATCTTGTGGAGGCCCCCAGCTACGCAGAGGCTTTGACGGGGTGGCTCCAAAGCCATTGCATCAGTGAACTGCGAGTGATGGAACCAAGTGATCGCCCTATCCAGAAGGCGATCGAAAGTATTACCGCCCAGCTAGAAACTCAGCCAGATTGGCAGCTGCGTTGGTATCGCAATAATCAATTCCTCTGGAGTAAGGCTGAATTCGCTGAATGGGTGGGCACTAAAAAGCAATTGCGGATGGAATTTTTCTATCGCGAGGGCCGTAAGCGTTTTGATCTGCTTATGGCAGCTGATCAACCTCTAGGGGGCGAATGGAATTTTGATAAGGAAAATCGCAAACCACCAAAAGCTGGTTTGATAGGCCCGCTCCCCCTTTGGTTTGAGCCCGATAGCTGCACAGAAGCGGTTATCGAAAAACTATCGCAGTTGCAGAATAAATATCAACTCACAGGCGCGGCGCGGCCATTTCGTTGGGGTGTTAACAGGCAACAAGGCCTAGATGTGCTCGAGCATTTCATAGCTACACGGCTTGCAGATTTCGGACCATATCAAGACGCAATGGTGCAGGGTGAAGCAACCCTCTGGCACGCATTAATAAGCCCTTACCTAAATCTTGGCTTGTTGCAGCCCCTTGAAGTGCTGAAACGCATTGAGCAGGCGGGCCTTGAGCAAGGGGTGCCGCTTTCCAGCTTGGAAGGGGTGGTACGACAAATACTTGGTTGGCGAGAATTTACCCATGGCCTTTACCAGTATTTCGACGAAAACTATCAATTTTCAAATGCCCTTGAGGCAACAGCTCCTCTGCCAGCTTTCATAACTAATCTTGGCGGAAGCGGTATGCAATGCCTAGACAATGTTTTGGCAGAACTGGCTAGCAGCGGCTATCTCCATCACATCCAGCGTTTAATGGTCCTCGGCAACCTAGGTCTTTTGGCAGGATGGGATCCCCAGGCATATGCTGCATGGTTTACAACTCAATTTGTTGATGCCCATGACTGGGTAATGCAAACAAATGTGATTGGTATGGGTCTTTGGGCTGATGCTGGAAAACTCGCTAGCAAGCCCTACGCCGCTAGCGGCAAATACTTGCAACGTATGGGGACCTATTGCCAAAGCTGCCGTTTTGATCCCGCTATACGCAGCGGACCAGATGCTTGTCCTTTTACTGCCCTCTATTGGAATTTCCTAGATCGCCACTCCGAGCGTTTTCGCAGTCATCCGAGGATGGCATTAATGATTAAACAACTAGATAAATTCAGTAGCGAAGAAAGATTTGCTATTGCTGCAACCGCTGCAGGTTATCAATGGGCTCAAAGCGGTATTAACAAATGACCCTAAATCTTTCAGCTGAAGCTTACCTCTGGTTTAAAACACTTCATATTATTGGTGTTGTTGTATGGTTTGCCGGACTCTTTTACCTTGTAAGACTTTTTATTTATCATGTAGAAGCGGCAGAGCAGGCAGAGCCTTTCCGCCAAGCTTTTGAGCAACAGTTTGCTTTGATGGAAAAGCGTCTTGCAAATATAATTACTACCCCTGGTTTAATTGTAACAATTGTGGGTGCGGCAGGTTTGCTAATTGGCAACCCAGGCTGGTTATCTCAAAGTTGGTTACATGCCAAACTTGCTTTTGTGATAGTACTTTTGGGATATCACTGGTTCTGTTATCGCTTGATGGGTTTACTTGCCCAAGGCAAATGTGAATGGAGCGCAAAACAGTTGCGTGCTTTTAATGAATTGCCCACCTTGCTGTTAGTAATTGTTGTGATGCTGGTGGTATTCAAGAATCAATTCCCCACCAGTGCTGCAAGCTGGTTAATAGTGGGCCTGGTGGTTTTTATGGCTGGAACTATTCAGTTCTATGCCCGCTGGCGGCGCTTGCGGGCAGAACGGGAGGCGAGCCATGCCTCTTGATCATCCTTTGCGCTTAGTGCTCGCCTCCGTAACGAAGGAAAGTTGCCCCACGAAAGTTAATTTTCACTGCCACACCATTTGTAGTGATGGAAGCCTCACGCCAAAAGCTCTTGCTGAGCAGGCTGTGCAAATTGGGCTTGAACACTTTGCCGTTACTGATCACCACAGCCTCGAAGCCTATCCAATCATCAAAAATGAACTAGCGAAATTTCATGCGGCTGGGAAATCGGTTCCTACTCTTTGGAGTGGCACTGAAGTGAGTTGTGTTCTTGAAAATTGCTTGGTGCATGTTTTAGCCCTTGGCTACAAGCCAAATCACCCCGCGATGGCTCCATACCTAAAGGGGGATGCAGTGGTGGGGGATAAATTGAATGCCGCTTCAGTAGTGAAAGCTATCCAGGCAGCTGATGGCCTGGCTTTGCTTGCCCATCCCGCCCGCTATCGGCTTAATTTCAAGCTGTTGCTGAAGGCGGCAGCGGCACTTGGCTTTGATGGGGCCGAAACCTGGTACGACTACGAAATGCAACCTCGTTGGCGCCCAAGTATTCATGTGTGTGATCGGGTGGCTGCTTTAGCCAGTGAACTCAACCTTTTACATAGTTGTGGCACCGATAGCCACGGATTAAGCCTGCTGGGCCGCTAAATTTACTTTTAGTGAAAACGGGTGTTATGGGATTCTTCGATCGCTTCCGCCGCAAACCAGATGAAGTGGAGCCAGACAAAAGCTTTTTCCTAGAACCAGATAGTGCTGGCAGCCTCGGCGACGTTAATTTCATGCGTCGCCCTTACAGCATTCGGCGCACCTTTCCGGGCACCGCAGCAAACCCAGGCCTCAAAGAACGCATTGAAGAGGTGGATTCGATGGGATCACGGCTCGAGAAGGTTTCTGACGGACTACCGGAAGCTGCAGTTCGCGAGCAAGGCTCTAATAACGATCTGGTGCCTAAGCCAGTTAAAAAAACCTTCGCTCAACAAATTAGTCAGGAGGAGCTCGAAAATCGCATGAGGGGTTCTGCTGTTTCAGGCACAAATGTGCCTGGTAACGCATCAAAGAAGCCCGTTGAACCTGAAAAGATTGCTCCGCCAGTGGCCCGTTCTGCCAAGCCAGGATCAATAGATCCCTTCAAGAACATGATTAAAGACCTGGGCTAACTTCGCTGGTGTTGGTAACTTCAATATTTTTATCTGTTGTTAGCACCAGTTCTTTCAGAAACTGCAGCTGAGCTTGTTCCGGATTTTCCCATAACCCGCGATTACTTGCTTCAAGTAGACGTTCTGCCATATCACGCAATGCCCAGGGATTGCTTTGTTTTATTGTTTTCTGAACATCAAGATCCTGTAGCCACCGTTTACAGATTGCTCCATAAGCCCAATCAGGCACTAAATCTGTGCAGGCATCGTAAGCAAAGAGATAATCAAGGCTAGCAGCAAATTCAAAGGCTCCCTTATAGCCATGTTTTTGCATTCCTTCAATCCAACGAGGATTTAATAGCCGGCTGCGTATAACTTTGTCTAGTTCCAGAGCTAAGGGTTTTGGCCTTGGCCGTTCAGGTTGAGAGTGGTCGCCAAACCAGAGTTGGGGATCACTGCCCCGAATACGCCGCACTGCAGCAGCCATACCGCCATGAAATTGGTAGTAGTCGTCTGAATCAAGTAGATCGTGTTCGCGATTGTCTTGGTTGTGTAAAACCACTTGCACTTCTTTAAGACGTTTTTCCAAGCCGTTGCGATCTGCAACCGGCTCTTCACTGGCCTGGTAACGCCATTTGCTCCAGTTTAAAAACGCTTCAGCTAAATCATCTTTGCTTTCCCAATTTCCACTTTCGATCAACCCCTGCAAACCAGCTCCATAGGCTCCAGGGGCTGAGCCGTAAACCTGGCAACCGCCGCAACCATCCGCCTGCTGTTTAACGATGTGGTTGGCCTCCTTGAGCCAATGCAGTAGTTGTGGAAAAGCATCCCTAAAAAAGCCCGAGATTCGTACCGTTACATCAACTCTTGGCCGGCCAAGAAAATGAATAGGAATCAATTCGAGCCCCACCATGCGCCGATTGGGGCCATCCCATAAAGGCCGAACCCCCATAAAGGCCAGCACCTGAGCTACATCATCTCCACCACTGCGCATCGTGCTGGTGCCCCAAATTGAAATAGCCAAATGGGTTAAGTGATCACCTTCGGCCTGAAGATGTTGCTCAAGAAGGGAGTCTGCGGCTTTTCGGCCGATATCCCATGCTGCCTCCGTTGGCACGGCCCGCAGATCTACTGAATAGAAATTTCTTCCCGTTGGAAGAACTTCAGGCCTGCCACGGGTTGGAGCGCCGGAGGGGCCAGCCTCAATGCGTTCCCCCCGCAGGGCAGCCAGCAGATTGTGGCGTTCTAAGGGGGCGCAACCCTTCAACCTTGGCAGTAAATCCTGATTGATCTGAATCAGCTCTGCTGCAGTGTTGCAGCCAGGAGCAGCAACTAATTCAGTGAGGCAACTGGCGGCAAGATTCTCAAGTGCGGTGATGCCATCCCCCTGGGTGCGCAGAACCATTTCTGGAGCAATCGCTTGCAGCCGTTGCTGATCTGCTGATGTGAGTAAGTCAGCCTCGGTGGCTGTTAATGGATCGAGGCAGAGGCAAAGATCTTTTGCAAGAGCGCGGCTAAGGCCAATGCGGCTGGAGCCGGGGGAGCGGGCAATTGCCAAAAGCAATTCAGTTTCAGCAGCAGTTGTGGGTGCACAGCCATAAATGTGCAAACCAGTTCGTATTTGTGCTTCTTTTAATTCACACAAATAGCCGTCTACCCTGCTTATTTTTTCATTGAAATTGTCGCTAAAAAATGAATCAATATTACTATTTTGAATGCCAATTGTGGAATTTAATTTATCTAGATCTAGGGCTTGCATTTTCTCGGTAAGTTTTTCTCTTAATACTTCAACTCTATTGCTTGCCATGGTGGATGCTTCCCAGTATTCATCAACCAAGCCCTCCAATTCAGCGAGTTCACGATATAAACCAGCTCTACCTAACGGTGGGGTGAGGTGATCTAAAATAACAGCCTGGCTGCGGCGTTTTGCCTGGGAGCCTTCGCCAGGATCATTAACTATAAATGGATAAATATTTGGCAAGGGTCCGAGGGCTATTTCAGGAAAACAATTTGCAGATAGGCCAATGCCCTTTCCGGGCAGCCATTCTAGATTTCCATGTTTACCAAAATGAACAACAGTGTTTACTTTGAACTCTTGCCTAATCCATAGGTAATGGGCGAGATAACTGTGGGTTGGTGCTAAATCAGGGCAGTGATAATTCAAGGCAGGGTCGCGGTCGTATCCCCTGCTGGGTTGCAACATAACTATTATATTTCCAAAAATTAATCCGCAAATAGGAAATTTTTGTTTATCAAGCCCTTGATCATTTGAGGCCTTTCCCCAGCGCTCTTCAATTAATTTTTGCGGTTCCAGAGCCAGTTGGGAAAACCAATCCTGATATTGAGCTAAATCCAGTTCAGCGCATGGGGCTAGGTGCCAACTTTCGGGATCAGGGCTGCGAGCATTTGTTAGAGCTTTGATTAATTCATCACCATCAATTGGTAGAGGCTTCTCTCCAAGCTGATAACCCTCTGCTTTGAGCCAATGCAGCACTGCAACAACGCTGGCTGGTGTATCAAGGCCAACTCCATTTGCTAAGCGGCTGTTGCGGCAGGGGTAATTGGCTAAAACCAGAGCAATGCGTTTCTGGTTCTCGGGGGTGCGGCGTAATTGCACCCAAGCAGCAGCTAACGCTGCCATCCAATCCAGCCGTTCCACATCTGGGCAGTAGCGCTGAACAGCGCATTCGAGGGCGGTGTCAGCCCGATAAAGCTCCTTAAAACAACCAATGCGACCAGTTATGCGGCCATCAAGCTCCGGAAGAGCCACCTGCATGCTGAGATCTAAAGGGCTGAGGCCAACGCTGCTGGCGGCCCAGCGTTGTTTAGGAAGGGTGCTGCAAAGTAATTGCAACACAGGTACGCCAAGACTGCGCCAAAGTGGTGCTCCCGCCTCTGCTTCATCGGCTTTCACCGAAGCAAACCCAGTAGCGCAAAGCACCAACTCCACCCGCTCTGCTTTAAATAATTGCCTCACACCCTGTTGAACCAATTCATCCCTAAGGCTGCTAACTAGTAGCAGTCGAGGACATAATCCTGCAGCCCTAATTGAAATTAAGCAACTATCTAATAGCTCGAGATCGGCGCTGTTCCAAAGAGCTCGATAGAAAAGGAGGCCTACTCTCGCTCCACTATCCATACACCAGTCGTAAGGCAATGGATCAGGTTGGGGTATTGGTTTTGGCGTTTCCATTGGCTTTCCTTCAAGCCATTGGCTGCAACAGGTCAACACTTGAGCCATGTTTTCCGGGCCCCCTTCCCTCAAGCAGCGCCCGATGGCAATGCTTAAAAATTCCGGAAAGTTTCCAAGGCTTGCCAGCTCAGCTTCGCCCTCGGCGGTGCCGCTAATGATTAAAAGACCCCTTTCCTCGCTGCCTCTAGCCCATTCCCTAAGTTGTTCGATGCCGTAGCTCCAATGGCCCCGCCCCCCGAGCAAACGAACCAGCACTAATTTTGCGTTCACAACTGTGCTGCGCAGGTAGTGGTCTACAGCAGCTGGATGTTGCAGCGCTTGCAGGTTTAAAGCCCGCAAAGCCATATTTCTGCTTTGATTTGCCAGCAGGCTTAAGTCGCTATCAGCACTGCTGAGAAACAAAAAAGGTGCAGCCGATTGCTCCACTAAAAGAGGTTTCTGGCTACTTAGGTCGCCAGGGATAGCTGCCAATCTGTGCATCTAGCCATCATCCCTGGCAAGGGGATGAGAAGATCAAAGCAAGGTTTCTGCCGCCACATGCACCAATTTCTCCCATTTGCTTGGTTCGGTGGCCGCTGCGTGCCATTTGCAGAAGCCACTCTTTCTGTGGCCACCCATGCCTTGCATTACGGCACAGGCGCTTTTGGCGGCATGAGGGCTATACCTAATCCAGAGAATTCAGAAGAAATACTGCTGTTTAGAGCCGATCGCCATGCGAAGCGATTGAGTGAAAGTGCAAAACTTTTGCTTACAGAATTAAGCGCAGAAACTGTTATGGATGCCGTTAGGCATTTTTTAAAGGCTAATAAACCAACTAAGCCCAGTTATTTAAGGCCATTTGTATATACTTCAGATCTTGGAATTGCGCCAAGATTACATGATATCGAAACTGACTTCTTGATATATGGCATAGAATTAGGTGATTATCTATCACCAGATGGTGTTACTTGCAGAATTAGTTCATGGACTAGGCAAGAGGACCGATCTCTTCCGTTAAGAGGAAAAATCAGCGGCGCTTATATAACCAGTTCTTTAGCAAAAACTGAAGCGGTTAAAAGTGGTTTTGATGAAGCATTGCTTTTAAATAGCCGCGGCAAAGTAAGCGAAGCAAGTGGAATGAATTTGTTTATTGTTCGTGATGGTATTTTGTTTACCCCCGGAGTTGATCAAGACATATTAGAAGGTATTACAAGAGCCAGTGTTATTGAACTGGCTCGCAGCATAGGAATAGAGGTGGTGGAAAGACCGATAGATAAAACTGAATTATTTATAGCTGATGAGGTATTTCTTACTGGAACAGCGGCTAAAGTAACTCCGGTGAGACGGGTTGAAAGCACAGAATTAGCCACATTTAGGCCTGTTATGGATACGCTTCGGGAACGGCTCACCGCCATTACAGAGGCCAGAGACCCTAAATTTGAACATTGGGTAACCAGGGTGAACATAGGGGAATGAGCACATTTCTTGACCGGCTCCACAGCCCGCAGCGTCCGGTGTTGGTGTTCGATGGAGCAACGGGCACGTCTTTGCAACAGATGGAGCTCACCGCAACTGATTTTGGCGGTGTCTCCTTAGAAGGATGCAACGAGATATTGGTGCGTTCACGGCCTGATGTAGTTAAGGAGGTGCACAGGCAATTCCTCGAAGCTGGTTGCGATGTAATTGAAACAAATACCTTTGGTTCTACTTCATTAGTGCTTGCTGAATACGACCTTCAAGCAGAAGCATTTGAACTAAACCGGGAGGCTGCCAACCTGGCCAGGGAGATGGCAGATGCCTATAGCAGCGCAGAAAAACCTAGATACGTAGCTGGTTCGATCGGACCCACCACCAAATTACCCAGTCTTGGCCATGTAAGTTTTGATGTAATGAAGGCCTGTTTTGCTGAACAGGGTCGCGGTCTTTTAGCTGGAAATGTGGATTTATTTATTGTAGAAACCTGCCAAGATGTATTACAAATAAAGGCTGCATTAAGCGGTTTAGAACAAGCATTTGAAGAAACGGGTGAGAGGCGCCCGATAATGGTTAGCGTAACGATGGAAACAACTGGCACGATGTTAGTTGGTTCTGATATAGCTGCAGTTGTTGCAATTTTAGAACCGTTTTCAATCGATATTCTTGGCTTAAATTGTGCCACCGGACCAGAGCAGATGAAGGAGCATATGCGCTATCTAAGTGCCCATGCCCCATTTGTTGTTAGCTGTATCCCGAATGCTGGTTTGCCCGAAAATGTTGGTGGTGTTGCTCATTATCGCTTAACTCCCTTAGAGATGAAGATGGCACTTCATCATTTCATCGAAGATCTTGGCATTCAAGTTATTGGCGGATGCTGTGGTACTACTCCTGCTCATATTGCAGCCTTGGTTGAATTAGCAAGAGAATTAAAACCTGCCCCTCGTCAAGTTCGACTTCCCGAGCAACGCATTGAACGGCCCCAGCTTCAAGCTGAATCTGCAGCCGCTTCTCTTTACAGCACCACTAGCTACGAACAGGAAAATTCTTTTCTTATAATTGGTGAAAGATTAAATGCAAGCGGCTCAAAAAAAGTACGTGAATTGCTTAATGAAGAAAATTGGGATGGGCTGATCGCTGTTGCCCGCAACCAAGTAAAAGAGAATGCTCATATCCTGGATGTAAATGTTGATTATGTTGGGCGAGATGGTGAATCAGATATGCATGAACTTGTTAGCAGGCTGGTAAATAATGTAAATCTTCCATTAATGCTTGATTCAACTGAATGGCAGAAAATGGAGGCTGGCCTAAAGGTTGCGGGTGGCAAATGTTTACTTAATTCTACTAATTATGAAGATGGTGACGACAGATTTTTCAAGGTGCTTGAATTAGCACGAAGCTACGGGGCGGGAGTTGTTGTTGGCACAATCGACGAAGAGGGTATGGCCCGCACTGCAGAAAGAAAATTTGCGATAGCAAAACGCGCCTACTTAGATGCCTTGAGATATGGAATTCCAGCAAGAGAGATTTTTTATGATCCCTTGGCGCTACCAATCTCTACAGGAATTGAAGAAGATAGGCGCAATGCTTGTGAAACAATTGCAGCAATTAAACGAATACGTACTGAATTACCTGGTGTTCATGTTTTGCTGGGAGTTAGCAATATTAGTTTTGGTTTATCTCCAGCGGCTAGGATTGTATTAAATTCTATTTTCTTACATGATTGTTGTGAAGCTGGAATGGATGCGGCAATAGTTAGCCCTGCTAAAATATTGCCCCTTATAAAAATTAGCGACGCACATCAGAAGGTTTGCCGCGACCTTATCAATGATTTACGTGATTTTAAAAATGGTGTTTGTAGCTACGACCCCCTTACAACTCTTACCACTTTATTTGAGGGTGTAAGCGCAAAAGAAGCCAGGGAATCTGGACCATCCTTGGCGGATCTTGCCGTTGAAGATCGCTTAAAACAACATATTATCGATGGTGAACGAATCGGATTAGAAGCTGCGCTTATGGAGGGTTTAGTGCAATACAAACCTCTTGAAATTGTTAATACTTTTTTACTTGATGGCATGAAGGTTGTTGGCGAATTATTTGGTTCAGGTCAAATGCAACTTCCATTTGTCTTGCAGAGCGCTGAAACAATGAAAAGTGCTGTTGCATATCTAGAACCCCATATGGAAAAAGTAATCGGTGCCGATGGCAAGGTTAAAAGCTCAGCTAAGGCAAAGTTACTGATAGCTACAGTAAGAGGTGATGTTCACGACATTGGCAAAAATCTCGTGGATATTATCCTCACAAATAACGGCTACGAAGTTATTAATCTTGGCATAAAACAATCCGTAGAAGCTATTATTGATGCCCAGCAAATTCATAAAGCTGATTGCATTGCAATGAGCGGCCTGCTAGTGAAATCTACTGCATTTATGAAGGATAATCTTGCTGCATTTAATGAGGCTAACATTAATGTTCCCGTTATTTTGGGCGGGGCGGCTCTCACGCCTAGATTTGTTAATAAAGATTGCAGAGATGTTTATCATGGCCAGGTGATTTACGGGCGAGATGCTTTCACCGATTTACGATTTATGGATGCATTAGTTGCTGCAAAAAAAGCTGAACAATGGGATAATAAATCTGGTTTTCTTGGTATTGCACCTGATGGATTTGGTGTTGATGTTGAATCATTACCCGCCGAAAGTAAGTTGGATGCTACTGAAACTGCAATTCCTAACAATATAAACATTAACGATTTAGTTATATCAAGCGATCGCTCTGATGTAGTACCGGAAGAAGTTCTCATCGAACCCCCATTTTGGGGCACTAGGGTTTTATTAGAAGAAGAACTACCAATTGATCAAATATTTGCTTATTTAGACAAACAGGCACTGTTTGCTGGCCAATGGCAACTTAGAAAAAATCAAAAGCAATCACGCCTTGAATATGAATTGATGTTGCAAGAGAAGGCTGAACCTGTCCTAACTGAATGGATGCACAGAATTCGCGAAGAAAAACTCTTATCGCCTCGGGCTATTTACGGATATTTTCCTTGTGGTAGAAAAGCAAACAGTGTTGTTGTTTTTGATCCTTTAAATTCAGATAAAGGCCTTGGAAAATTTGATTTGCCTCGTCAGAAGTCTGGTAATCGCTATTGCATTGCAGATTTTTATAGAGATTTGCAAAATGATGCACCAACAGACGTTCTACCAATGCAAGCTGTGACGATGGGAGCAGCTGCTACCGCATTTGCAAAACAATTATTTGAAGATAATAAATATACTGATTATCTCTATTTTCATGGTCTTGGTGTTCAATTAGCTGAAGCGCTTGCCGAGTGGGTTCATGCTCGTATCCGCAAAGAAATGGGTTTTGAAAATGTGGAGCCGAAAACTCTGAAGGATGTCCTTGCCCAGCGATATCGGGGCAGTCGCTACTCGTTTGGCTATCCAGCCTGCCCGAATGTTGCAGATTCCCGGCCTCAATTGGACTGGTTAGGGGCCGATCGGATTGGTTTAACAATGGATGAAAGTGATCAACTTGATCCAGAACAGAGCACCACTGCGCTGGTGGCTCTACACAGCCAAGCTCGTTATTTCAGCGCGTGATGCTGGCATGACAGCCTGACGGTTGATCTCATTGTTTTTATGGCAATTTCAGGGCCTGATGGCGTTGATGCTGCAATCGCAGCTGGTGTGGATCTCGATGGCTCAGCAATCCCCGCGGAAATGCTGGCCCTCTATCGAGAAGTAATGGATCTAGAGAGCGGCCGGGCCCGCAGCGGCGTTACAAAGTCAATGCGCAACAGAATAGTTCGATCAGGAGCAAAACATCTAGATCGAGACAGCCTGAACAATCGCCTCGTTTTGGCCGGCTGGGAGGGACTCAAGCCCAAGGAAATTGCCTTTTATTTCAGCTAGCTCTATTCGGGTCTACGCCCCTCAAGAGCATCAATAACTTCTTGCTGAAACGCTTCCAAGCTGCTGGAATCGGAGAGGTCGAAACCCTCTCCTGCAGCATTTTGGGTGAGTTCCTGAAAATGAAAGGCCCCCTCACCATTTGCTAAAAACTCCATGGCTGATGTTTCGCCGCTCTCGGCAAAGGCATCCCCTAAGGCATGGAATGCCGCATCTTCGGTGAAATCCCAGCTCATCGGGTGCTTGCAGGTTGGAGAATTTGGGTGTTTTGTAACCAGTAAAACTTGGCTACCCCAAGACCCATAGCGCCTCCCCCCCCGATTCCGTCAAGTGTTTGTTCCGATTTATCAGACTTATGACCACATCAACATCGATTTTTAACGTGCTTGGTACAGGCCTGAAGAGCTGCGGATGTCAGCCCCTCACAGGTTGGTTTCGCGATGGCAGCTGCCGTACCAACGCTGCAGACCTTGGACGGCACAGCGTATGTGCCGTGATGAGTGAATCCTTCTTGAGTTACAGCAAGGCCCAAGGCAACGATCTCTCAAGCCCCAACGAAGCAAATGCTTTTCCAGGCTTGAAACCTGGTGACCGCTGGTGTCTTTGTGCACCTCGCTGGCTTGAGGCCTACTGGGATGGCATGGCCCCCCAAGTGGTGCTTGAAGCCTGTGAATTTTCAACGCTGGAGGTAATTCCACTTGAGTTGCTGCAAGAAAAAGCCCTACCAGGGGATGCTTTGCCCATCCCAGGCAAGGAACCTGCCTGATTCGAGAGGGGTCTGCTTTGCTATTAGCGACACCAGTTGCTCGGCTGCCCGCTCAGCACTAAAAAGTTTTTCTGGAGCAACAGCGCTCCTGAAGGGCTCAGAAAGCCCTGTGGCAGTGGTGCCTGGATGCAGCATAGTTACTGCTACAGCTGGCCTTCTCCGTTTCCACTCAATTGCAAGAGTGCGAAGCAGTTGATTCTGCGCAGCCTTTGCAGCGCGGTAGGAGTACCAACCCCCAAGTTGGTTATCGCCAATGCTGCCAACCCTTGCTGAAAGGCTTGCAAACCAGGCCTGTTGGCCATGCCCAAAGGCCTCATCCACGGCTTTAGCAAGCAGGATTGCTCCAAAGGCATTAACTGCAAATGATTCCTCTAAACCAGTGCGGCTTACTGCTTGCAGACGCTTTTCAGGCCCAATCCCGCCACTATGAAGCCACCCTGCGGTGTTGATCACCAGCCTTAAAGGTCCATGCTGCTGCAGTTCTGTTTTTAATTCATTTAAGGATTGCTCTGAGCAAATATTTAGCGGCAATGGTCCACACCTACCGGCCCGTAATAGCTTCAGCTTTGGAGCTTCTCGCTCTAGAACCACACCAATAGCTTTACCGATGCCCCCTTGGCCCACCACAAGGGCAGTACCCTCCAGCTGATCCCAATTGAGGTTGCAAGCCATTGCTAACACCACTAAGGGGCGCATGATGGCAACTGAAGGGGGTTAAGCGTTTGGTCTTGTCGATTTCCCTGCTTGGTGGTGGTGCTTGGGGCAGCACCTTGAAGCATCTTTTTGGGCAGTCGGGCCATCGAGTTGAGCTCTGGCGACGATCCAATGGTTTTGATGCACTTTCAAGTTTGCAACACTCCGATCTAGTGGTGTCTGCAGTTGCTTTTGCTGGTGTTGAGAGCCTTGCGCTACAACTTTCAAGCTGGAATTGCCAGGCGCCTCTGCTGAGCTGTTCAAAAGGGTTGGACCCCCTAACTGGCTCTACTGCAAGCCAGATTTGGCAAAAGTATTGTCCGCAGCGGCCGTTGTTTGTGTTGAGTGGGCCAAACTTGGCAAAGGAGTTGGCCAACGGCTTACCAGCCGCCAGTGTGCTGGCAGGCACTGATGAACTTTTATTGGCAAAGCTTCAGAAGGAGTTAAGTAGCGACTGCCTCAGGCTTTATAGAAACAATGATCCCGTGGGAACAGAGGTGGCGGGGGCATTGAAAAATGTGATCGCGATTGCCGCTGGAGTTTGCGATGGCCTTTGCCTCGGAGCAAATGCCAGAGCATCTCTACTCACGCGTGGTTTGGCGGAGATGGGTCTGGTGATTCAAGCTCTCGGCGGTAAGGCGGAAACTCTTTATGGCCTCGCTGGTCTTGGTGATCTCTTGGCTACTGCAACCAGTGCGCTGAGTCGTAATTATCGATTTGGCAGTGCTTTAGCAGAGGGTTTATCAACCAGTGCTGCCCTTGAGCGCATTGGGGCCATTGTTGAAGGTGTGCCCACCTGCGAGGCGGTATTAGCCCTTGCCGCTAAAAAACATTTGAGTTTGCCAATTGCAACCGAAGTGCATCAACTTGTAGAGGGTCGTTGCGATCCGCGCAGGGCGCTTCAAAAGTTAATGGAAAGGGAATTACGCCACGAATGATCAGTAGCACACACCAAGGCATAGCAATTTGCGCCATAGATGTATTTAGTGAAGTCCCACTAGGAGGCAACGGAGCCACAGTTGTATTACTTGACAAGCCAGCATGCACAAACTGGATGCAGGCTCTTGCTACAGAATTAGCACAATCAGAAACTGCCTTTTTATGGCATAACAAACAACAATGGTGCCTTCGCTGGTTTACCCCTAGCTGCGAGGTACCTCTATGCGGCCATGCCAGCCTTGCCGCGGGCCTTGCCTTGTATCAATGGGGAAAAATTGATTTAGGTGAAGAATATTTCTTTTCAACCAGCAGTGGAAATCTCAGAATCGAAGTACATTCAGAAAACCTTGCCAGCTTAGATCTACCAACCACAGGGCTAACGTTTCGAAGTCAAGAGCCTTGGATGGCAGAGCTGCTAGGTACAAGTCTTCTTAATCAATGGAGCTCCCAGCTTGCCTATGGGGTTTTGCTTGTGTCAGCAAACTTTCCCCTAGGCAACCTTGATCCTCAAAATCCCGTTTGGCGCAATGGCCCAGAAAAAGCTTGGTTGGTTATGCAAGCAGCAGAGGCACCTCAGCACTATCAACTGCGGTTTTTTGCCCCCGGTTTGGGTATCAGCGAAGATCCAGTTACAGGTTCAGCCCACGCCTTAGTAGCGCCTTGGTGGTGCGAGCAGCTAAATCTTTCTCAAGTGAGCGGCTGGCAGCCCTCCCAACGGCCAGGAGGGATGCTTTGCATTCCGCAGAAAAACCGTCAAATTAGAATTAAGGGCAGCGGCACACTGCTTTGGAAAGGGGAGCTGCCCTGGATTTCAACTAACAGTGATGGGGAGGCATGGAAATAGCAGAACGCGTAAAGCTATTTCTAAAGCTGCATAGTGGCAGCTTATTTTTGTGCTCCGCGCCCCTGTTATTTGCGGTTGTGGTTGTGGCAATTGTTTCACCAATACTAAAGCCACAGCAATCACAACTTGATCCAGCAATGCTAGAGGCTTTACTAGAGGATCCAAAAAAAATAGAAACTAATCCGATGCAATATAATAAAATTATATCAAAGCAAACCAAAGAATATTTAGATACCCAGCGCACTGATTTAAAAGTTCCTAATGCTGATCAACCAGCTCCTTCGCTGGAGATAAGGGTGATGCTTCAAGAAACAAAAAGCACTTCAAATGTTGGTGCAAATGGTCCTTGGCAATTACAATTGCGCAATGGCAGCACCTGGAGAACTGCTCAAGGAATGCTACCTATAAGTTGCACTGGAGGCCTATTGCAGATCGGCAGTGATAAAGGGCCTAATGAACTGTGGCTGAGGCCTAATAAAGTAGGAACAGTTGCACTTGATGCTAAGAGTTACCGCGGTGAACTTAGATTTTATTGCGAACGTGAAGGTCTTGTAATCGTGAATCATGTACAACTTGAGGAATACATAGCATCAGTAGTAGGAGCTGAAATGCCAAGCAACTGGCCGGAGGAAGCATTGCGGGCTCAAGCGGTTGCAGCCCGTTCCTATGCCCTGGCCCACATGGCTCGACCAGCAGATCCCCACTGGAACCTTGGCGCCACAACTCGCTGGCAGGCATATGCTGGCTTGGAAAGTGAAAGTGAAGCTTCGCGTGCAGCAGGCAGCTCCACAATGGGCCTAATACTTAGTTATAGAGGTGGGATTGTTGAAAGTCTTTATGCCGCCGATAAAGCCATAACTATTGAAGCCCATGGACATCTGGGCGCAAGTATGAGTCAACATGGTGCAAAAGAGTTGGCTCAACAAGGATATCGATTCTCACAAATATTAGCCAAATATTATAGGGGTGCAAATTTAGCTCGCTTAAAGAGGTCGGCATGAATTCCTTAGCAGAACAATCCATGGCCTGCCAAAGAAAAGCTATTTCTCTTGGTGCTTTAGTACCTCTACAAACAGAAATTTTAAAGTCTGCATCCTGGGATCCATTCATACTTCGCAAACTGCAGGGCTACACGCCAAAGCATTTAAAAGATGTTGGACCAAAACAAAATCCCTTCTCCCCTTGGGATAAAAATTTAGAACTTTATAAATTTAATCATCATATACTTTTGCTTAATAAATATCCTGTTGAACCAGGGCATTTACTTCTGATCACAAAGGATTGGAAACCACAAAATGGATGGCTAAGTGAATCTGATTGGCAGGCATTAAGAGAGGTTTGGCAAATGCAAGGAGGTCTATGGTTTTTTAATAGTGCTCCAGAGGCAGGAGCAAGTCAGCCCCATAGACACTTGCAACTCCTACCTCGCGCTAAGGGGCAGGTTATATGCCCAGAAGCAGAAAAATTCGAGGCAAATGCTGTTGCAAAAATGTCGTCTTGGCCGTGGCAGGTTGGCCTAAAAGCAACACCAAAAAATGAGTTACCAAGCTTAGATTTCCTGATTAAAACTTATGCCGAACTGGCAGAGGCGTATGGCATTGGCAACGCAAATAAAGACAAGATTCCGCTTCTACCATATAACTTACTAATAAGTAATAAGTGGTTTGTTTTAATCCCTAGAACAAAAGAAGGGCACCAAGGTTTCAGCCTTAACGCCCTTGGATACGCTGGCTTTTTGCTGGCCACAGCAGAATCAAATCTTGATTGGTTGCATAAATATGGCCCTAGTGAGCTACTTGCAGTAGCAGCTATTAGTGCTCAATAGTTTGATCGCGCTCCATCTGAGCCTCAAGGGTGCCAATAGCCGCAGTTACTGCCGCTAGCTGTCTTTCCACGGCGTCGCGCCAGCCTTTAAGCATGTAGAGCTTACGGCGCTGGTGCCTGGCCCTTGAGGATTTCAGGTCGGTATCGTTCCAACAGCAATCTGGCATCGGAAACATGGGAAAATAATCAAACCAAGTAGGTTCTAGCCAACCTTCTGCGGCTTTTGTTGTCCCCTTGCCCAAATTCCGTGACATCACAGGAAAGCAAGGCTCCATCAGCATTTGTTCTGCCAAGGATTTTTAAAATTGCATCCAAAATCACCCAGTTGCGTAGCGCTAATCTCATAGTGAGACAAGTAGGCCCCACCGGTCTTATGCGCCAGAAATATTTGGCTCTACTTGTTTTGCCCTTTTTGGCGCCTGTTGCAAGATCAGAGGTGTATTTGATGGCTGGTCAACAAGCCAGACCATTAAATGGCACCTTCAATAATGTGCCTGTGTTGCATTCCAACCAACCTGAAGAGGTTGCTGGTCCGGGGATTCTCGTTAGCACCACCTTTGGGGACGCCCTTGCTGAAAATGGCCAAAGGCTCAGCCATGCCACTTATACGTTTAATGGCGAATTCGGCGTTCATGCCCATCACAAATATCATCCCTCAGCTCAATATGTGGCCCGATACGGAACAAGACGCGGCCAACTCACACTCGCTGCGATCGCTATTAACCCTGGTGATCGAGACGTTGTTCTCAAATTTGAACGCGGCTCAGTAAAAAATAGTTTTGAAGCTCCTTATCAAGCAAACAATTTACTTGGTGTAATTCCTCAAGGTCATAGGCCCTGGAATACAGGTCCAGGGGCTGCAACCGCAGCTCAAATGATGCGGGGAACCCTTGATAGGAAAATACCTGAAGCAATACGGATCCCCGCCCGCAGCCGCACAGTAATTTTTAGTACGGATTTGCCATCAAACGGCATTGCTAATGCATTAATAAAAGGTCGTAGCGATGGGCCGTTTCAATTAGCAGTAGTTGCTGCCAAAATGCCTATGTCTGATCAGGAAATTCTTAATGTTCTTGATTCTGATCGACTTGCGCCGGGACGAACATACTTAAATAAAATTGATAAGATTGAGAATAAAAGTGTATTTTCAAGAGTGGCGGGAGTCGCAATAGGTGACACGTATCAAGCAAGTGTTATACACAACCTTAATGATATGCCCTTACATGTTCCGCTTACTACAACAAATCGCCACAATTTTGGCACCGGAGAGAATCAGGTAAACCCATTAGCAACAAGAATGCTTGACTCCTCTTTGGATAACATTGGTACATATGGAGTTCGGTACGATATAGATATGAGCTTGATGGGTAATGGACCATATAAATTGGTTTTGAGTCATCCAAACCTGCCAGGTCGTCAATTTGTATCATTTCGAGGAAGTATTGGTTTAAAATCAGATAATGGTTATGAAGAGCTACATGTTGGAATGAGATCTGGGCAAAGTTTAGTCCTTAAATCTCTTGATCTCACGCCTAATATGCCTACGAATATTCGCTTGAGCTTGGTATATCCAGCTGATGCAACTCCAGGTCATCTGCTTAGTGTTGTACCAGATACTCAATTAACTATGTTGCGTAATCAAGAGGAGGCCTTGGAAAAAGCACGCAAACAATCAGCGGCTATTCCAATGTTTGTTATGGAACCTCCAGCTACGGCTGAGCTTAAGCTTGCTCCTCGGGTTGCTCAGCCAAGCCCCACTAAAAGGATGAAGCAAATACCTCCCCCTCTACTTCCACCCTTAGCTCCCCCAATGTTACCGATAGGTGGTTGGCCCCCCTCAACACCAGCGATGGTTGATACCAACAGGCCGCATACATTAATTAGAAACTGGCTTAACCGCTAGTTCCTCATCTGCACCGTCCCCTTGGCAAACAGCCCAGACGAACGCAAGGTATCACTGGTGCTCCAGTGTGCTGCCATTGAGCAGCTAGACGCGTTGCGTAAGCAATGGGGAATGCGAAGTCGCGGCCCAGCGATTGAACGCTTACTTGAGATTATTTTAAAAGATGATTCAGAGCTCGAAAAGGAGCAGGAAGCTAGTGAAAACTATGAAAATTCGTTAGTTCAGCACGTTCAAGGGGCACTCGTGCTGATCTCTATAGCTGGTGAGAATGAGGAAAGTCCAGAGTGGCAAGTTGATGAATCTGATCAGCGCCCTTCTGCAATTGATCTACCTGGATTCGTATCAAAGCGCACGCAGCAATTAAGGAGAAGTTTGAGAACACCTGTTGTTGATCCACCAACCAGCGTTGGAATTACCTTAATAGATTCGCGCCAGTTAGATGAGTGTATTCAGGCCGTACAAACCCATTGGATGAATCTTTACGGAAGCGAACCAAATCAAGCTGTACTAGAAGCTGGTATGCACTGGTTGAGCCGCGACATATGGCCCCTATCTGATGCTAGTGAGGGGAATATGTTCACATGGAATGCCCTTCAGCAGGTGATGATTAGCTATGCCCCCAGCTGGGAATTACGGGATCCATCAGTTGATCGTGTCATCATTGCTGCCGGTTTGCTGGAAGATCCCTTTGGTGGGTTAGCTCTAAAAATAAGAATTCCATCATTGGTGGGACGGATGACTCAGCGGATAAGGAGGCGGCGGCGTGGTACTCCTTTTCTTGATCTTCAAGCAACGATGACAACCCAGGGAGCACTGCAACTGTTAAAACTTCCCACTAGTGCTGGTTGCAGTCTCACGTTGCAAGATATTCGGGAAGCATATCGACACCAAGCGATTGCCGCTCATCCGGATGCCGGAGGCGACCCTGAGGAAATGAGAAGACTTAATGAGGCCTATCAACTTCTCAAGCAAAGATACCTAAAACCATTGTAACACTACAGCATTATTATAAAACGCTTAAATGATCTTACTGGTCCCAGATAAGAATTAATCCTAGACTTAGAATGAGACCCATTTAATACCTTTAATACTTAATATTGGTTATTTTTTTGATTTGATATTTTTTGAATTTTTTATTTGTTCCCCTTAATGGTTTTCGCCCTTCGAGTGATTGCTTGTATTTTTGGGTCCTTCAAGTTCTGTCCAACGTTTTGTCCAGTGCCTCCTGGAAAAGCCCCAATCGGTTGGAATACCAATTGCAAATACAGGGTAATTTCACCAATAACAAACCTGAGTACCTGTGTTTATCACAGGTACTCAGGTTTGTCTCGGATATTCCAATTAAGACTCATTCTAATTCTTGAATTGATTCTTGAATGAGATAAGTGAAATACAGATTTCAAGCAAAAAGCGCCACAAAACCGATCACGCTGGAGCAGTCTTGTAAATCTTACTCAAGTCTTGAGCTGAGTCTTGATACGAGAATTACCAGAGACTAACTAGACCTAATATTTTTTTAGCCTAGGCGCTGGTTTGCATACCCTGGATCAAGTAGTTGAAATAGGGCTCCAATAATTTTGAATCTTCAGCTGAAACAAGCGATACCGAAGCAACCTTCATGCAACGCATTGCTTCCACCATTCCTTGCATGGGCACGCCAAGGCTGTTGTACATCTCTCTAGCCCCCACAAGCCCTGTGTTTTCGATGAAACGAGTACTACCAGCAAGAACTCCATAGGTAATTAATCGCAAATACCAACCAAAATCCCTAAGACACTGAGCCCTTTGTTTCTGACCGTAGGCATTGCCTCCCGTGGCCACATATTCGGGTTTGATACTAAAAAGCTGTTTTGCAGACTCAGCAACGATTTTTTGTTCGTTCTCGCTAAGAATTTTTGCCACCCTTAGGCGCTGAGTTCCACCACTAAGGAAATCAACCATCGATTGCAATTCGCCACCACTGGGGTAACGCAGCTCATCGTCTGCTTGAAGGATCAGATCGCGTACAACGCTCATCGCAGTGCCGGTGCCTAATACAGCTTATCTAACTCAAGCCACCAAGCTGCCTAAAACCTTTGTTTTGCCTTGGTCTGTAACGCCACGACTTATGGTCGTGTTGTGAAAACAAATCCCAGCCAGCCCAATCTGCTCACCCTTGAGATCCGCGATCTCAGTGGGGAAGGTGATGGCATCGGCGAAGAAGGCGGAAAAATAGCCTTTGTTAATGGTGCTTTGCCCGGTGAACAGGTAGAGGCTCGCCTCACCGGTGCATCCAAAGGGATGGTGCGTGGAGAAATTCGTAAATTGCTGCGTGCTTCACCTGAACGCCGCTTGCCTGCTTGCATCCTTGCTGGTGATTGCGGGGGCTGCAGCCTTCAGCACTGGAATGATTCAGCTCAGGCAAACTGGAAGCAAAGCCGAGTTCAACAAGCATTAAAAAGAATCGGTGGCCTTGATATAGAGGTGCAGCCGATACTCGCAGCAAAAGCGGTTTTGGGTTACCGCAACCGCGCAATCATCCCAATCCAGCCCTCAAGCAATGGAATAAAGGCTGGTTTTTACAAACGTCAAAGCCACGACGTAGTGAATATGAATCACTGCCCAGTGTTGGATCCACGCCTCGATGCACTGATTGCACCAATAAAGCAGGATCTAGAAGAATGTGGCTGGCCCGCTTACTGCGAAGCAAGCCATAGCGGTGAACTACGTCATCTTGTTATGAGGATTGGCGCAAACAGTGGCGAAATACTTCTGGGTTTAGTGGTGAGAAGTTCCCCTCTAGATGGGGTTGATGTGTTGGCTCAGGAATGGCTAGAGCGATGGCCTGCGGTGGTGGGAGTTGTGCTGAACACTCAACCAAAACCAACAAACACCCTGCTTGGCCCCACCCAACAACTAATTGCTGGAAGGCCGTGGCTTCTAGAGCGGTTTGCTGATTGCAGCTTTGCCATTGGCCTGGATACTTTTTTTCAGGTTCATACCCCTCAAGCAGAAAAACTAATCCCACTTTTACAGCAAGGCCTCGCACTAAAAAGTGGTGAGGTTTTGATTGATGCATTCTGCGGTGTTGGAACTCTCGGCCTGCCATTAATTTGCGGCGGTTCAAGGCTAATTGGTATCGAACAACATCAAGCAAGCATTGAAAGAGCCGAAGATAATGCTCGCCTTAATAATTTAGAAAACGCAGAATTTATAGTTGGATCGGTAGAAGAAAAACTGGCTGAGCTATTGCCAATAGCGGATGCTCTTTTACTAGACCCCCCTCGTAAGGGCCTTAGCGAACGTTTAATTGCCACTATCAACGAATGTCCGCCGGAACGGATCGCTTACGTTAGTTGTAATCCATCAACATTGGCGAGGGATCTTGCTCGCCTCACCAGCGGTGGTGAAATCGAATTGATTTCTGTTCAACCAATAGATTTTTTCCCTCAAACAACCCATTGCGAGGCTGTTGCTCTACTTAAACGCGTAACTTCGCGTTAAAAGTTTTTTGCAGCAATTCAATTGTTTTTAACATAAGTGGTTCCACTTGCTCATCTCTTAATGTGGAATCTTCAGCTCGAAACCTAAGCCGTACAGCAATACTGCAGAAGCCTGGATCTACTTGAGCGCCAGTATATCGATCTAATAACTGCACATTTTCCAAAAGTGAGCCAGCCCATTTACGAATTGAGCTCAGTATGAGGCTCGCCTCTATGGTTTCAGACACAACAAATGCTAGATCTCTTTCGCTCGCTGGTACAGTTGGATAGACTTTAAAAACTGGGTTAAAAAGATTATTTGCACTGGCAGCAGTTAATAACTGCTCAAACTCAAAATCAAAGAGACAACATCCACTAGGGAGCTTGTGGCTATCTGCTAATTCAGGATGTATTTCGCCAAATATTCCAACCACCTTCCCGTTCAGGTATAAACTAGCGCCACGGCCAGGGTGTAATTGTGGTTCGCCATTAAAGGGTTGATCCTCTAATTCAAGGCCGATTTCTCTTAACGCTTGTGCAATTACTCCACGCGATTGGTAGTAATTTGGATGATTTAATTGCCCACTATTACTCCATAATTCGGAGCTTTTATGGCCGCAAATAATGCCTGTTAAACGGATTGATTCTGTATATTTATCCTCATTTTTTGTAAATACTGTGCCAATTTCAAACCCCCAAAATCCAGGTTGTGGGGATTGTAAATTTCGGGTAGCTGCCAGCAATAATCCATCACTTAAATTAGTGCGAAGATTTCCATAATCTGCTAATAGTGGATTAGATAGAGCTACTTGTTGAATATCGTTGTTGTTATCTTTTGGTACCAATGATAAATGTGTTAATTCCTGTAGACCCGCCGCCCGAAGTGCGCAGCAAAGCCGCCTTTGCAATTCTTCTTTTGCATTTAAACCACCAGGCTCAAGTGGATCAGGGAGGTGGCTGCAAAAGCGGTCGTAGCCAACTAGGCGCGCCACTTCTTCAATTAAATCCACCTC
>Ga0310324_10004_pt1 | contig 27751 bp, 20 predicted proteins | sample LakSupSRFTotalB5_FD_195538 | JGI IMG/M metagenome (GOLD analysis project Ga0310324, IMG submission 195538) | Enriched freshwater cyanobacterial communities from Lake Superior, Ontario, Canada - SU02.SRF.Total.B5 (v2) (version 2) | ecosystem: Environmental > Aquatic > Freshwater > Lake | place... | reverse complement strand
CAGTTCTGTGAGTGGGTCACCTCCACCGACAACCGCCTCTACGTGGGCTGGTTCGGCGTGCTGATGATCCCTTGCCTGCTGAGCGCCACCATTTGCTTCATCGTTGCCTTCATCGCCGCTCCCCCCGTCGACATCGACGGCATCCGTGAGCCCGTTGCCGGCAGCCTGATGTACGGAAACAACATCATCTCTGGTGCTGTTATCCCCTCCAGCAACGCCATCGGCCTGCACTTCTACCCCATCTGGGAAGCCGCCAGCCTCGACGAGTGGCTCTACAACGGTGGTCCCTACCAGTTGGTGGTATTCCACTTCCTGATCGGCATCTTCGCCTACATGGGCCGCGAGTGGGAACTCTCCTACCGCCTCGGCATGCGCCCCTGGATCTGCGTTGCCTACAGCGCACCCGTCGCTGCAGCCTCCGCTGTCTTCCTGATCTACCCCTTCGGTCAGGGTTCTTTCTCTGACGGCATGCCCCTCGGCATCTCCGGCACCTTCAACTACATGTTGGTGTTCCAAGCCGAGCACAACATCCTGATGCACCCCTTCCACATGCTTGGTGTGGCTGGCGTCTTCGGTGGCAGCCTGTTCTCCGCCATGCACGGCTCCCTGGTGACCTCTTCGCTGGTTCGTGAAACCACCGAGTCCGAGTCCCAGAACTACGGCTACAAGTTTGGCCAAGAAGAAGAGACCTACAACATCGTGGCTGCCCACGGTTACTTCGGTCGCCTGATCTTCCAATACGCCTCCTTCAACAACAGCCGCAGCCTGCACTTCTTCCTGGCAGCCTGGCCCGTTGTCGGCATCTGGTTCACCGCCCTCGGCGTGTCCACGATGGCCTTCAACCTCAACGGTTTCAACTTCAACCAGTCGATCCTTGATTCCCAAGGTCGGGTGCTGAACACCTGGGCCGATGTGCTGAACCGCGCTGGCCTTGGCATGGAAGTGATGCACGAGCGCAACGCTCACAACTTCCCCCTTGACCTGGCTGCTGCACAGTCCACCCCCGTGGCATTGAGCGCACCTGCGATCGGTTGATCCCTTCACCTCCTGGCCCTAGGGCTTGAGCTGAACCAAAGCCCCCTCTTTACGGAGGGGGTTTTTTTATGGTTTATCTGACTGCGGCGTTCCTGGGTTAGGGCCCTTCAGGCTCTGGACCTGGCAGACACCACAGGGCTAAACCGCCGCCGCGACCTCGCGCTGCCAGCCACTGCCTGGCGGCCAAGCCCTGCCCGTCCCCATCTTGTCCCCGGGCAATCAGGGCAAAGAAGGGAAGCTTGGCCGGTTCGGGTTTGGCGATGGCCCGATCGAGCAGCTTGAGGCTGCCCAGCTGCAGCTGCAACCGTTCAAACCAGAACACCAGTAGGGGGCGGCGCCCCTTGAGCTGGCCCTGGCCGCTGAACTCGAGGCTGAGGGCGCCGAGGCTGACGCGATTGGCCAGCCGCAGCTGGCCGGGGCTTGGGCCCGCTTCGATCCGTAATTGGGCCGCCAGGCTGCGCAGCAGCCAGGAGCTGGCCGCGGCGGGCTCGTTCTGGCCCTTGGGCCAGGTTTGCACCAGCTGCCAAGCGCCGAGTAGCTCTTCGGCTTCCAGGCCCGTGCCGAGGGATCTGCTGCGCCTTTCCAGCTCCAATAGGGCCTCGGCGTCTGGCAAAAGCGATGCTTGTGGCTCAGGGGCGTGTTCCATCCCCCCAGCATGCAGGCATGGTTCCTCGGCTTGGCCAGTGAACCCGACGCTTGGGGCCCGATCGGCTAGGGGCCGGAGCGTTTGTTTTTGGCCAGGCTTCAGCCGAGCACGGGGGCGAAGGCGAGTAGGCCGCCCGCTAGGGCCAGGCCGAGGGCCAGCCGCTGGCTCCAGATCGCCGCTTGCTTGCGCAGCACCAGATAGCTGCCACCGGCCACCAGGGTCGAGGCGGCCATGGCCCCGATCCACCAGCTGCTGGCACCGATTTCGGTGGGCACGGCCTGGCCGTGGAGCATGGCGTGGATGGCCGCAGCCGTTGCAATCACGGAGCCGGCCAGTCCCAGGCCTGCGTTGGCGTTGGTGGTGGGGCTGCTCTGGCTGCGAAGCACCAAGGCGGCAACAGCTGTGATTGCTAGGGCGGCCAGCACTTCGGCTGCGGGCAGGCCGCCGCCCAGGCCGCCGTACAGCCCACCGGCCAAAGCCCCGGCTAGGCCCCAGAGCAGCAGTTGGGCGGAAAGACTGGCGGCGGCAGCGCCAACGCCAAGGAGAAGCAGCAGATGGTCACTGCCCAGCAGGGGATGGAGGAAGCCACTTCCAAGGCCACCACCAGAGATGCCATGGGCGGCGGCCGGTTGGCCTGAGATGACCACCGCCAGGGCGACGATGGCCACGATGGGGGCCAAGCCACGCAGGGGCAAACGGCTGGTGCGGGCGTTGGTGTGGAGTGGCGCGTTCATCGACGATCCCGGTCCACGCCGGGGTTGAGGGGAGTTGGAGCGGCGAGCGTTCTGACTGGGGGTTGGGCCCCTTCACAGCTGCGGGACAGCGCCGGACTTGCACCGAACTTTCCTCGTTGCCTTGCCAGGATGAACCTGGAAAACCGCTCCGCTCCAGTTTGCCTGGGTTTTGGGCCTTTGGCCGTACTGGATGAACATTGCCGCGGTTCCGGCCATGCTTCTGGCACCGGCCTTGGGTCAGGCCCCCAGCTGAATTGGATCTGGCGTGGGGAATGGGGCTGTTGGTGGTGGACCTGCTCCCCCAAAGGCGCCATCGCCATCCGAATCATGGGTTGGTTGCTTGTTAACCCCTGAGGAAATCGAGGGATCCCGCAAATTTGGTGCTGGGATCCCTTGGGCTGACAAATTAATTTTAATTGGCCCCTAAATAATTGGCCTGAGATCGCTTTGGCTTCAAGCTGAAAATCTTGCGTATTTGAAAAGCCGGTGACTGGATTTGAACCTGCGACCTACTGATTACGAATCAGTTGCTCTACCACTGAGCTACACCGGCATCTTCAGCAAATTAGCATTCGGGTCGAACCTCCGGTCCTTGCATGGCTCCCCGATCGTCCGAGCCCCTGGATCCGGCCCTGCGGTCCAAGTTGCTGCTGGAAGCTAGAACCCCTTGGCGAGGCCTGCGGCGTGCCCTGTGGCTGGCCCTGAGCGCCTCGTCAGCCATTGGCTTGGCCACCATGGCGATGCGTGCCTCCAGTGGCTCTGAGGTGCCCGGTTCAGACCTGCTGATTCAGGTCGTTGCCCTGGTCGTCTTCGGAGGGCTGCTGCTCGTCGATCGCCATCGGGATGGCAACGGCCCGCTCGCCGGGGATCGGCGTGGTCCCGATCGGGACTGAGGAGGCTGGTGCCGAGATGGGCTCAGGCGGAGGGGTCTGGGCTGGGTCCTCCTTGGGCGCTGGCACTGGCTCGACAAGCTGATTAGCCCCTGCCGCCTGGCTGCTCAGCAGGGGCAGGAGCAGCAGCGGTAGCCCCAGGTTGAGGCGCCTGTCCTGTCCCTGGGTCTGCACCCCCTTTTGGGGAGCAGGGGCGTCCCCAAAGGGGATGGAACGCGTTAGTAGCCAGATTGCTTGCACAAGCTGGTGCCACTGCCAAAGCATCAGGGCCAGCAGGGGTGCACATATCAGGAGCACGACCAGCCGCGGCGTGGCGGCCAGGGGCGAGAAGCTCCAGGCAATGCCGGCCTGACGATCGGTCCACCAGACCAACGCCAGCAAGGGCAAGGTGCCTGCCGCTGCGCCTAGGCGCAGCGGCAGGCTGGAGGGCAAGGCACTGAGGCGCAGTTGCAGCTCGCGCCGGCCCCGTAGGGGCACCTGCACCAGCAACAGCGACCAAGGATCGGGGGGCAGGCGCCACATCAAAAACGCCGGTAGCAAGACCCCCAAACCCCAACAGAAAAGGCGCTCCACCAGGGGAAAGGGACCGGGATCGCCGCCGGCCAGCAGGAGCAGCAGGCCAAGGGCCTCCAGGGGCCAGGCCGCCAGCCCCAGGAGCTGGACCCAAAGCAGGGGTTCCCTGCTGGCGGTGGCGCCCTGGAGGCTGGTCACGCTCAGGTGCTGAGGGTGCGGCGCTGGGTGACCAGCTTGTAGGCCTCAACCCGGTCGCCTTCCTTCCAGTTGGCGAAGCGATCGCAGCCAATGCCGCACTCGAAGCCCGTGGCCACTTCCTTGACGTCGTCCTTGTTGCGCCGCACGGAATCGAGATCGCCTTCGAACACCTTCTCCTTGCCACGATGCACGCGCACCTTGCAGTTGCGCTGCAATTTGCCATTGGTGACATAGCAACCGGCCACGGCGCTCTTGCCGATGTTGAAGACGGCTCGCACCTCGGCTTCGCCCAGGATTTCCTCGACCAGCTCCGGCTCCAGCAGGCCCTCCATGGCCATCTGGATGTCTTCCAACAGTTTGTAGATGACGTCGTAGTCACGCACATCGACGCCGGTGGCATCGGCAGCCCGCCGGGCCCCGGAGGCCATGGAGGTGTTGAAGCCCACCACCACGGCGCCAGAGGCTGCGGCCAGATCCACGTCCGTTTCGGTGATCTCGCCCGGGGCGGAGAGCAACACCCGCACCTGCACTTCGTCCTGGGGCAGTTGTTCGAGGGAGCCAAGGATGGCCTCGACGCTGCCCTGCACATCGGCCTTGAGGATGAGGTTGAGCTCTTTGAGGTGGCCTTCGCTGGCCTGGCCCGACATCGAGGCCAGGGAGACCCGGCGGGAGGCCATCTGTTGGGCCAAGCGGGTGGCGCGGGCCTCGGTGGCCCGATCCCCCACCACGGCCCGTGCCGTTTTCTCGTCGACGTAGACCTCGAATTCGTCACCGGCGGTAGGCACTTCGCTGAAGCCCAGGGCTTCCACAGCGCAGGAGGGTCCGGACTCCTTCACCCGTTTGCCGGTGTCGTCCATTAACGCCTTGACCTTGCCGAGCACATGGCCGGCGGCCACCACATCGCCAGCCCGCAGGGTGCCGTTCTGGATCAGCAGCGTGGCCACCGGACCCTTGGCCTTGTCGAGGTGGGCTTCAATCACGGTGCCCTTGGCCATGCGGTCGGGGTTGGCCTGCAGGTCCTCCACTTCGGTGACCAGCAGGATCATCTCCAGCAACTTGTCGATGTTGAGACCCTTGAGGGCACTCACTGGCACCATCACCACGTCGCCGCCCCAGTCCTCGGCCACGAGGCCCTGGCCAGAGAGTTCCTGTTTGACCCGCTCGGCAGAAGCGCCTTCCTTATCGATCTTGTTGATCGCCACCACGATTGGTACCTCGGCGGCGCGGGCGTGGCTGATCGCCTCCAAGGTTTGGGGGCGCACGCCGTCATCGGCGGCCACCACAAGCACGGCCACGTCGGTGACCTTGGTGCCCCGAGCGCGCATGGCGGTGAAGGCCTCGTGGCCCGGGGTGTCGAGGAAGGTGATCTTGCGGATCTCCCCGGCATGGGGAATTTCCACCTGGTAAGCGCCGATGTGCTGGGTGATGCCCCCGGCTTCGCCGGCGGCTACCCGGGTTTTGCGAATCGCGTCGAGCAGGCTTGTTTTGCCATGGTCGACGTGGCCCATCACGGTGACGACAGGCGGGCGACGGATGAGGTGAGCTAGATCGCTCTCCTCGATCATCTCGACGGTCTTCTTGGCCGCTTCCTGGACGTCGTCTTCGAGTACGGGCACACCGAACTCTTCGGAAACGGTCTCGATCGTGGACAGGTCGAGGGTCTGGGTGACCGTGGCGATGATCCCTTTGAAGAAAAGGCTCTTGATGATCTCGGAGCTCTCCACGCCCAGGCGGTCGGCTAGCTCCTGAACCGTGAGGTTGCCCTCCGGAACAATCAGCATGTCGGGCCGCACCTGCTTGGCCTCGCGGGAGGCGCGCAGTTCCATGGCGCGGCGGCGTTGGCGCTGACGGGTGGTTTCCTTCTTGCGCTTGCGCATGGCCGCCGTCGGCTTGACGGCCGCCACGGGACCCCGCTTGGGCTTCATCGGCCGCGCCAGGCTGGCCTGCAGCACTAGGGCTTCCTGTTCGCCCGCAAACCCGCCGGTTTCGGCGGTGAGGGCATCATCGTTTTCGCCGATGATGTGCACCTTTTGGCGCTGTTTCTGGGGCGAGCGGCTGCGCAGGGCCTCCAGCTTGGCGCTGTCGTCCCAGTCGGGCCGCCGGGCTTTGGTACTGCCAGGGGGTTGGGGCGTGCGGAAGCCCGGGCGCCTCGGTGCCGAAGGCGGCGTGGCGGTGGGCCGCACCGGTGCATCGGCGGTGCCGCCGGCCTCCGTGGGGCCGCCGGGGCGGCGAGGCGGCGCAGCGATGGGACGGGCACCGGGCTTCTGGAGCTGCATCAGCTCGCCCGGGGCCACGGGTTTGCGCATGCCTTGGGGCATGCCGGGGCGGATCGGACCGGGGGGGGCAGGGCGGTTGCCGCCGGCGCCAGCAGGGCCAGCCGCATCACGGCGGATGGGTTTGCCCACCAATTCCAGGGGGATGCCCTCGGGACGGCTTGGTGGACTGCCCGGTTTGCCGGGTTGGCCGAGCCGGATCGGAGCCCCGGCCCGAATTGGTGGTGCAGCGCCCGGCCGAACGGGGGCGCCGGGGCTGGGCCGCTGGCTCAACGAGGGCCGACCCGAGGGGGGCGCCGGGCGGCTGCCGCCACCACTTGGGCTGGCCTGGCTGGGTTGGCCTGGTTGGGGCCGGCCCACTAGCTGGGGTTTGGCGCCAGCGCCACTGGACCTGCTCACCGGGGTGGTGGGCCGCTGGGGTTGGACAGTGGGCCTGGCCGGTGGGGCACTTGACCTGGGCGCTGGTGCCGTCGAGCCCGGTGGTGTTGGCCGGGGGCTTGTGGCCGGGCGGGGCGCCGGCGTTTCCGGTTTACGGGGGCTGGGTGCCGGGCCGCGACTGACAAGCGTCTGGGCCTGGGGTTGGCCAGCTCTGGCCGGTGCTGGGGGTGCATCAGCCTTGGCCTTAGCCGGGGCAGCAGCAGCGGGTTTGGTGGCAATCAGGGTGGGTTTAGCCGGGCCCGCAGGCTTGGCGGCCCCAGGGGCGGGCTTGCTAGCGATCACGGCTGGTTTGGTGACGATCACCACTGGCTTGGCCGGGGCTGCTGGCTTGGCCGGGGCAGATACCTTGGCCGGGACGGCTGGCTTGCCAGCCAAGGCGGGCTTGCTCGCCATGGCCGGTTTGGTGGCGACTACCTCCGGTTTGACCCCAGGCGGCTTGGGGGATGGGGGCGCGGCTGCTGCTGGCGCCTTGGCTGGGGAGGCCGCCGCTGGTCGGGCAGGCGCGACCACTGGTGCCGCCGCCTGGCTTTCCCTTTCCGGGGGCTTGGGCGGGGCGGAGGGCCTGGGTGGCGCCACCGGCGCCTTTAGGGGGGCCACCGGCGCGCTCGCAGCGGCTGGGGCGGCGGCCTGGGGAGCCGCAGGACTGTCGCTGGTCGAGGCTTTCTTCAACGAAAGGATGGCCTTAGGGGGTTCGCTGGGCTTGACGGGGCCCTGAGCAGCAGGCTTGCCATTGCCCTTGATGAGGCCGCGGATGGCAGCGGCCTCGTCATCGCTGATCGAGCTGCTGTGGCTCTTGGCAGCAATCGACAGCTTGTCGGCGGCTTCGAGCACGTCCTTATTCTCCAGGCCAAGGTCCTTGGACAGCTCGTAAATCCGGACTTTGCCGCTGCTGGTCATTCAGGTCTCCAATCGGTCAGGGCAACAGGTGCCGCCGGGTCCTACGCGCGGTAAGACCACTATTCATCTTGCCTCAGCGCCCGATGGGCTGGTACTGGGCAGCCGACCTTCGAGGGCGGCGTAGATGGAATCTGCAACCTGGCAGCGCAGGGCCCGTTGCAGTTTGCGGCGGCGTTTGGCTTCGCTCAGGCAATCCTGGCGAGGACAGAGGTAGGCCGAGCGGCCCATCCCCGCATCGAGGGCGAGGCTTCCGTCTTGGAGGCGGACCACCCGCCAGAGCTGCTGACGATCGAGCAGTTCCCGGCAGGTGACACAGCGCCTCAGGACGGGCTTTCCCTTCACCGGGCCTCCGCCAGGCCAGGGGCCCCGTCCTCAGCGGCGAGCTCGGCGTCGGATTGGGCGTTGGTTTCAGCCTCCTCTCCCGGGGGCTCTACAGCGGTTTCGCTGCCCATCTGGGATCCATCGCCCTCGACTTCAGCGTCGACTGGCTCAAGGGCGGCGGTTTCGCCGGCCTCTTCGAAAGGAGCTTGATAGGTGTAGCCGTCGCCGACATACTCTTCGTCATCCTCGGGCAGGGGATAGAGCTCGCGCAGGCGGGCATCCTCCTCAGCGCGGGCGGCCTGCTCCACGGCTAGGCGGGCTTCGGCTTCGGCCTGCAGGGCCTCATCCTCCTGGCGCAACGCGATCAATTCGGCCACCTTTTCGTCTTCGCTGGCCTGGTCGTATTCGCTGCTGTTTTTGATGTCTAGTTTCCAGCCGGTCAGCCGGGCGGCCAGCCGCACGTTCTGGCCCTCGCGGCCAATCGCCAGGCTGAGCTGGTCGGGGGGAACCAAAACATGGGCGTGCTGGCCTTCGGGATCCACCAGCCGCACCATGTCGACCCGGGCGGGGCTGAGGGAGTTGGCGATGTACATGCCGGGGTCGGGGGACCAGCGGATCACGTCGATTTTTTCGCCGCGCAGCTCATTGACCACCTGCTGGATGCGCGAGCCCCGGGCTCCGATGCAGGCGCCCACCGGATCCACTTCCCGCTCAACGCTGTCAACGGCCACCTTGGTGCGGGGGCCGACCGAGCGGGAGGGGGGATTGGCTTCCCGGGCAACGGCCACGATTCGCACCGAGCCTTCCTGAATTTCGGGAACCTCGTTCTCAAACAGATACACCACCAGGCCGGCATTGGACCTGGAGATAAACAATTGGGGGCCGCGCCGTGCCACCTCACTCACCTCCTTGAGGAACACCTTGAAGGTGGCGTTGGCCCGGTAGTTGTCGTTGGGCAGTTGGTCGCGGCGGGGCAGTTCTGCCTCCACCTCCGGACGGCCCAGGCCCGAGCTCACCCCCATGATCACCGACTGGCGCTCGAAGCGGATCACCCGGGCCGTCAGCACGGGATCCTCCAGGTCGGCAAACTCCTCCTGGATCATGCGGCGCTGCTGGTCCCGCAATTTCTGGGCCAGCACCTGCTTGGTGGTGGATGCGGCCATGCGGCCGAAATCGTCTTTTTCAGGGGTGACATCGAGCACGACCGTGTCACCGATTTGGGCATCCTCGGCGACCTGCTGCACTTCGGCCAGGGCAATCTGGTGGTCGTCGCTTTCGACCTCTTCGACAATGATCTTGCTGGCCAGCACGCGATAGCCCTCTTCATCGAGGTCGAGGGCCACGTCGAAGTTGCTGAAGTAATCCTCTTCAAATGGATCTTCGCTGATGCCCAGATAGAGGGTGCGTCGGTAGCGTTCGTAGCCCTTGAGCAGGGCCTCCCGCAGGGCCGCTTCCACCACCTGGGGAGGCAGCTTCTTCTCTTCGCTGATGTCCTCAATCAGATTGGTCAGGCCAGGGAGAAGAACCAGTGCCATTGGTCGGTTGCGCGGGGAAAAGGAATTTGAGAAGTGAAAGGAAGGGTGCCGGCTGGCGGGCGTCCCTCAGTCTTGAGAGGGGGTGATCAGTTGGACACTGAGCACTTCGGAGCGGGGGATGCGGATGGTGCGCCCCTTGACGTTGAGGTGCAGGTGGTCGTCATCGCGCTCCAGCAGAAGCCCTTCCCGCTGGCTTTCGACACCCTCGGGATCGCGCCGGTGGACCTCGATCGGGAAGCCGCGAAAACTGCGGAAATCCCGCTCCTCCTGCAGCAGCTCACTGACGCCCGGGCTGCTGATCTCAAGCACGTAGGCCTGTTCGAGCAGGCCACTGGCCTCGATCGCATCACCGATGGGACCGCTACAGCTGGCGCAGTCGTCCAGGTTGACATCGCTCCCATCGGCCCGGCGCAACTGAATCACCAGGGTCATGGGGATCCGCTGGTGGAGCAGCTGGCCGCCCCAGAGTTGGAAACCCAAGGAGGCAGCCACCTGGCGGGCCAGGCCGTCCAACTCGGGGGGAAGGGTATCGGCCAAAGCCAAGACAGGGACAGCAGGAGACGGGCAGCCCGTCCGGCATCTGCAGTGATCTGCCCTGCCCACCCCCGATCCCGCAGCATCACAAGGGCTTGGGGAGGTCCTTAGCCCAAGGGCGAAGGAACAAGGGTGTGGAACGGTGATGCCCGCCGGGCACATCAGCAACCTACGTGATGGCGTGGAGCCCTAAAGGGGCCCCCCGGGGTTACGGGCGCCCAGTTCCACGGCGGGGGGTTCGGCGAAGTAGTCACTGCTTTGGACCTCGCCGCGCAGGCTGGGGTCCTGGTTGATGCAACGGGCAAGCTGGTCGTCGCTGTGTAGGAACTGGCAGACCCGCGCCCAGAGCTTGGCCCGGCTGGCCGGGGCGCCCTGGCTGAAATGGACGAGGTCCGTGCCGCCAGCCATCCCCTGGATGTCCACTTGGCAGAGGTTGCAGCGCACGCGGGTGCCAGGGGGGATGGCTGCCATGGCAGGGGAATTGGGATAGCAAAACCTAGGCCTCCGGGCCATCACCCAGTCGGTTGTGGTGTGGTTTGTAGGGGCGCCCTGGCCGCCCTTTGCTTGCCCTCGATAGCCTGCAGCTCCTATCTCTGGCCCGCCGTGCCCCCTTCCAGGCGCCTGACCTTGCCCAGGGCGCGGGCCGGGCTTCTCCCCGTTCTGGCCCCCTTCCTTGCCCCGGTCCTAGTGGCTCTGCTGGTGCTGACCGCTCCTATCGGGGCCGCCGCCTGGGCCTTTGAAGCGGTTCCCGCCGCGGCTCCGGTCCCCCTGGCCGCCAACCCTGCGGCCGAGCCCCCCCTGGCCAAGCCCCGCAGTTTTGTGGCTGAAGCAGTGCAACGGGTGGCGGCCTCGGTGGTGCGGATCGATACGGAGCGCAACGTGCCCCCCGGGGGCCTGGATCCGGCCTTCAGCGACCCCCTCCTAAGGGAGTTGTTTGGCGATCCCTCCTCCCGTTCCCGGGAGCGGGGCCAGGGCTCCGGTGTGGTGATAGATCGCCAGGGGCTGGTGCTCACCAATGCCCACGTGGTCGAGGGCGTCGACCGGGTCGAAGTGACCCTGGCCGATGGCCAGCAGGTGGATGGCAGCGTGCTGGGTACCGATCCGGTCACGGATCTGGCCGTGGTGCGGATCGAGCCTGTGGCAGAGCTGCGCGCCGCCCCCCTCGGCGATTCCGAAGCCCTGGAGGTGGGTGACTGGGCCATTGCCCTAGGCACCCCCTACGGCTTGGAGCGCACCGTCACCCTGGGCATCGTCAGCAGCCTGCACCGCAACATCAACAGCCTGGGCTTTTCCGATAAGCGCCTCGAGCTGATCCAGACCGATGCGGCGATCAATCCCGGCAACTCGGGCGGCCCCTTGATCAATGGGGCCGGCGAGGTGGTCGGCATCAACACCCTGGTGCGCTCCGGGCCTGGGGCGGGCTTGGGCTTTGCCATTCCGATCAACCTGGCCAAGGAGGTGGCTGGCCAGCTCGGCCGCGGCAACAAGGTGGTCCATCCCTACCTGGGGGTTCAGCTGGTGCCGCTCACGGCCCGCCTGGCCCGGGACCACAACCGTGATCCCAATGCCCTGGTCACCCTGCCAGAGCGCGATGGTGCCTTGATTCAGACCGTTTTGCCCGATAGTCCGGCCCAGCGGGCGGGTTTGCGTCGCGGCGATCTGGTGGTGGCCGCCGCTGACCAGGCGGTGGCCAATCCGGCCCGGTTGTTGCGTCTGGTGGAGGCTTCCCACATCGGCGAATCCCTGGCAATCACGGTGTTGCGGGGCGATCGGGAGCTGCGGCTGACGATCCGGCCGGAGGCCTTGCCCGCTGCCAGCTAAGGGCGGTCCCGGAGGCCTTTCGCCTCGCCCCAGATGCCCCTTGCCCTAAACACGGCGCTTGCTACGGTCACGGGCCTTTCCGACCCCGGTGATGGCTGATCTGCAGGACCGCATGAAGCAGGCCGTGGCGGAGGCGGCGGTGCAGCAGATCCGCGACGGCATGGTCGTGGGCCTGGGCTCCGGCTCTACGGCGGCCCTGATGATCCAGGGCCTGGGCGCCAAGCTCCAAAGCGGTGAGCTCAAGGACATCACTGGCGTCACCACCTCCTTCCAGGGGGAAGTGCTGGCGGCCGAACTGGGTATTCCGCTCAAGAGCCTCAATGCCATCTCCCGTATCGATCTGGCCATCGATGGGGCCGATGAGGTCGACCCGGATTTCCAGCTGATCAAGGGCGGCGGCGCCTGCCATGTGCAGGAAAAGCTGGTGGCCCGCCGCGCCGACCGCTTCGTGGTGGTGGTGGATGCCAGCAAGTTGGTGGAGCGCCTCAACCTGGGCTTCCTGTTGCCCGTGGAGGTGCTGCCCGGAGCCTGGCGTCAGGTGCAAGCTGAATTGGGGGAGCTCGGCGGCGATGCCCAGCTGCGCATGGCCGTGCGCAAGGCCGGCCCGGTCGTCACCGACCAGGGCAACCTGGTCCTTGACGTGCGTTTTGCCGGCGGCATCGCCGATCCGGTGAGCCTCGAGCAGACGATTAACAACCTGCCCGGCGTGTTGGAGAACGGTCTGTTCGTCAACATCACCGACCAGGTGCTGGTCGGTGATCTGGTCGAAGGTGTCCCTGGCGTGCGGGAGCTGGGGCGCCGTTGAAGGGGCGCCTGAGGCGCCCTCAACCCGCTGCCTCCCTGGACTGGTCTTAGCCCTCCAGGCGCAGCCGCACTGATTGGGCGTGGCTATGGAGCCCTTCGCTATCCGCCAGGGTGACCACGGCAGGACCGGTGGCCTCCAGGGCCTGGCGGTTGAAGTGGATCAGGCTGGTGTGGCGCAGGAAGGTTTCCACCCCCAGGGCGCTGGCGAAACGGGCCGTGCCGGAGGTGGGCAGGGTGTGGTTAGGGCCGGCCAGATAGTCGCCCACTGCCTCCGGGCTCCAGGCACCTAGGAAGATCGCCCCCGCGTGCTCGATGCGCTTGGCCAGGGGTTCGGGCTGCTCCACCAGCAGTTCCAGGTGTTCGGGCGCAAAGCGGTCGCTCAAGACCGCCGCCGCCTCCAGGTTCGGGCAGACCACCACCAGACCCCAGGCATTCAGGGCTGCCAAGGTGATGGCGGCCCGGGGATGGTGGGCCAGCTGGGCTTCAAGGGCTGCCGGCAGGGCAGCCGCCAGGGCCTCGCTGGTGGTGAGCAGGATGGCTGCCGCCAGGGGATCGTGTTCCGCCTGGGCCAGCAGGTCGGCGGCCACCTGGTCAGCCCGGGCGCTGTGGTCGGCGATCACCAGCACCTCGCTGGGGCCTGCGAGCGAATCGATCGCCACCCGGCCATAAACCGCCTTTTTGGCCAGGGTCACGTAGAGGTTGCCAGGGCCAGTGATCACATCCACCCGCGGGATCGTGGCGGTGCCGTAGGCCAGGGCTGCGATCGCCTGGGCGCCGCCAACGCGGTAGATCTCGTCGACGCCGGCCAGGTGGGCAGCCGCTAGCACCGTGGCGTTCACCTGGCCATCGGGTCCTGGGGGTGTCACCATCACCAGCCGCTTAACGCCGGCCACCCGGGCGGGCACCGCATTCATCAGCACGGTGCTCGGGTAGGAGGCCCGGCCGCCGGGGATATAAATGCCCGCCGTCTCCACGGGGCGCCAGCGCCGGCCTAGCCGTTCGCCATGGGGGCCGGTCAGATCCAGATCGCTGGGGAGTTGGATCTGGTGGAAGGCCAGGATGCGTTCGTGGGCGAGTTCTAGGGCCGCTTTGAGGCGGCTGTCGCACTGGTTCCAGGCGGCCTGGAGCTGCTGGAGAGGGATGCGCAAGGGATCGGGACGCACCCCATCGAAGCGCTCGCTGAGATCGAGCAGGGCCCGATCCCCTTCGGTGCGCACCTGGGCGAGGATGGCGTCCACGGTTTTGATGGCCGCTTCCGCCTGACCGCTATTGGTGCGATCGGCGATCTGGTCCAGTCGCCTGGCCGCCGCGGCCAGATCGCTCAGCACTTCCAGCTCCAGGGCGGCTGCCCCAGGGGTTCTGCCGCTTGGATGCAGGGAGGGGCTGGCGGCCACGGCGCTGGAAGGGTTGAACGGCATTTCAAGTTAAGTCCAAGCCTTCTTGGATCGGGCTAGGGGGTAGGATCTTCGTTTGCTGATTCAGCGCAGAAACCGCCTGTGGCCAATAACAAGTCCTCGAAAAAACGCATCGAGGTTGCCGAACGCAACCGCGTGCAGAACCGCACTTACAAGTCGGCTGTGCGCACCCTGATCAAGCGCTGCTTCAGCGCCTGCTCGGCCTTCAGCCAGGCGCCTGGCGATGACGCCAAGGAAGCCGTTCAGGCCAGCCTGAACGCCGCCTTCAGCAAAATCGACAAGGCGGTGAAGGTTGGTGTCCTGCACCGCAACACCGGCGCCCACCAGAAGGCCCGACTCAGCACGGCCGTCAAACAGGTGGTCGAGCCGGCTGGCGCCCCCCAGGCCTGATCCGACTTCCCGCACCTGCCCCAAGGGCCCGACCGTGACCCAGGCGCATCCCAAGGCCATGTCCCAGCAGACCGCGCTGGCTGCTGATCCCAATGGCCAGCTGGCTGGTGATCCCAGCTTCAAGTTGGTAGACAGCCATTGCCACATCGTGTTTCGCAATTTTGAGGCGGACCTTGATGCGGTGGCCCAGCGATGGCGCGACGCTGGAGTGGTGCGCTTGCTCCATGCCTGCGTCGAGCCGTCTGAAATTGCGGCGATCCGGGCCCTAGCTGATCGTTTCCCGGAGCTGCGTTATTCGGTGGGGGTTCACCCCCTCGATACGCAGCACTGGCATGACCAGACCGCCCAGCAGCTGCGCCAGGCAGCCCTGGACGATCCTCGGGTCGTGGCCATCGGGGAACTGGGACTGGATCTGTTTCGTGAGCAGAACCTGGAGTCCCAACTGGCCGTGCTCAGGCCCCAGTTAGATCTGGCCTGGGAGCTGGACTTGCCAGTGATCATCCATTGCCGGGACGCCGCAGATGCCATGCTCCAGGAACTGGGCCACCGCCAGGCCCAGGACCGATGTCCCCGGGGGGTGATGCACTGCTGGGGCGGAACCCCGGCGGAGATGGAGGGCTTCCTAGCCCTGGGTCTGTACATCAGCTTTAGCGGCACGGTCACCTTTGCCAAGGCTGAAGACACCCACGCCTGCGCCCGCCAGGTGCCTTCAGACCGCTACCTGGTGGAAACCGATTCCCCCTTTCTGGCCCCGGTTCCCCGGCGGGGCAAGCGCAATGAGCCCGCCTACGTGGCCGCCGTTGCCGAACGGGTGGCAGTGCTGCGGGGTGAGAGCTTGGCTGCGGTTGCCGCCCAGAGCACCCGCAATGCGAGCAAACTCTTCGGTCCGGCCTTTGACAGTGTATGATGTTTAATTGGTTTGCTAACCAGTGCGGTCTTCTTCGTGTTGCTGCCTGGGCCCTGCACACCCCCGATCCCCATCTGGTGCTTTGTCTTTGCGTTGGATTTCGTCGTCAGCAGGGTTGATCAGAGCTCTGCCGGTCTAGGCGCAGGCGAGCTGTTCACTCAGTGGATCGCCCGTTACTGCGCTAAACAGCTTCGATAACGTCATTATTTCCTTCGCTGACGCCCGCAAGGTCAGCGTTTCCCCACCTTACAGTTCCTGCAGGTTAACGCATGAGCAGCGCGATCCAGGTCGCCAAGACCGTTACGTACCTCCCCGATTTGGTCGAGGTGCAGCGGGCAAGCTTCAAATGGTTCCTGGAGAAGGGGCTGATCGAGGAGTTGGAAAGCTTCTCCCCGATCACCGATTACACCGGCAAGTTGGAGCTGCACTTCATCGGTAGCGAGTACCGGCTGAAGAGGCCCCGCCATGACGTCGAAGAAGCGAAGCGGCGCGATGCCACCTTCGCTTCCCAGATGTATGTGACCTGTCGCCTGGTTAACAAGGAAACCGGCGAAATCAAGGAGCAGGAAGTCTTCATCGGCGAGCTTCCCTTGATGACCGAACGGGGCACCTTCATCATTAACGGCGCCGAGCGTGTGATCGTTAATCAGATTGTGCGTTCACCCGGCGTCTATTTCAAGGACGAGCAGGATAAGAACGGCCGTAAAACCTTCAATGCAAGTCTGATCCCTAACCGGGGTGCTTGGCTGAAGTTTGAAACCGATAAGAACGATCTGTTGCACGTTCGCGTCGATAAAACCCGCAAAATCAACGCCCACGTGTTGATGCGCGCCATCGGTCTGTCCGATAACGATGTGCTCGACAAGCTGCGGCACCCTGAATATTATCAGAAGTCGATTGAGGCGGCCAACGACGAGGGCATTAGTTCAGAAGATCAAGCCCTACTGGAGCTCTATAAAAAACTACGTCCGGGTGAACCGCCCTCGGTGAGTGGTGGCCAACAGTTGCTGCACAGCCGCTTCTTTGATCCCAAGCGCTACGACTTGGGCCGCGTCGGTCGCTATAAGATCAATAAGAAGTTGCGGCTCACGATTCCCGACGCGGTACGCACCCTCACGCCGGAAGATGTACTCTCAACGATTGATTACCTGATCAATCTCGAGCTCGATGTGGGCGGCGCCTCCCTCGATGACATCGACCACCTCGGCAACCGCCGTGTGCGCTCAGTCGGCGAATTGCTGCAAAACCAGGTCCGCGTTGGCCTCAACCGACTCGAGCGAATCATTAAGGAGCGGATGACGGTCGGTGAGACCGAATCCCTCACTCCTGCCCAGCTGGTAAACCCCAAGCCCCTGGTGGCGGCGGTGAAGGAGTTCTTCGGCTCCAGCCAGTTGAGCCAGTTCATGGACCAGACCAACCCCCTGGCCGAGCTCACCCACAAGCGCCGTATCAGCGCCCTCGGCCCAGGTGGTTTGACCCGGGAGCGGGCTGGTTTCGCCGTGCGCGATATTCACCCCTCCCATTACGGCCGGATCTGCCCAATTGAAACGCCTGAAGGTCCCAATGCAGGCCTGATTGGTTCCCTGGCAACCCACGCCCGGGTCAACGAATACGGTTTCATCGAAACCCCCTTCTGGCGGGTTGAAAATGGCATCGTCATCAAAGAAGGCGATCCGATCTATCTTTCCGCCGACCTGGAGGATGAGTGCCGCATCGCCCCAGGCGACATCCCTGCCGATTCCACCGGACGCATCACTGCTGAACTGGTGCCGGTGCGCTATCGCCAGGACTTTGAGAAGGTGCCCCCTGAGCAGGTGGACTATGTCCAGCTCTCACCGGTTCAGGTGATTTCGGTGGCTACCTCCCTGATTCCCTTCCTGGAGCACGACGACGCCAACCGGGCCCTGATGGGGTCCAACATGCAGCGCCAGGCTGTGCCCCTGCTGCGGCCAGAAAGGCCTTTGGTGGGCACGGGTCTAGAAACCCAAGTGGCTCGTGACTCGGGCATGGTGCCAATCACCACGGTCAACGGCACCGTGGCCTATGTGGATGCCACCGCCATCGTCATTCGCGACGAGGCCGGTGTGGATCACAACCACTACCTGCAGAAGTACCAGCGCTCCAACCAGGACACCTGCCTCAACCATCGCCCGATTGTCTCCCTGGGCGACCAGGTGATTGCCGGCCAGGTACTCGCCAATGGCTCGGCCTGTGAGGGTGGTGAGATCGCCCTGGGGCAGAATGTGTTAATCGCCTATATGCCTTGGGAGGGCTATAACTACGAGGATGCGATCCTTGTTAGTGAGCGTCTTGTTCAAGACGATCTCTACACCTCGGTGCACATCGAGAAGTATGAAATTGAGGCCCGCCAGACCAAGCTCGGACCTGAGGAGATTACTCGGGAAATCCCTAATGTCGCCGAGGAAAGCCTGGGCAGCCTCGATGAAATGGGCATTATCCGTATCGGTGCCTATGTGGAATCTGGTGACATTCTTGTAGGCAAGGTGACGCCCAAGGGCGAATCAGATCAGCCGCCGGAAGAGAAGCTGCTCAGGGCCATCTTTGGCGAGAAAGCCCGCGATGTTCGTGACAACTCCCTAAGGGTGCCCGGCACCGAACGGGGTCGGGTGGTTGATGTGCGCATTTACACCCGTGAGCAGGGCGATGAATTGCCGCCGGGAGCCAACATGGTGGTGCGGGTCTATGTGGCCCAGCGTCGCAAAATCCAGGTGGGCGACAAGATGGCCGGCCGCCACGGCAACAAGGGCATTATTAGTCGCATTCTTCCCCGCGAAGACATGCCCTACCTGCCCGATGGCAGCCCGATCGACATCGTGCTCAACCCCTTGGGTGTTCCTTCACGGATGAACGTGGGCCAGGTGTTCGAATGCCTGATGGGCTGGGCCGCCTCCCACCTGGATTGCCGCGTCAAGGTCGTGCCCTTTGATGAGATGCACGGCCCTGAAAAGTCGAAGGAAACGGTTCAGGCCTACCTAGAAGCTGCCAAGGCCCTGCCGGGTAAGGATTGGGTTTATAACCCCGACAATCCTGGCAAAATCCAGTTGATTGATGGTCGGACAGGCGAGCCCTTCGACCAGCCCGTCACCGTGGGCTATGCCCACATCCTCAAGCTGGTTCACCTGGTGGATGACAAGATCCACGCCCGCTCCACTGGTCCCTATTCCCTGGTGACCCAGCAGCCCCTCGGCGGTAAGGCCCAGCAGGGCGGCCAGCGCCTTGGTGAGATGGAAGTGTGGGCCCTCGAGGCCTACGGTGCCGCCTACACCTTGCAGGAATTGCTCACGGTCAAATCCGACGACATGCAGGGTCGCAACGAGGCTCTCAACGCGATCGTCAAGGGCAAGCCCATTCCCCGTCCCGGTACTCCGGAATCCTTCAAGGTGCTGATGCGCGAGCTCCAGTCCCTTGGTCTGGATATTGCCGTCTACACAGAAGAGGGCGTGGAAGTGGATCTGATGCAGGATGTCAATCCTCGCCGCAGTACCCCCAACCGGCCCACCTACGAATCCCTCGGCGTCGCGGATTTCGACGACGACTGATCGCTATCCCCGTTCATTCGCCCCTTCGTACGTCCGCGCGCTCCTAGGCCATGACCAACAGCAACCTCCGCACCGAAAACCACTTCGACTACGTCAAGATCACGCTCGCCTCGCCCGAGCGGATCATGCAGTGGGGCCAACGCACCCTGCCCAATGGGCAGGTTGTTGGTGAGGTGACCAAGCCAGAAACGATTAACTACCGCACCCTCAAGCCCGAGATGGACGGGCTCTTCTGCGAGAAGATCTTCGGACCCTCGAAGGACTGGGAATGCCATTGCGGTAAGTACAAGCGGGTGCGGCACCGTGGCATCGTCTGCGAGCGTTGCGGCGTTGAGGTCACCGAAAGCCGGGTGCGGCGCCACCGCATGGGCTTTATCAAGCTGGCGGCCCCGGTCTCCCATGTTTGGTATCTGAAGGGAATCCCCAGCTATGTGGCGATCCTGCTGGACATGCCCCTGCGCGATGTCGAGCAGATCGTTTATTTCAACTGCTATGTGGTGCTCGATAAGGGCGATCACAAGGATCTGACCTATAAGCAGCTGCTCACAGAAGATGAGTGGCTGGAGATTGAAGACCAGATCTACGCCGAGGATTCGGAGATCGAAAACGAGCCCATAGTGGGTATCGGTGCTGAAGCCCTCAAACAGCTGCTGGAAGATCTCAATCTCACGGAGATCGCCGAGCAACTGCGCGAGGACATTGCAGGCAGCAAGGGCCAAAAGCGGGCCAAGCTGATTAAGCGCCTGCGGGTGATCGACAACTTCATCTCCACCGGGGCTAAGCCCGGTTGGATGGTGCTCGATGTGATTCCAGTGATCCCACCCGACCTGCGCCCGATGGTGCAGCTGGATGGCGGTCGCTTCGCCACTAGCGACCTCAATGACCTTTATCGACGGGTCATTAACCGCAACAACCGATTGGCGAGGCTGCAGGAAATCCTTGCCCCAGAGATCATCGTCCGCAACGAAAAGCGGATGTTGCAGGAAGCCGTTGATGCCCTAATCGACAATGGCCGCCGCGGTCGTACCGTGGTCGGGGCGAACAATCGACCGCTCAAATCCCTCAGCGATATCATCGAAGGTAAGCAGGGTCGTTTCCGGCAGAACCTTCTCGGCAAGCGAGTTGACTACTCCGGCCGTTCCGTGATTGTGGTCGGTCCGAAGCTGAAGATGCATCAGTGTGGCCTGCCGAAGGAAATGGCGATTGAGTTGTTCCAACCATTCGTAATCCATCGCCTGATCCGACAGAACATTGTCAACAACATCAAGGCCGCCAAAAAGATGATCCAGCGGGCCGATGATGAGGTGATGCAGGTTCTTCAAGAAGTGATCGAAGGTCATCCGATCCTGCTTAACCGGGCGCCGACCCTGCACCGCCTCGGCATCCAGGCGTTCGAACCCAAGTTGGTGGACGGTCGCGCCATCCAACTTCACCCCCTCGTATGTCCAGCCTTCAACGCTGACTTTGACGGCGACCAAATGGCCGTGCATGTTCCCCTGGCGATCGAGGCCCAGACCGAGGCGCGCATGTTGATGCTTGCCAGCAACAACATTCTGTCTCCCGCAACGGGCGAACCGATCATCACCCCATCCCAGGACATGGTGCTAGGCGCCTATTACCTCACAGCCATCCAGCCCGGCGCTATCAAGCCCGACTTCGGCGATCGCAGCCGCACCTTCGCGGGCCTCGACGATGTGCTCAATGCCTTCGATGAGAAGCATTTGACCCTTCATGACTGGGTGTGGGTGCGCTTCAGTGGCAGCACCGATGACGAGGACGAGGACAACAAGCCCCAAAAGGAAGAGACGCTGACCGATGGCACCCGCATTGAACAGTGGAAGTATCGCCGCGATCGCTTCGATGATGATGGCGCCCTGATCAGCCGTTATCTACTAACCACAGTGGGCCGTTGCGTGATGAACCGCACGATCATCGATGCGGTGGCCGCCGCCTGAGATCCCGGACGTTTTTCCTTCTTTTTATCCCGCTTCGCGAGCTGCCATGACTGCCACCCCCGCCAAGAAGACCAGCAAGAAAATCAGCAAAAAAGCCGCAGCAGCGGCTGCCGCTGCTGAAGCTGCCTTGTCTGTTTTAGGTGCTGTTGCACCGCTAAGCAAAGCGCCGGCCCCTTTCCGCAACCGGGTCATTGATAAGAAGGCCCTGCGCACCCTGATGGCTTGGGCCTTCAAGCACCATGGCACCGCCGCTACGGCATCCATGGCCGATGACCTCAAGGACCTCGGTTTCCGCTACGCAACCCAGGCGGCCGTGTCGATCTCGATTGAGGATCTGCGCATTCCTGGTGAAAAGGCCCGTTTGTTGGCTGAAGCCGAGCAACAAATTACCGATACGGAAGAGCGTTATCGCCTAGGTGAGATCACCGAGGTGGAGCGCCATACCAAGGTGATCGATACCTGGACCGAAACCAACGAGCGTCTTGTTGAGGAAGTTAAAAAGAACTTCAACGACAACGACCCGCTCAATTCGGTTTGGATGATGGCGAACTCTGGGGCCAGGGGCAATATGTCCCAGGTGCGCCAGTTGGTGGGCATGCGTGGCCTAATGGCCAACCCCCAGGGCGAAATCATCGACTTGCCGATTCGCACTAACTTCCGCGAAGGCCTAACAGTCACCGAATACGTCATCTCCTCCTACGGTGCCCGCAAGGGCTTGGTGGATACCGCCCTACGCACGGCTGACTCGGGCTATCTCACACGCCGTCTTGTGGATGTGGCCCAGGATGTGATTGTGCGTGAGGACGATTGCGGCACCACCCGGGGTATTCCGATCGACGCCGATGAAAAGGGTCGTTTCTTTGCCAAGCTGGTTGGTCGCCTGGCTGGCGTGCGCGTGGTTGATGCCAACGGAGAAATCCTGGTTGATCGCGATGGTGAAATCGATCCACCGTTGTCGCGTCGGATTGAGGAAGCCGGAGTTAAAACCGTTGTGGTGCGTTCACCGCTCACCTGCGAAGCAGCTCGTTCAGTTTGCCGCAAGTGTTATGGCTGGGCCCTAGCCCACAACCAATTGGTTGATTTGGGTGAAGCGGTTGGCATTGTGGCTGCCCAATCGATTGGTGAACCGGGTACCCAGCTCACCATGCGCACGTTCCACACAGGTGGTGTGTCGACGGCCGAGACCGGTGTGGTTCGTTCGCTGATCGAAGGCACCGTGGAATTTGATGCTAAGGCCCGGGTGCGGGCCTTCCGCACGCCCCATGGCGTTGAAGCCCAGATTGCTGAAACCGATTTCAACCTGCAGGTGAAGCCTACCGCTAAGGGTCGCCTACAACGGCTTGAGATCACTACCGGCTCGATTCTCTTCGTAGACGATGGCGCCCAGGTGCCTGCTGATTTTATTTTGGCCCAGATTTCGGCCGGTGCTGCCGTTAAGAAGAGCGTTGAAAAAGTCACCAAGGATGTGATCTGCGATCTGGCTGGCCAGGTTCGCTATGAGGATGTGATCCAGCCTCGAGAAGTGACAGACCGCCAGGGCAACATCACCCTAAAAGCCCAAAGACTGGGACGTCTCTGGGTGTTCAGTGGCGATGTCTATAACTTGCCGCCCAATGCCCAACCGGTTGTCCATGGCACTGTTCCTGTGCACACCGGTGATGTGCTGGCCGAAAGTCGGCTTGTGAGCGAATATGGCGGTGCCGTGCGACTGCGCGAATCGACAGGTGACTCCCGTGAAGTGCAAATTGTTACCTCTAGCTTAACCCTCAAGGATTGCAAGCTGGTTGGTGAATCAACCCACTCCGGGGAAATTTGGCACCTAGAGGGTAAGGAAAATATTCGCTACCTGCTTAAAACTGCCCCCGGCAGTAAGATTGGTAGTGGCGAAGTGATTGCCGAATTAGCAGATGATCGCTTCCGGACCCAAACTGGCGGTTTGGTGAAATATGCCCCCGGCCTCTCGATTAAGAAGTCTCGCTCTGCCAAGCATGGCTTTGAGGTCAACAAGGGTGGCACTCTGCTTTGGGTCCCCCAGGAAACCCATGAAATCAACAAGGATATTTCCCTGTTGATGATTGAGGATGGCCAGTGGATCGAGGCTGGCACCGAAGTTGTCAAGGACATCTTCAGCCAGACCGCCGGCATTGTTACGGTGACCCAGAAGAATGACATTCTGCGCGAGATTATCGTGCGCTCTGGCAGCCTACACCTAGTGGCCGATAGCAAGGCGCTGTCCCGTTATGCCGACGACGGTAAAATGGTTAATCTTGGCGATGAGGTTGCCCCCGGTTTAATCGCTGATGCCATGGTCTTTGTTGAGGCGGTGGATACACCGGAAGGTGGCGCCGTGTTGTTAAGGCCTGTCGAAGAATACAGTATCCCTGATGCTGCTCACCTTCCCGATCTCGGAAGTATCAAGCAGAACGGTGGCCCTTCCCTAGGACTCAAAGCTATTCAGCGCCTTCAGTACAAAGATGGAGAACTAATTAAGTCCGTGGAGGGAGTTGAACTGCTGCGAACCCAGCTTATTCTGGAGACCTACGAAACCACCCCCCAAATGACTATCGATGTGGAGGCCGTGCCCGATAAGCGCGCCAAAACCATCGAGCGCTTGCAGTTGGTGATCCTGGAGACCCTATTGGTTCGTCGCGACACGCTTTCAGATGCAAGTCACGGTTCCACACACACCGAATTGCAGGTGGAAGATGGCATTGCTGTCAAGAGCGGCGATGTGGTGGCTACCACCCAAATCCTTTGCAAGGAAGATGGCATTGTCCAAATGCCGGATCTGGTGGAGGGCGAGCCGATTCGTCGCCTGATTGTGGAGCGCCCCGGAGATACCCGTACGATCGACTTAGGTGGAGTAGCACCTTTGGTTCAAATTGGTCAACGCTTGGTGGATGGCGATCCCTTGGCTGAAGGTATCGTTTCGCCCTGCTGCGGCAAGGTGGAAGCGTTAGAGCCCGGCTCGATTACCGTGCGCCTAGGCCGTCCCTACATGGTGTCGCCAGATTCAGTGCTCCACGTTCGTGATGGCGAGTTGGTGCAGCGCGGTGATAGCCTTGCTCTGCTTGTGTTTGAACGTCAAAAGACCGGTGACATTGTTCAGGGTCTACCGCGGATTGAAGAACTGTTAGAGGCCCGTCGCCCCCGGGAATCCTCCATTCTCTGCCGCAAGAGCGGCACGGTGCAGATTAAGCAGGGAGGGGAGGATGATTCAATCACCGTATCTGTAATTGAAGAGGACGATGTAATCACGGAGTACCCGATTTTGCTTGGGCGCAACGTGATGGTTAGCGATAGCCAGCAGGTAACGGCCGGTGAATCGCTTACGGATGGCCCGATCAACCCCCACGAATTGCTTGAGTCGTACTTCGAGGATTTGCGCCTGCGCAAGCCCACCATGGAAGCGGCCCAGGAAGCGTTTTCTAAGTTGCAGTTCCGCCTTGTGCAGGAAGTGCAGAACGTCTACAAATCCCAGGGTGTCACCATTGATGACAAGCACATCGAAGTGATCGTGCGCCAGATGACCAGCAAGGTACGGATTGAGGATGCCGGCGACACTACCTTGCTGCCGGGCGAATTGATCGAACTGCGTCAGGTGGAGCAGGTCAATTCGGCCATGGCGATTACCGGTGGCGCACCCTCCGAGTTCACACCCGTGCTCTTGGGCATTACCAAGGCCTCCCTCAATACTGACAGCTTCATCTCGGCGGCCTCCTTCCAAGAGACCACCCGGGTGCTCACCGAGGCTGCGATCGAAGGGAAGAGTGACTGGCTGCGCGGCCTCAAGGAGAACGTGATCATCGGTCGCCTAATTCCTGCTGGCACTGGCTTCAGTGGCTTTGAAGAGGAGCTTCGCGCCGAGGCCGGTCCCCATCCCGATATCCTTGATGAGGATCCTGCCGGCTATCGCCGCATGCAGAACCTTCGCCCTGACTACACGGTGGAGATGCCCGCAGCCCCTGCGGCTACTGCCCAAGCCCTGCTGGACGATCCATCCGATGATGAGCTGGAGGCGACCCGCAGCCGCCACGGCATCGAGGCCTCGGTGAGCAGTGTGGCAGCCTTTACCCGCCCCACCGTTGAAGATGGTTTGGAGGAGGAATTGTTGCCGGATCCAGCGGCCCTTGAGGGACTGCAGGAAGAGGGGTTGTTGAGCGACGACTGAGCTCTCCGCTTGTCCTTAGCAGGCAGTCCCTGAAACCGGCTAGCTCCTGGTTCAGCTTTTTGTTCCTTCGATCGTTTGGCCATGCTCCAACCCACCTTGGTTCCGAAGCGGCAATTGCCTCGTTTTGGCTTCCACACCCATACCGAACTATTTAATGGCCGGGCGGCCATGCTTGGTTTTATTGCCCTTTTGGCGGTGGAAGTGAACCTGGGTCACGGTTTGTTGGTTTGGCCCTGATGGGTTCGGCCATCCCCCTGTTGGGACTTGGTCAGGCCGAACTGGAGGCCTGGGCTATGGCCCAGGGACAGGCGCCCTTTCGTGGCCGCCAGCTCCATGATTGGCTCTATACCAAGGGTGTCCGCAGTTTGGAGGCCATCTCCGTGCTGCCCAAGGGTTGGCGTGAAGCCCTCACTAGCGAGCCCCCCCCAGGGGCCTTCGATTGGAGCGGCCGCTCGCGGGAATTACACCGCAGTGTGGCCCGGGATGGCACGACCAAATTGTTGCTAGCCACTAGCGATGGCCTCAGCATCGAAACTGTTGGAATTCCGGCCCTAGATCGCCTAACTGCTTGCGTTAGCACCCAGGTGGGCTGTCCGATGGCCTGCCGCTTTTGCGCCACCGGTAAGGGTGGTCTCCAGCGCTCGTTGGCGGTGCACGAGATTGTTGACCAGGTCCTAAGTGTGCGCGAGGTGATGGAGAAACGGCCCAGCCACGTGGTGTTCATGGGCATGGGAGAGCCGCTGCTTAATATCGATGCCGTGTTGTCGGCTATCGACTGTCTTTGCCGAGATCTGGGTATGGCCCAACGGCAAATTACGGTCAGCACCGTTGGGGTTCCCCACACGCTGCCAACCTTGGCGGAGCGTTCCCTAGAGCGCTTGGGACGGGCCCAGTTCACCTTGGCGGTGAGTTTGCATGCCCCCGATCAGGCTTTGCGCGAGCAGCTCATCCCCACGGCCCGGGCCTATCCGCTCGAGCACCTACTCGAGGATTGCCGCCGCTATGTGGCAATCACGGGCCGGAGGGTGAGTTTTGAATACATCCTGCTGGGGGGCCTTAATGATCAGCCGCGCCACGCCGCCGCCCTAGCCAAGTTATTGCGGGGTTTCCAGAGCCACGTCAATTTGATCGCCTACAACCCGATTGAGGAGGAAGAGTTCCAACGGCCGAATCCGGCGGCGGTGGAGGCCTTTCGGCGGGGCCTAGAGCAGCGCCACATTGCCGTGAGTGTGAGGGCAAGTCGTGGCCTCGATGCTGATGCGGCCTGCGGTCAGTTGCGGCGACGCCTCGGGGGCAGCTTCGAACCGGCTTAGTCCGGCTTGGCCCATAACCCCCCCTTGATCTGGACTTCCGTCGGATGTTCAGGTGGAATCCCTGCTGGGGTCGAAGGAACCCTTGACGCCATCGCCATGCCATGGCGCCAGCCAGGCCATTAAAAGGAAGGCTGGTAAGGATGCCGCCGCCGTAAGCAGAAAGAAACTGCTCCAGCCGACCCCCTCCGCCACGAAGCCCGCCTGGCCAGAGAGCACCGAGCGACTCAGGGCGTAGACCCCCGAGAGCAGGGCGTACTGGGTGGCCGAGAAGCGGGGATTGCACAGTCCCATTAGTAGGGCCACGAACACGGCCCCCCCTAGGCCGCCACCGAGGTTTTCTAGGCCCACCGCCAGTAGCAGGCCGGTGCTGCCGCCATGGAACTGGGCCAGGGCCCAGTAACCCAGGTTGCCAGTCGCTCCCACCAAGGCAAACACCCAGAGGGAGCGGTTCATGCCCAACTTGCTGAAAAGCAGGCCGCCCAGGATCGTGCCAACAATCGTGGCGCCGATGCCCCAGCCCGCCAGCACGGAACCGACCACGGCAGGTGAGAAACCCTGTTGGATTAGAAACGGCACCGCCATGACATTGAGCAGGCCGTCGGGCCAGCGGTAGAGCAACACCAGCGCCAGCAGCATCAAGGCCCGCCCGCGGCCGGTGCGATGCACGAACTCCCGCGCCGGACCGACCACCGCCTGGCGGAGGCTGCGCACTTGGTGCTCGATGGGCGGCAGGGGGGGGGCCGTGAGCGTGAAGGGCACCACCAGCAGCATCAGAACCGCCGATCCGCAGAAGGCCAGGGGCCAGCCGTAGCGGCTAGCAAGAATGAAGCCTCCCGCCCCGATGGCGAGCATGGCGCCTCGGTAGCCCAGGTTTGTGGCGGCGGCACCTGCTCCCCGTTCCGGCTGCGGCAGCAGATCGGTGCGGTAGGCATCGACCAATATGTCCTGGGTGGCACTCACCACGGCTAGGGCTACCGCCATGACGCCGATGGCCGTGAGGCTGGCGGGATCCTGGCCGGGGCGCAGCCCCGCCATGGCGGCGATGAGAGCGACGAGCAGCAGCTGCACCAGCAGTAGCCAGCCCCGTCGCCGGTCGGGCCAGGGGATTGGCCAGCGATCCAGCAGTGGCGCCCAGGCCATCTTCAGGGTGTAGGGCAATTCGGCGTAGGCCAATAACCCGATCAGGCCCAGGGGCACCCCGCTGGCGGCGAGCCAGCCCTGCAGCAGCTTGGTGCCCACCATGTAGGGAGTGCCGCTCGCCACCCCCTCGGCAGCCACGGCAGTGAGGCGCCGCCAGGTGCCGGCCGCGGCGACGGGCTGGGGGGGCATCGCAGGCGGCTCAGATGGGCCAACCCTAGGATTGCTTTACTGACGACCATTGCTCGCTTCCCAGCCCCTAGG